>Ga0210405_10004012_pt1 | contig 14028 bp, 12 predicted proteins | sample IncBWH11MmetaG_FD_155492 | JGI IMG/M metagenome (GOLD analysis project Ga0210405, IMG submission 155492) | Forest soil microbial communities from Barre Woods Harvard Forest LTER site, Petersham, Massachusetts, United States - Inc-BW-H-11-M | ecosystem: Environmental > Terrestrial > Soil >... | reverse complement strand
GTTATTGACGACGCGCGAACCGAGAGCGCCCAATCCAATCGCCGCGAGCTTCAGATCGCGAGGCTCGCTCCCGTTCAACGCGGCCGCGCCTTTCCGCGAGAGAGCAAGAGTCGGATTCAGAACATCGACAAGAGTCCCCTGAATCTCCTGCATATCGCTTGCTCCTCCCAAGACTCGTCCGAAGGAATTGCCGTAGCGTCCGAGAATGCCCAACGCAACTCCCAACTCGCCTACCGTTTTGGAAATATGAAACGCCCAAAGTTCGTATGTCTCAGGTTCGGCCCCTGCCTCCCTCTGCTTCGGCAGCAGGGTGACAACAATCGTGTGAGCATTCAGCGGTGCGACCGACGCGTCCCAATCGGCGATGCGGCCGCGAAGTTCCTCGATCAGGTGAAATCCCGTGCTTTCGAGAATCTCGTTGAGCCGGGCAAGGTTTCTTGGGTGTGTCCGAATAACCCCATGAACGTGCGGCGGACACATAAAACAAAATGCCGCAAAACTCGACGCTCGATTCCCGGCCACAGCCACGTACACCGGTCGGCTTCCTCCTTGGCGATGTTCAATACTGAGCGCCAGAATCCCTTCACCACTCGTCATTCGATCAATCAAATTCGAGGGAAGTACCAAGGGCGGAAAATTGCCCAGCAATATAGGCTCCAGCGGTTGGTCATCGCCGTGGAGAGTCCCCTTTGCCGTCTCCGACAGCCACCATCGAACCCGTTCAACAAACGCCGACGGAGTCCACGTCAGTTTCAGTTCGTCGAAGCTCTCTTCGTAGAGGCAAAGGCTCCGAGGAATTTCCTCATCTCGAGGGTTGAGATGCGGCACGTAGGGGAAATCTTTTCTGAGGGCAAGCACTTCCGGATTGAGTTCTTCCGTCTTCCGAAAGACCACAGCCAGCCGTTCTCGGGGTTGAATGTCGAAGCGCCGCACTTGGGAGACCTCAACTTCAACTTCAAAGACGACCACTTCATTCTCTTCCGCCGTTCTGCGAACCTCCACCAGCGCCGCATGCGGGTTTACCCGCGACGAGAGAAACCCGCAGAGCGATACGCTCATTGCCAGCTTCATATCGCCCGTGGGAATCACGGCCCCGGGCGCTTCCACGTACGACACAACCATCACGCTCCCGCACGTGGAGATCTTGAGCTTACCGCCGCCGCCGCACCGGAAACATAGCGCTTCTTGATTCGTGCCTTCGACCCGTCGATCTCGATGACCAGAGGCTCAGGTTTGAAACTGTACGGATGCTCCATCGTCACTTTGAACTCTCCGCCCACGGCGGCGACACAGTCCTTGTAGTAGGCGGCCGCTTGTCGGTGCGGCGGCTGGTCGTCTTCGTCATCGGAAGGAATCGGTTTGCTGGTGGAAACGATAATCGCATTCTTCGGTAGCTTCTCTTCGAAAATCCATTTCACCTGCTCGACCGGCTCCGTTTTCTCCTCGCCCTTCTCCGGGCCGATCGCCGTGTAGCTGCAATGATGCCAAAGCTTGATGACATCGGACTCCAAACGCTCGTCGCGCTTCTTTGCCCTCGTAACGTCCACGATGTCGCTGATCGCCGTGTGTTCCAAGTCCGACCCGAGGAGCACTCGCGTCGCCACGCCATTTACGGTAAATGTCGCTTGTACCACCAGAGAATCGATGTTTCGGTCGATGACTTCCACTTCGTTCAACCGCTTGCCGAACGGCGAATGCACGAAAAATTCCACCTCTTGCCCGCCCAACGAGAATCCTGGAATCAATTGCCCGGCGTCGGTGAACAGGTGTTGACGGCTTTCCATCGTCAAACCTTCCCCTTCGAGCCACTCCTTCAGTTTGCCGGGACGTGAAAACACGCGAATTCCTCTTCCGCTGCGCAGGCGATGACGCGCTTCGGAACGAATGATCCGATCCTCGTCCGTGCATCCTTCTTCGATTACGCCGGCGGCGGGAACCCACAGTTCCCTGATTTTAGAGCGGCCTTCTCCCTGATATTTTTCCGCATGCTCAAGATGGAAGAACTCAGACGCCTTGCAAATGTGATCGTTGTCTAAATGCGTGAAGGCTACCACGTCAAAAAAATCGCGATTTGCGTCTTTGAGATTCTTTCGCAGTTCTTCGCCGAGCGGGATCCGCAGGTCTTCCGGGTCGTCTTCACAGCGTATGTCCGCGTAGTCGAACAGAATTTTCTGGCCGTTCGCCAACTCAATCAGACAAGAGTCGGCGTTTCCCAGCGGATAGAATGTGAGCCTGTGCATGGCCGAGGTCCTCCACAACTGGATGATTTGACCGCATTTTGGGCGATTATCAAGCCCTGTATCAGTAGTATAACGATAGTTTCCAATTTATGCCAGATTATGTTAATGTTCTGTCGGAGCTTGATGCAGATGCCAAACCGTGATGTCCATCTTCGTGTCGGAGCCGTGACTGGGGCTGCTTATGCTACTTACCATGCGTGGGGTCAGCCTGGTCCTTATGTGTTGGCTGAAGCCGCTGGCGGGCTGGTTGGAGGGATTGGCGGAGGGCTGCTTCCCGACTGGATTGATACGCCGTATTCTCCGCGCCATCGCGCCGAAGCGCACAGCATGAGCTTCACCGGTGCCGCCGGCTATTTCATGAACCAGCAGCTTCCACAATGGCAGGCAAATCTTCGTGCGGAAGCACAACGCTACGCCCAGTTGCGCGCGGCCTCAACCTGGGTGTTGCCCCAGATCGGATACAGCGCACTTGAGCTCATTTTCCGTTTTCTTTCCGGCTTGCTCGCGGGACTTCTCGCTGGTTATGCCTCGCACTTGGCATTAGACTCACTCACTCCTAGCTCGCTTCCAATCCTCTGTTAGGAGGAACTATGGCGATTGATCAGGTCGAGTTGGGCCGCCGCATCCGGCAGGCAAGAGAATCGTGTGGGATGACGCAGGACGAAGTCGCGGACAAACTCGACATCTCGCGGCCAACCGTTGTGCAGATTGAGCAGGGCAAACGTCCCGTGTCGGGGCTCGAATTGCAGACGCTCGCGTATCTCTTCGCCAGAGACATCCGTGACCTGCTCGCCGATGAATTTGCCGAAGACGATGTGGTGCATGCGCTTTTTCGTTCGCACGAAGATGTGGGCGAGGATGGCGTCAAGCAAGCCCTTCGCGACTGCATCGCACTCGGGCATGAGTTGACGAACCTCGAAGATCTGCTCGGCATCAGCCGGGGCACCGTGACTGTTGCCACCTACGCGCACGCCTTTCCCCGCAGCCGCTGGGAAGCCATTCAGATCGGCGAGCACGTCGCCCTCGAGGAACGCCGAAGATTGGGTCTCGGCTCCGCACCGCTTGGAGATGCGTCTTCCCTGATCGAAGCGCAAGGCATCCGTACCGGAACCGTCCCCATGCCGGAGCCTGTTTCCGGACTCACGATCAGCCATCCGAGGGTCGGTCCCTTCATTGTCCTTAATGACAGACATTTTCCAGAAAGGCGCCGCTTTTCCTGGTGTCACGAATATGCTCACGTTTTGCTGGATAAGGACACGATTGGCATGGTGAGCCGCGAAAGCGAGCGAAACGACCTGCGGGAAGTGCGAGCGAACTCGTTTGCCGCCGGCTTCCTTCTTCCCGAAGAGGGAGTTCGTCAATTCGTCGCCTCTCTCGGTAAAGGAGCGGCCAGCCGCATTCATGCGGACATTTTTGACGAGGCAGGAGCAGTCGCTATCGATTCACGAACCGACCCAGGCACGCAGGAAATCCAGCTCTACGACGTCGTTCAGCTAGCCCACTTCTATGGAGTGAGCGTTCAGTCCACCCTCTACCGGCTCCGCAACCTCAAGCTCCTCTCCGAGCCGGAATTCGAGCGACTCAAGAACATGGATGGGGAAGGTCGAAGTAAGAAAATTGCCAGGGCGCTGGGTGTCGAATCGAATGACTCCATGGAGCAGCGCGGGGAATTTCAACGCCGGTTCTTGGCCCTTGGCCTCGAAGCCCTCCGCCGCGAAAAAATCAGCCAGGCCAAGTTCCTCGAATTGGCAGAACGTGTCGGCGTGGCTCAGTGGATCGCCCAAAACCTCCTCGTTGACGCTGGAATCGACGACGCTGAAGCACAATCCGTGCTCCTGCCGGAGTAGGGATGTCACTTCAAGTCCCGCCCACTCTTCGTGTCGTCGTAACCGACACGAATATCCTCATCAATCTCATACACATTGGCCGGCTCGACTTGCTGGGAAAACTGCCGCCTTACTCCTTCGTCGTGCCGGAAGAAGTAGTAAAAGAAGTTAGGGAACCTGCTCAGTCGCAGGCCGTCCAAACAGCCATATCTTCCGGATTTCTGCAAGTTGTCCAACTGACGGATCCCTCGGAATTGACGGTCTATGCCGACCTCATCCAGATCCTGGGCATCGGGGAAGCGGCCTGCCTCACTCTGGCACAGTGCCGAGGTTGGCTCATTGCATCGGACGAAAGGAGAAAATTCTATCGGGAAACAACGGCCCGATTAGGGCCGGGTCGCTTGCTCAATACGGCAGGCATTCTCATCCACGCCATCCGACTCGACGTGATCACCATCGAAGAAGCTGACCAGGCGAAGGCTCTCTTGGAGCAACGCAAGTTCGTTCTTAAGTTTGCGTCATTCCGCGACGTTCTCCCGCAGTAGTCCAGACTTCCGTCTAGCCCTTGGTCATTCACATCAATCGAGTGCAAACCGACTCAGAAATCTTTCCAGCGCGAATTGTTCATCTGAGACAAAACGTAGTCCGTCCTGCATAGACTCAAGAGCGGTAGCTTTTCGCCGTCGTTCAAGTGAAAGAAAAGTTTGGGACCCTGCGGTTCTATTGCCCGAGTACGGATGCCATCGACAAGTACATTCGACGCGCTGAAAGGCTCTCGGCGGTGACCTGCGAGAATTGTGGTAAGCCAGGAAAGGCGAATGATGCCGGCTGGATCCGCACGCAATGCGACGAAGGCCGAGGCCTAACAGGTTCACTCAAATGAGAGATAGACTCTCCATTTCCAACGCAATTCCGCCACGGTTGCTGCCTCTCAAGGAAGCCGCCGCCTATATCTCCTCGACCGTCTGGTTCGTCGAGGAACTCACTCGCACGGGAAGAATCCGTGCCACGACCATCGCGAATTCCCGCCTCATCGACATTCGGGAGTTGGATACCTGGGTTGATCAGCAAACAGGGTCTCCGAGTGACCACAAGCACAACACTTCCGGGTCGTCTCTCGGCCAACCGGCGATGGAAATCCTGACACCTGAGGAAGTCGCAAAGCGCCTGAAAGTTAAGGTCTCCTGGGTCTACGAAAAACGACGGCCGAGGACGAAGAACCCGATTCCCTGTCTGCCGCTCGGTCGGTACATACGGTTTGATTGGAACCAGGTCTTGAAGTGGCTCGACAGTCTTGCTGTGGAAGACTCTCAAACGACAAAGCCTGGACGAAGATAAACTCGATCGCTCAAGAGTGAAACAAAATCGACGCCCTTCTACATAGACTCCATGAGAACCATTTGCTTGTTGCCGAATACGCTGAAGGCGTCCGAGGCACAGAAAAGGAGGTTCTCATTACGCAAAGCGGAGAGGAGGAATTGGAGCTTCGCATGAGGAATGCCCTGCACCTGCCGGAAACATCCAGAGCAACCACAAAATCCAACAAACTCGTTGACTCGGCGGCGCTCGGCAGGCAGCCGGTCGTTCCGACGAAATGCGCGCCGCCAATTTCTCCTTCTTCCGTTAGTCTTTTGCCGGACCCGTTCAGCGAGGGTAGTGATGACCTGGCGTGGAATCGATCCCGCGCCGCTCGGTTCCTCGCTGTTAGTGCACAAACCTCCCTCTGGGTCGAGCGGAGACAGATTCCGAGCTTTCGCGTCATGAGCCGCAACATTCGCTTTCTACGGGATGACCTGGAGCGCTTCCGCGCGCCTTTCCGCCGGAAACCCGATCCGGCTGAGGCGTCTCAAAAATGATCTTGTCCCATGTGCGACTTTCAGGCCCTCGTCCGCCACATTCGTTCCCGTCGTCTGGAACAGAGATGGGGATCTGCCTTCGCTCAAGGAAGGCGGATTTTCGCTTCGGAACATGCGGGGGCCTGAAATCTTCGTCGCACCGGAAAAGCACAATGGCTGTCGGTTGCCTCGCCTAGGAAACGCATGGCTCTCCGAATCGTTCTTGAAGTCAATGAAGACCGTCAGGTCTTCTCGCTCGACGAACTTGGAAACACTGTGCTCGCGGCTATCCGGGCTGTTGTCCGGCTGGAAGTCGAACGAGTCCTTCCTTCGCGAACGCTTCCTCAGACTACAAAAGACCCGGAACCAAATCGGCCCGTCGCACTTTCGAAGGCAAAAGCGGCCCAAGCCCTGGGAGTGAGTGTGCGTACCATCGACAACTGCATCGCGCAGAAAGGAATCCGCGTGATGCGCATCGGCCGGCGCGTTCTGGTCCCGATGCACAGCATCGAGGCTGCTCTCAAGCGCGGCGCTCTCGAAACGCACCCTGACGACTAACCATGCTGCAATGACGGCCTAGCCTGTTTTGCAAAAGTCCCTCACCAGGACGTCCGGATGACAGGTGGGGTCGATGCGGTCGGCGTATTCCGAGCACCATTCGAGAATTCCCTGCATCTGCTGGAATGACTCGAAAGGAAGATTGTGCAAGTGAGGGGAATTTCCCAGGCACACGGCCAATTTCCGCACCAACTGACTCTCGTGTAACGCTTGCGCGGCCTTGCGGATCACTTCTGACTTTCGGGTGAACTCCTCCTGTTGCCGTCGCTCCTCTTGTTGCCGCCGTTCTTTCGCTGCCCATTCGTCGCGCCACCGCTGACGTTCTGCTTCCACCTTCTTAATGGATTCCACGAGCATGCCGATGCCCAGCACAACTGCTCCGAGCTGGCTTTCGAGACTCCTCTCCTTTCGTTCGGACCAGGTACGTCGCGCACCCGTTGTTTCGCCGTTGAGAAGGCATATACGCAGCAGGCCCGTCGGCTCATAATCCCATTTCGGTGGCGACCACCAGTAGTCCCGCTTGTGCCGCGCCGCTTCCTGCTCGGTCGGTGCATGCGCCTTTCGATCTAGAATTTCTTCCAGAGCGAAGCCGACGTTCTCTCCTTCGCACACGACATGAAGGCTCGCGTTCTCCTCATTTGACCAAACAATCTGCATTCCCCGCTCCTCCAAAGATACGAACGCGGCATCCAGAATCCGCAGCGCTCTCGGCAACGTGGCTTCTGTTACGTGAAGGTGCGAGGCCATTCCCTTGCGGGGAACGAGGATGCTATTTTCGTCCTTCTTCGCGTTTCGCAGCACGCGTTCCGATCGCATGACCACTGCATGGGAAATGGGCCGATCCGGTGACACGGGAATGGATGGCACCTCCCGAGGCGCGGCGTTCCCGTTCGGCAGGAGAGGTTCGCGAATCGCAATCTCAATCCGGTAAGGATTCGGCTGCTCCACAACCGGGAGCGGCGGACGCTCCGGCTTCTGGCCCAATTCGAGCCGCCGCCAATACCCAAGCCCGGGTCTCGGAATGTTGTGCTTCTCGCAGAGTTTCGCCAGGCCCACGTCCGAATAGCCGAACTCCTTTGCCAACCGGTGCATCGGCGTCGTCCAAACTCGCTCATACAGTTCCTCGCGCAGAAATACTTTTGTCGTTGGTTGCATGGGTAACTCCAAAGAGGATGAACACTCCCGCTTCCGCGGCAAGAACTTTCGTTCTTCAAGGAATCGATCCTTCAACAGAGCAAGTTCTTGCCGACACCTTTGGAATTCTCCGTTGCCTATCCCAATGGTCTTTTCTGCATCACGAAGCGTGGCACTTCGTTGAATAGCGTGAACAACGGCAACGAGCCTACGTTTCGCCTGTAGTGCAAACTGCTCGAACTCGCGGACGTATCCTTTCAGGATTGGACCCTCTGCGTCCGACCTTCGGCGACACTCATCCGCAAAGGTCCTTGAGTGGCTGAGAAGATACGCTTCGTTGACCTCGCCGGCCCGCTCAGAACCGTCTTCGTTTTCTTGAAAGGTCGCGATGCTTACGTTTCGAGGATTAAATAGAGGATTCCGCCTCTGTCTCGCAAGAATCGTGCTCAGCCGATTCGCAAGGCAGAGATTGATGAAGTTATGGAAGCGCCCGGCGGTTGCGCCATAGTGGCGAACGGGATCAAAGCACTGGATTACATCCGTGCATCCGGCCGGCCTTCCGTTTGCCCCCCTTTGACGAAATCGGCTATCCAAGGGCAGCGCGCAGAGATACAGCAGGAGATCCTGTTCCAGGTCGAGGATCGCATCCTGGCCGAACCTCCAGTTCAGTCGCTTGGTCAGCCAGCGACGTACCCGCAACGGATCCCGCTCGAAGAACTCACCAAAATCCTTCGGGACAACGAAGCCGTCTTCGCCCACGTAACGGCCGTCTCCACCAAGGGTGAATGACTCGAGCGCAGTCCCAGTACGCCCCCGCTCCTGAACGATGGTCGTTGATGCCAGAGTTGGGTGCCCCTTGAGGTCTATGCGACAGAGCCAGGTTCTGTCTCACTCTCTCGTGATTCGTCTGCAGCAGACCTCCTGAGTTCCCTCCGTTTCCTCGATTTCCTGCGCCTCCGCTCGCACACCATTGCGCCACTCGCGGACTCGTGTCACACCGGTTGCCACCCGCTCCGTCTCTAATTGCACTTCTTTCCGTTCTCCTGCGGGCGCGGTTCTTTGGTTCCCCTGCCTCAAGTGAGGGAACCAAATCCCCGCACAGGAGAACGAAAGATGAAATCAGAACAAATCAAGGAAATCACGGAAAAGGCCACGGAACAGCTCGTCGCTGCGCTGAACGCCGGTCACAGTGATGCTCTCACTGGCTATCTCAAGGCCATTGGGCGCTTCCACCGCTACAGTCTCCACAACGTGATGCTCATCGCGTCGCAGAAACCCAACGCAAGCTATGTTGCCGGCTTCCGAACCTGGAACGAGCTCGGCCGCTTCGTCAAGAAGGGCGAAAAAGGCATCTTGATTCTGGCACCGATCGTTCGTCGGAAGACCGCGATTGAAAAGGACCCAGAAGAAATCTCGACTTCCATTGCCGGCTTCCGGGCTGCGTATGTGTTTGATGTCAGCCAGACCGATGGCAAGGAACTGCCTCAAATCGGCAACGTGCATGGCGATCCGCAAGAACACGCCGAGTGCCTTCGCAGCTTCGCGAGTGCACAAGGAATTGCCGTGGAATATTCCGAGCAGATCGCGCCCGTGCACGGCGTGTCAACCGGCGGAAAGATCACGCTGCTTCCAGGCCAGTCACCGGCGGAGGAATTCTCAACGCTGGCGCACGAACTGGCGCATGAACTTTTGCATCGTGGGGATCGCCGTTCTGCCACTTCGCGCCGAATTCGAGAGACGGAGGCCGAAGCGACTGCTTTTGTTGTGTGCCATGCCATCGGGCTCGAAACCGGGTCCGCAGCGAGCGACTATATCCAGCTCTGGAATGGAGATGCGCAACTCCTGACGGAAAGTCTCGCGTATATCCGGCAGGCGGCTTCTTTGATGCTTACGGTGCTTACAGATGAGTGAGTGCCGCATTCCCAAAAGATGTCAATGACATGATCAGCACGCACTAGAACGTTTCCAACACCTCTACGGCTGGAGAAGATTCTAGTCTTTGTCCCCACAGGCTAAATGGTCTCAACAATCCGACGACGCCTACCACTATGCCCTTCCTGGCTAAACCCTGCGCCTGATCCGTCCGCTTCACCTGTCAAGGGTCTTCGCTGTGCTCCGATGAACGCCACACTCCGGCGCCCTTGACAGCGCGGACGGACAGGCGCCTTCCCTCGCCACGAAGGGCATTTGCTTTTCATGCACCGCTCCGCGTTGCACGAAGGGCAAAACCAAAAAACACGTGAAGGAGCGAACAATGCAAACTGAACGAGCAGAGCTGTATTTCCGGCAGGGCAGTTCCGACAAGGTATACCACTTGCAGTTGGTGAACGAGGACGACAAATGGTCCGTAGAAGCGCAATGGGGGCGGCGCGGCTCCGCCTTGCAAAGCGACGTGAAGGCGAATGGCGTTCCCTATGAGGAAGCGAAGCGTGTGTACGATCGCATCCTGCGAGAGAAGACAGGCAAGGGTTATCAAATCGCTCAGGCAACAGCCAACGGAGACGCGCCGATCTCCGTTGGGTTGCCTGCCAGCAAGGAACAGTCCGGCCATATGCCGGAATTGCTGACTCCCATCGAGGAGCCGGAGGCGTTGCTTCTAGCTCAGGATGCGTCTTGGTGGTTCCAGCAGAAATTTGATGGACGGCGGCTCGCCGTGCGAAAGGCCGATGGGAAGTATTCCGGCATCAACAAACTCGGCCAAATCATTCCTATCGACTCGCGCCTTTCCGAGCCGCTGGACCTTGTGCAAGCGCAAGGTTTCTTAGCGGACGGGGAAATCACCGATTCCCATTTCTATATCTGGGACCTTCTCACTGTGAACGACACCGATCTGCGCACCGAACCATACGAAATCCGCTATGTCCACCTTACCCGGTTCTTTCGCGGCGTACACCAGACGCTTCGCGTCTGTGAAACGGCCATGACACCAAAAGCCAAACGCGCCTTCGTGAAAGCCATGCACGACGCGAACGCCGAGGGCTTTGTCTGCAAAAAAAGGTTTGCCGCTTATGCGGGGGGCCGAGCGGGACAACATTTCAAGTGTAAGTTTGTCGCAACGGCATCCTTCATCGTTGGCCCGAAACCCGACAAGAAGGCGGACGACGGCCATCGCTCCATCGCCGTGTACCTCTTGGATGGCGAACGACCGCGTTTCATGGGGACGGTTGGAGTGCCCGAACGCTATCCGCTCCCGCGCGTGGAGCAAGTCGTGGAAGTGCGTTACCTCTACTGCCATCCCGGACCCGAAGGAAAACTCATTCAGGCGAAATACTTTGGCAAAGTGCGCGATGACGTTCAGCTCGCTGAATGCACAGTGAGCCAGTTGAAGCTGAAAGCCGGTGAAAGCGAACCGACAGAATCCTGAAAGTTTGCTTGAACTTGTTTCCGGAAAGCGTCAGCCCGATGGAGTGCCTATATAGGTTCCATCGGGCTGCAATTATTTCTTAGAGTTGTTCAGAAGGGAAAGCCTCCTGTCGCAATTACGAATCGAACAGAGATGGCTGCCTTTCAACCGACGCCGGTAGTCCCTCGTCTCCCCAGAGCTGGCGAAATAGAGCAAGAGTTCCTGGTCCGAACCCGGCGTAATGATTGTTCGCAAAAGCCAGAATCATGATCCGCCGGTCGCGAGCTTTCTTTAGCTCCTTCACCCACTCGAATAGTTCTCCTTGGCGATCGATCATGACCTTGTCCCAGGTCGTCGTCTGTTCCTCAATCGCTTTCCTGTCGCCAAGCCAGCGCACGTAAGTGAAGTCCGCTGTAATGAGATCCAAACCGTTTTTTATCTCCCAGGGCCGCGGCATCCAATTGTGATCCGTAAGAGCGGAAGCGACGCCATGCTCCCGCAGCAGGTCAAGAAAGGCTGGGTCGAGCCACTCCTTGTTCCGAATCTCAAGGGCGAATTTGTATCCCCTGGGGAGCTTTTCGAGAAATGGTTTCAGTCGCGCCACAAACTCTCTGCCGCTCTTGAATTTTGACGTGTTGAAGTATCCGAATTGAAGAAGGAGCGGGCCTAGCTTCTCGCCGAGCGCGTCCATTGTTTTCAAGAACTCTGTGAACTCTTTGGCGCAATGCAAAAGCACTCTTTCATGCGTTATCACCTGCGGGACCTTGGCTGCAAAGAGGAAGCCAGGTGGTGTCTTCTTGTACCATCCCTGGACTGTCGAAAGGGCCGGAGTTCCGTAATAGGTGCTGTCAATTTCAACCGTGTCGAATTGAGTCGCGTAATACGAGAGGCGCTCGCCCGCCTTCGTGCCGCGAGGATAGAACGGGCCGTCCCATCCTTTGGCCGTAAAGGACGATGTTCCAATCCGAATTTCCGACATAACCGGCCATTCTACATCCAATGAGTTGGCTGTCCGTCCAGCGCCAATGCCAAGCCTTGGACATGACTTTCTACAAGCCGACTTCCCGTTACTTTTCAGATGGCGATCGCGAATGGGCTAACCATCGAGAGAAAGCGCGGCTATCTTGGACGCAAGAGAGGCGCGCTCCTCACAAAGTGGCCTTCAGACTGGCAAGCAACTCCTCGTCGTTCAAGGTAGCCGTGTAATCTAGTACAGCCTGAAGGAAATCCCGTGCATATCGTTGGAGCGGACTGGTATAGAGATGCTCTCCGAGATTCATGAGCTCCAGCCTTTCAAGCCGAGCGCGCGCTTCGGGATGCGTGTCCATTCGCGACCGGATGTTGATGCGCTCGCTCAGTCGGTCGCGCAACAGTTCCCCGGCACGCTGAATGAAATCCATAAAGACAAAAAGTAGATATGCAGCGCAGAGCCCTTCTTGATGTTCACGGAACGATGCGGTTACCTGGTCGACTGAATCGTTCTCCGCCTCTGTTGCTCTTGGATTCGCACTTTGGGCACGAAGGTTCTCGAGCAACTTTGAGCGCATCAAGCCAAGTGCAAATCCATCCGCGGCAAACTCGAACTCCTGCCGTAGAGTTGCCGCGTCGCATCCCGTCTTGCTTTCCGCCCGGAGTCGACGGGGATGATCGAGCGCAACATGGCCGAGTTCGTGCATGACGATAAAGGCGACCTGGTCGGTGGTCAGGTGGTGAGCCATGATCGCCATATGTTCGTCGAAGAGAATCGTCGAGGAACGCGTCAGCTCGGTGACAGCCACGTCTGACCAGAAGTACAGTACGGTTGGCGCGATGCCTTCCCAGGCGCGGCTGAGGCGATTCGGTCCCGCCATTTCATCAGTCGAAAAATAGTGAATTAGATAGCGGTTCAAATGTTTCAGGATCGGCTCGAGCGCGTAGTTCATCCCAATCACCGAACCGTTCTCGAGCGCGAACGTGGTCGCGTTGAGCTTTGCTTTCTTCACCAACGTGCAGGCCACACGATCGAGTCCAAACCTGGAAATATTATCGATCGGTATCTCGACCATAACCCTGAGGAAAGCCAATCGCCCCCAGTAGGGCAGAAGGGCGTCCGCTGCGGTAAATTGCTTCGAAAGATCAAGCGCGGTATCGGTCAAGACCTGGTTGAGCACATGATCATAAGCAGCGGCGAATCGGATGTCTTCATTGCTTGTGGGCTTGGGCCAACCAAATTGGAATAGCGATCGGAGCGCGAGGAAGATCATTTCCTCGGGCCGGATTGGCTCCCGGGTATGGAGTTCGGCTATGAACTGCCGCTGTTCTTCACTAACCCCCTCGAACGCGCTGTAATCGGCGACTTGAAGCTGCTCCAGATCGAGATAGGTCGAAGGTTTCGGGCCGAGTCCCATCGCCTCGTGGACCCTAACTATCACTTGCTCCAAAATTGCATTTAACCCATCCCTTCCAAGGACGGGGCGGCACAAGTCAAAATCAATCTTCAGCCATCGGGCGTAAGGGTTCTCAGGCATTGGTGATGAACTCAATTGTATTGCTGCGTGTCTGCGGGATGTGAGGCAAGTTCAAGGTCGGTTACTGCTGACACGTCCGTTGCGGTGAGCAATCCCGCAATCGTTAGTTGCTACTATCAGGCCAATGCACTCCGAGAGGCGGCTAGTCCTGATAAAGCGCTTGGATTCCGTAATCTGGCCAGCTTCCAGGTGGTTGCTCATCCGGAAGGTGATCACTACCAAGCACTGCGGGATTTTGTCGCGGTGGCAGAAGACTCCTAGCGTGGCCAAGAAGGGAGTGTACTTGACTTTTCGCCTTTTCTTCGCCTACCATCCAATCAGCATCTCAAGGCTAAGGGGCACGTCGTCATGGGCTTACCCATTGCAGCAACGAAAACGGAGCACCCGGCGACGCCGAACCCCTGGGTCTTTCCCGACTGCGCACTCACGGTCCTCTACGGATGCGCAGAAATCCAACGCGTCTCGCACTACTTTCTTCCGAGGATCCTCCTCCGCCAGAAACGTGTTTTGTATCTCGATGGCGCCAATCAGATCAGCCCGCTCCTCATCGCACGGTTTGCGAGGGAGCGCGCGCTTGAACCTTCC
>Ga0210405_10004011_pt1 | contig 14032 bp, 10 predicted proteins | sample IncBWH11MmetaG_FD_155492 | JGI IMG/M metagenome (GOLD analysis project Ga0210405, IMG submission 155492) | Forest soil microbial communities from Barre Woods Harvard Forest LTER site, Petersham, Massachusetts, United States - Inc-BW-H-11-M | ecosystem: Environmental > Terrestrial > Soil >... | reverse complement strand
CCGTTGATTCCGATCGGTGACATTGAGCGCCACGCCTCCGAGCTGGCAGACAAGAAGAACAGCGAAATCATCGTCTACTGCAAAGCTGGTGTACGCAGCCAGAAGGCCGCGCTGGCCCTCAAGCAGGCTGGATTCACGAATGTTTCGAACCTCACCGGCGGCATTCTGGCTTGGGCGGAAAAGATCGATCCGTCGATGCCAAAGTCCTGACGACAACCAACGGCGTTGCAACAAAAGTGCCCCTTCAGGGCCGGCACGATGTCCCCAACATGTCGCGGCGCTTATACGTGGCGGCTTTTTTGCCAAAGGGCGGGCAGAGTCTTCTCGACTTGACGAAGCTTCCGGAGGGCGCCGACGAGCAGGTGCTAGCCAATGTGGTCGTCGAAGGAGAGCCTCCGGTCGCCGTCATGCCGGCAGCGGCTTCGCGTCACGCGTTTTACGGATCTTGCACGAAGGACGTTGCGGCGTGGGCGATCGCACGGCAGTGCCCGCAACCAGTCTCGCCCGCTTGCGAGTTTTCGGCTCCGAAGCGACGGATTACCGAACAGCTCCCGAACGACCGGCAAGTCGGAGACTATCGATTCGTCCGTCGGATTAGTACCGACAAACGCCCTTGTGTCCACCGAACTAGCGACTTTCTATTGGCCAGAAACGGGGTTCTAGGAAGTTGACCGAGTTAGTTTCTGCGCAGAGGGGCAAAGGTGAAGTGCGATTCTTCTTACTCTTCTCAGTTCAATGAGATGGCGCCCCGGCAGGACTCGAACCTGCGGCATTCTGCTTAGAAGATACGTGGTACAAAAATCTAAGTGCTGCTTCTGGTGTCGATTGCGAGGAAGCGCGTCATTTATCTCGCCGGTGAAGTGGGCCGAAATTGGACCGAAGAAAAAGCCTGAAAAAGAGTGAATCGCGCCATTTCAGGCCGCAGCGTTGCATTCCTGTGACAGGAGAGTCAGCTCAGGCGGGAAAGTCAAATCGGACTGTGCAGTTGAGAACTATGAAGCGCTATTGAACTTGCCGAGTCAGTGTTAGCAGTGCGGCGTTACACCGAGCAAGTTCGTGCTCAACGCTTTCTGGTACCTTTCTGCCGCCGCTTGGTAATCGCCGAGACCATCCAGAAGAACTCCGAGAAAGCGATAATCGGTTGCCAGTTCCTGCAGGACCAGTGGGGAAGATGGGGCGGTTCGCGAAACTTGTTCCAACGAGAAGATCGCCGGTCTCAAGTTTTCAAGACCTGCAGGGTCGCCACGATTGGCCATGACGGCGCCTATTAAGCGTTGCATACGCACACGGGCGAACTGATCATCGAGGGTAGGAGAGCCGCCCATCTGAGCCTACCGCTTGCCGCTCGATCGATCGCCAATAAAAACGACACCGCTTCGCAAACAAATCGCACTGGGGATGCGGGCGATTTATTTCGCCTTGTTGGCACTTGCCGGTGCAGCGCCATTTTTGGTTTGCCTTGTCCGAAAGGTGCGAAGGCGGACTTCCTCCAACGCACCTTCAAGACAGTGGATCGGGGTTAAAACGAAAACACGGCACTCAATTGACCACTGCGGGGAGCCACCGCAACACCACCGTTTTGTGTCGCGGCATTTATCTGCCCGAAATTAGCTGTTCCTAAGGTTTGGCCCGGAATGCCGAGGCTCGGGTGATTCAGAGCGTTGACAAAGTCCGCGCGCAGTTCCAGGTGAAATCGTTCCTTGAGGCTGAATCGCTTCGCTAGGGAAAGGTTAACAACGGACAACCTTGGTCCTCTGAGGGAATTCCTGCCTTCATTTCCGAACTCAAACAACGCGCCTGGATTTGTTGTGGATGGTGCGGTTGGGCTGGCAAACGCTGCGGTATTAAACCACTCGGCAGTAGTTTTGGGTCCGTTGGTGTTGCCCACAACGTTTGCGAACCAATTGCACCCGTTGATGACGTCGCCGCCGGAGGCGAAGGCGGTGGCGCCCAAGCCGCCGCCGAGGCCGCAGCCGGTGATGGTCTGATTCAAGTTAGTGTTCATTACCACCGTGAATGGATTTCCGCTCTGCGCGATGAATGTTCCCGCGATGCGCCATCCGCCCACGAGTGCATCCACGACCTGACCGTCGTTGAGAAACCGCTTGCCTCGGCCAAAGGGCAGCTCGTACGAGGCATACCCCTTGAATGCGATCGGGATGTCGAAATTGGAATTGCCGTAATTGGCTGCGGGGTCGTTCCCGATCTGCCAATATTGCGTTCCTCCCCGACTGCCCCATCCGCCCGAATCCTGATCGTCCAGGAAGTGCGACCAGACAAAGTTCGCGCTAAAGAGCAGTCCGTTGGAATAGCGCTTCGTTACTTGCGCTTGAAGCGCGTTGTAATTTGAAATGGCATTGTAATTGTTGCCGGAAAGGCTTCCCCAAGCTGGAAAGGGGCGATCCGCCTGAACAAACCCACCAGCGGCCGAGCTTGCGGCGATCCCAGCCGCGCTCGTTATTTGGTTGATGTCCGTCGGAAATTGTAGGTGCGTGCCGTGGCTCCCCACATACGCGAGCGAGGCCATGAAATCCCGGCCGAATTGATGCTCGATACTCAGCTGCCATTCGTTGATCCGACCCGTGGGAACGTTATATGGGATATAGGTCTGATTCGAGGGTGACGTTAGGTTGAGATACGTGTAGGGTATTCGGGCGCTCGGCGAGCCCACGACATAGTTGAGTACGGAAGCAGCAGTAGCGGCTGACGAGGAAAGGTAGATCAACGGTTGCGGTCCTGTTCCCGCGTTCACGTCCGAAGCGTTGCCTGTGCTCGTGCCCAGGGATCCAGATCCTATTCCTTGTCCGTAAGTATCCTGACTGAAGTTGTACGAGTACATCCCGAAGCCGCCCCGCACCACGGTATTCGGCCGCCAGGACCAAGCAAAGCCAACGCGCGGCAGGAAGATGTTGTAAATGGGCTTCTCGAGTGAGTTTCGATTGTCCTGGCCAGCGAACCACATCGAACCCAACGAGCCCTCGTACGAGCAGTTCGTGAACTGGGCAGAGGGGCAGGGGTAGTTGAGCGGGAGATTCGGATCGAAGCCGCCAATGCTGTTATGTATCTCGGTGAAACCCGTTGTCGCCGTGTAGCGAAGGCCGAGGTTAACCGTGAGAGTTGGCTTGACCTTAAAGTCGTCCTGGACGAATAGCTGAGGACTCTTCAGCCGCGCGTAGGAGACGGCCTGATTGGTCGCGCTCCACCGCTGGACATCGCCAAGCAGGAAATCGGCCAAGCCAGCTCCCGTGGTAGTCGCAGCGCCATTTTGCGCCGTGTAGTTCCCGGTGAAGGTGAAATTGCCCGATTGGAGGTTTCCCCATGGCGTAGTATTGCCTTGGCCCATCAACACCTCAACACCGAAGTGAAGGATGTGCTTCCCTTTGATCAGGGTAATTACGTCCGAGGGGTCGTACAAATTTTCGATATAGATCGCGTTTGTACCGGGACCAAGTGCCGCACAACATTGTCCGCCGCCGCCCATACTTATCTCAGGAAGAACGTCCGCCTTGGCATACTGCAAACCCAGAGCGCTGGCGGCATCGTACCCAACGGTCTGAGGAACGAACCAGTTGCCCTGTTTGGTATAGGCCATGCGGAATTCGTTCACCATCGTCGGACTGATTGTCCAGGTATCGGTGTATTGCACGTTGTAGCCGTCTATATCACCGGAAAAGCAGTTGATCGGGCACGCGAGCGGTCCGCCCTTATTGACCCCGGGGTTGTTCTTTGCGCTGATTGAAAAATTCATGGTATTTGACTGTGAAAGAGTGAAATCGAGACGTCCGAAATAGCGGAGATTCGGGTTCGGGGTGGGCAGGGTCGTGCTGTAATTATTTGTGAGCTGTCCGGGGGCCCCTACGTTGGGCAAAGCGTAAAGAGCTAGTATCTTGGCCGCCACAGGATCTATACGATTGGCTGGAATTGCATTCACACCAGCCAGCGACCCGGTGTTTTCCGCGGCAAAGGAGGTTCGTGCACAACCCGGCGTGTTGCAGCTCGTCGGGTCGTACAAGCTCGAGACTCCGGTGAAATCGTACGCGCCTGGATTGGCGGTTCCCATACCCCTCTCCGCCAGCGTGGGAACAGTGCCTAGCGTGGCGCTTGCAGCGCCGTTGTTGTAGACCTTGTCTACGGCGAAGAAGAAAAACAACTTTGACTTTATGATGGGCCCACCAACGGTTCCCCCGTACTGGTCGTACCGTAGATAGCCCACTTGTTGTGGTGTAAATCCGCCGCTGCTGTTCGGAATTCCGAAAAAGGGCTTCGCGTTCAGGACGGAGTTCTGCCAATACTCGTACGCGGAGCCATGAAAGGTATTTGTTCCGCTCTTTGTAATTTGATTGAATACCGCGCCGCCAATACCATACTGCGCCGAGAACGAGGAAGTCGTAATCTGGACCTCTGATAAGGCCGAGAACAAAGTGTTGTCTACGTTATTGCTCACGGGCAACTGAACTACGCCTCCGTCCTGCAGGTAGTTTGCATAATTGGGTAGATTACCGTTGATTGAGATGGCATCCCCGGCGTTGTAAGCGCCGCTACCCTCCGACATCGGCGCCGTGGGAGAGCCGGCAGCTCCCGGGAGGAGGACATTAAAGTTGGCCCAGTCGTTGCCCGTAATGCCAGCCCCTACCTGGGGCAGCTTATCCATGGTTTGTGCTTCCTGTATCGTGCCGAGTTGTGCCGTTTCGGTTTGCAATAGTGGCACGCCATTGGACTCGACGACGACCACCTCGGTAGCCCGGCCGACCGTGAGTGTCGCGTCCTCAGTGATGACGGAGACCTGGAGCTGAATGGGCCCACGCGTGACTTGCTTGAATCCTTCCTTCTTAAACGTGAGATTGTAATTCCCGGGGCGCGTCGACACGGTGTCGTAAATACCGTTGTCGTTGGTGACGAAATTTTTCGTTTCGCCGGTATCTATGTTGGTCAGCGTTACGGTTACCCCCGGGACTACGGCCCCCGAGGCATCCAGCACGGTACCGCGGATGTCACCGGAGTTTGTATTCTGCGCCACAACATTCCTGGTCACGCATAGCAACACCAGGACTGCCAAAGTCAAACGGATTGCGTATCTCATTTCTTAGTCCTCTCCCACAACGATTTAACATCCACCCCCGACGCAACCGGCCAAGCCGATATCTATTCAAGCGCTCCGGCCACAATCCGCACCGCCACGTCGTGTCGCGCCGGAGATAGGCAAACGGTTCGCTGAAGTTCCTAATGGCTAGCAATAATTCTGCTCGCCCGCAGCTATATTTCTACTCTTGCGCCGGGTAGTGGTCGGTGGCAATATCCACATGAGGCGATTCCGTTATGACCACTTGGTTGCCAAGATGAAGAAAGTCCCGAACGCTTTTTCGCCCGTCATCGCCGTGGACCGCAAGATCGCCAAGCCATTGCATCGACAACTCTACGACTCCTACCGTGCGATGATCGTCGGACGCGGTCTGCGAGCTGGCCAGCAAATTCCCTCTACACGCGTGCTGGCTATCGAATTAGGGATCTCTAGAATTCCTGTCTTGACCGCCTACGCGCAACTTTTAGCAGAAGGCTATTTCGAAGCTCGCGCAGGTGCGGGAACTTTTGTGTGTAGTTCGCTGCCAGACCAATGGACGTCCAGTGATCGAATCTCGAACGATTCAGCGGCGATTCGTTCCGGCGCCCGGGCTCCTTCGAAACGTGCCATGTTGCTTGCCCCGTATGAAAGGCTCCCCTGGTTGCGCGGTATGGGAGCCTTCAACGCAGGCCAGCCAGCGATCGACCAATTTCCATTCCAACCGTGGTCCCGCATGGTCATGCGCCACTGCCGAAGTCCGCATGCACGCGAAATGTATTACGGTGGACCGCTTGGTTTCGAAGGGCTTCGCAAAGCCATCTGTACCTACCTCAGAACCGCGCGTGCGGTTCGTTGCGATCCACAGCAGGTCATGATTGTCGCCGGCTCTCAGCAGGCTCTGGAGATTGCTACGCGCGTACTGCTTGACGCTCGGAGCGCCGCGTGGGTAGAAGAACCTGGGTATTGGTTGACGCGGCAGGTTTTAACTGCGGCGGGCTGCCGTCTGCTGCCCATCCCGGTGGACAATGAGGGCTTGGACGTCGCCTTCGGCGTCAAGAAGTACCGCAAAGCCAAAGCCGCTTTTGTCGCACCATCTCATCAATACCCGCTCGGGGCGACCATGAGCGCTTCGCGCCGCCTTCAACTTCTCGACTGGGCACAGAGTTCAGGGTCCTGGGTCATCGAGGACGATTACGACAGCGAGTATCGGTACGGCAACATGCCGATCGCTTCTCTTCAAGGCCTCGACCACAACTCCCGCGTCATCTATATCGGGACCTTCAGTAAAACTCTATTCCCTTCATTGCGGCTCGGCTATGTCGTTATCCCAGAGGATCTGGTCGATCGTTTCGCGGCCGTGCGGTATGCCATGGATATTGGGCCGCCGCATTTTTTCCAGGCAGTACTCACGGACTTCATGAATGAAGGCCATTTCGCGCGCCACATTCGCCGCATGCGCCAGCTTTACGCACTACGCCGGAGTGCGCTTGTCGATGGCCTCCAAAGAGAATTCGGTTCCGCGCTCGAAATACATGGATCGGAAGCTGGAATGCATCTCGCCGTCATCTTGCCGAGAGGATTCCGCGATCAGGAAGTAGCGGCGCGCGCGGCACGCGAGAAACTCTGGCTTTGGCCACTTTCCCCGGCGTACCTGGGCGAGACGCGTCGGCAAGGATTTATCTTGGGGTTTGGAAACACGTCGGCGGAAGAGATGCCCAAGGCCGTCCGCCAACTCAAGCGTGTGCTTTTCGGTGAAAAGAATCTGAGCGGCAAAGCGACTGGTTATAAGGGAATCTCCTAATGTGGTCATTTTCGCAACTCGGGTGATGAACGAATATATCTAGTAGGAGAAAGACGTTCAGGCGCTTGGAGTCGATAGTTCAGATGCTCTAGGCTGCTCCGCGAGGAAAGATGGAGTCTTGGGATGGAAGTCGATTGGAAGCCCTGACGACTCGGCTCTAAGTAACGCGCTTGAATCAGTCTAAATATGGGTTCCTTAAATCCAAAGCCAACTTTGACCGCTCGCCTCGGGCAGATCTGGATCCGTCCGAACTTCGAATTTGGAATCCGCTCGCTGCTAATTCGAACAGGGGTACTTAGCATATTTTTGTTCGTTGCTTTTCTATTGGCCAGCGGAAGTTGGTCAGGAACTGATCTCGCCGCTGCTGACAACGCGCCCACCACGCCCATACTCGTGGAGTTGTTCACCTCGGAAGGCTGTTCCAGCTGTCCTCCGGCGGATGCTTTATTGGAAAAAATGGACGCCTTGCAACCCATTCCGGGTACGCAACTGATTGTCCTCAGCGAGCATGTGGACTATTGGAACCACGATGGGTGGACAGACCCATTCTCCTCCGCTTCCATCACGGACCGGCAGAACGCGTATGTCCGCGCTCTTGGACTGAAGACGCCGTTCACTCCGCAATTCCTCGTGGATGGAACCGAGGAGTTAAAGGCCAATAACAACGAGCAAGTCTTCCAACTTCTTCAAAAGGCCGCCTCCGTTCCGAAAGTTCCTATGCGGCTTGCATCGGTGAGCGTAGAGCCTGGGAATCTCGCCAACGTTCGAGGGCGTGTCGAATCTGACGTCAGCTCCGAGAAACACAAGGCCGATGTGTATGTCGCCGTCGCGCTCGACCACGCGGAGTCGCAGGTTTCGCGCGGAGAAAACAATGGTCGTCATCTTAGCCATGTCGCAGTGATGACCGAACTCACAAAAGTAGGCAAGCTTGAACCGGGGAAAAGTCTTGGTCAAGATTTTCGAATCAAGCTAAAGCTGCCCGGACCTCGCCCGATGAATCTTCGGATTGTGGCCTTTGCTCAAGAGTCCGGGCCCGGCAAAGTGATTGGAGTGGTGTTGAAGAGCGTCCCGGTTAACTAGGAATGGGCACGAGCCTCGTCACTCTTGAAATTTGGATTCCTCAGTCACGCCGAGGTCCGAACGTCGTCGCGATGGCGTAAGGCTTGAAGTGGTCCTATCAAAATCCACGAAAGTGGCTATTGCGAAAAAACAGTCGATCGACGAAGGTCCCTGCGTAGTTTTATCTCAGGCCTTTTATGACTAACTTCTTTCACGATTTGCACGCCTCTCCGTTTGCTTTTGCAGCTTTCTCTATTACCAGCGCCGCACTCTGGCCGTACTTCGCGGGAGGAGCGATTCTGATCATCGGAATCGTGATGGCCCGGAAGTACAAAGTCCCGCAGGCACATGGACTCGACAGGATCGTCTTCCTTGGTCCGTTGTTATTGGCGATCCCGATGGCCATTTTTGGCGGGGACCACTTTATGGCGGCTCCCTTCGTCGCGAAAATCGTTCCGTCCTGGATTCCGGGCCAACTTTTCTGGACCTATTTTGTAGGAGTCGCTCTTATCGCTGCCGCCCTCAGCTTGGCTACAAAAATACAGCCACGTTTATCCGCGGCGCTTCTTGGAATTATGATTTTTATTTTTGTGCTGACCATTCATATTCCTTCATGCTTCGCGACTCCGTACGACAAGACCAGACTCACTATCGTTCTTAGAGACTCAACTCTCGCTGCCGCTGCGCTGGCCTTTGCCGCTTCGCGATCCGAGGGCTGTCAAGTGGAGGGCACGCCGGCATGGCTTCAGAGCTTGGGCCTGCATAGCTTGGGGTCAATCTTGATTGTCGCTGCCCGCTTCTTCATCGCGATTTCGATGGCCGTCTTCGGCATCGACCAGTATCTGAACCCCACTTTCGCTGCCGGCATTCCGCAGGAAGGTCCGGTTTTCGTCACCATGCCCGGCTGGATTCCGGGACACGTGTTCTGGGCGTACCTTACTGGCACAATCTTCGTGGTTTGCGCTATCGGTCTGACGACTCGGAAATATGCCCGTTCCGCAGCGACGTTTCTAGGAGTAACGGTGCTTGCGTTGGCTCTGTTTATTTACCTGCCCATTACGATCGCCAAGGCCTCGGACATCGCGAACGGCTTGAATTATCTGGCAATTCATTTAGCCTTGGCCGGAGCTGCTCTTCTCCTTGCCGGTTCTTTGCCCACCACGCAGGCCGAGTATGCCGCTGTTGCCGAAGTCGAACCATCGAGCCTTAGCCGTTTGCCAAACAGTTGAGTTTAGAAAATGCATGCCACAACCCTAGACTTTGACCGCCAGCGCTGCATGTTCGCTAGAGTTAACGCAACTCTTATTAAGATTCCTGAGTCGGCCACGGAACCAAACGAAACGGTAGCGGCCGGCCGCGACGATGTGAAGGCATTCTCGCGCATCGCAACACGAAAGGAATGACACTGGAGCGTGCGGCATGCTCGTATTCGAGATGAAAGCAAAGCCGGTGCATGCCCTCGAAGGTATCGAACAGTTCCGCGTTTACAACCACTACCTTCCCACATCGGCGACAGGTTTTTGCATTTGCTGGCGTCGGCATTTGCTGAGGATTATATGCGAGAAGGCCGAGAGTTTCGTCAGTGCCCGGTAAACGCGGTAATCGGTAGAGTGGATTTTCAAGTTACCGGTATTTCAACTAGTCAGGAGCTACAATGCTTCGCATTCTTTGCCGCTAAAGAAACAGAAGTCGTACCATGCAGTGAGTTCATGGTATGGCTTCTGGTCATTCGTATCGCAGAGCTACCAAGGGATCGACGCGGGCGGCACGGCGCGCGGGGATGTAGCAAGCCAGCAAAGCCGAGGCCAGCAGTGTGGCCGCAACCGCACTAAAGGCCGTGAAGTCGACTACGCCGACATCGTAAAACAGGCTGTGCATCGTGCGGCCAACCAGATAAGCGCCGCCGAGGCCGAGGGCCAAGCCTATAAAAGCCAGGGTCACGCCTTCCTTCAGAATGAGGGCGAGCACGCGGCCTTGACCGGCGCCGAGCGCCATGCGCAATCCGATTTCGTGCGTTCGCTGTGCCACGGCAAACGACATCACGCCATAAATTCCCAACGCTGCGAGCAGGAGTCCCATGCCGGCGAAGCCTCCAAAGAGAAGAGCTGCAAAGCGATCTCCAGCCATGGATTCGTCCTTGATTTGATCCATCGTCTTGACCTCGGCGAGAGGCAGATCGGGATTCGTGGACAGGACTATATCCGAAATGCTTTTACTCAAGGTGGTTGGATCGACGGATGCGCGTACGGCGATGCCGGCCTCCGGCCAGGGGCTCTGCGAGAAAGGCACTTCAATCTCGGGGAAGCCCTGTCCCTTCGGACCGCCGTTGCGGACGTTATGGTAGACACCGACGACTTGCCATTCGACGGGAGGACCAAGCTTGGTTACGCCCGGGATCAATTGCTCAACGATTATGCGCTGCTTCAACGGATCGACGCCGGCAAAATAGCGCTTCGCGAATACCTGGTTCACCACAGCCACGCGAAGACCGCCAGCCAAATCTTGATCGGTGAAGGAGCGTCCCTGGTCTACATGGATCCCAAATGTTTTGAAGAACTCTGGCGTTACCATATTGAACCCAGCGCCCGGACGCTTCGAGGGATCGTCATTCGTTTTCCCGGCAATTTGAAATGGCATGCCGAAATTCGTGCCTCGGAGCGGCATGCCGGTGGATACGGAGGCCGCGGACACGCCTGGGAGAGCAGCGATTCTCTCAAGAAGCTGCCGATAGAAGGCGTTAATTTGTTCTGAGCCAGTGAGCTGGTTCTCCGGCACGGGGAGAACGAAAGTAAGCAGATGGTCGGTGCGAAAGCCGAGGTCCACATGCTCGACGTTCCACAGACTGTGAAGCGCGATTCCGCCGCCGGTGAGCAAGCTGAGCGTTAGCGCGAACTCGGCAACAACCAGGGTGCGGCGCAGGCCGTGCCGGCCGGTGCCGAGCGTGGATTGGCCGCCCTCCTTGAGCACGTCATTCAGATTCAGCCGCGATGACTGCCATGCCGGAGCGCAACCGAATAGCAAACCCGCCAGCGCAGTGGCCGCGAGAGTGAAGAACAGCACCGGCGCGTTCAAGCGGACATCCGCTTCGTACGGAAGAGTGAAAGGGGGCATCGTCGCGATAATCACTTTCAACAATATCCAGGCGAGCGCGATGCCTGCAATTCCTCCGATCGAGGCCAGGACAAGGCTCTCGACCAAAAATTGTCGAAATACCTGCCAACGGCTTGCGCCGAGGGATGCTCGGACAGCAACTTCCTTCCGGCGTGTCGTCGCCCGAGCGAGCAGCAAGTTGGCCACATTTGCGCAGGCAATGAGAAGTACGAAGGAAACGGCGCCCAGCAGCAGCCACAGGGCTCGAATTACGTCACGGCCCAAGAAATCGTTCTTGAGCAGCTCGACGCTGGCGCCCCAGCCCTTACTCGATTTTGGGTAAACCTCCGCGATGTGTTGTGTTACCGCGTCCATATCGGCGTTCGCCTGCGCAATGGTCACTCCCGGCTTCAGGCGTCCCATGACAAACAGCCAATGAAAATCGTGATTGATTTGCTCGGGTTTGAAGGCCAGCGGCACAGACAGCTTGTCCCGCCCGCGGTCGGAGACGCCGGGATTGTTAACGCCGATAATCGTGTAGGGCTCTCCGTTCATCGGAACTGTCCGGCCGACAATCCTTGGGTCCCCTTCGAAACGATCCATCCACAATCGATACGTGAGGATGGCGACATGGTCCTTGCCAATCTCGCCTTCCTCAGGAAGGAAATCGTGTCGGAGTTCCGCGTTCTCTATCTGGCGGGAGTCGATTTGCATTTCGGAAAGGCCAAAGAACTCTTCAATGCTTTGGTCGCAGTGCCGCTGGGATCGGACGCGTCGGGAGATTTGTTGCGCTACTTCCAAATCCGAAGGGCCTGGGACCTCGGCCGCTACGGATCTCTAACTGAAGCTGATTTGATCTTTCGAAATCAGGCCAAAATGCGCTTCACCGGACAACGTTTCGAATATTTGTATCGCGGATGGAAAGTCGGCAGAGTGACTGAAACCAGCATCGTTCAGGAGTTTGGTGGTAGCAAGCACGATGTCAGGGCGCACTTCGCAACCGAAGTGCTGCGCCGGGTCGGGGTTCCTGCACAGGAACCAGCAGGGAAGGAGTGAAGAATGTAAGAACTACATGCTTCAGCGGCGTCTTCTCCAAGTTCTTCAGCGTGTGGCCAGAGCAATTTCTTTGAGGCGTGGGAGATAGCAAAGCGATGCGGACAAAAGTCACTGTGAAAAAACCACCAAAACGGGCGGGAGCGACCCCACTTTTTCGGCCCAGAGCCGCCCAAAAAGTTATCGGGGTCACTCCCGCCTGTTTTGTGCAGATCATGACCAACATCAATCGCGTTTATGGCCGTGCTACCCGGACCGCCGGGTACAAGAGTCGCAGCGGGTCCCGGTTGGGGACGGTTGCAATTGAATTATTTTTCGTGTTCTTGCGACACAAATATCTCTCCAAACGCGGAATAGATTAGCAGAGGCAGCAAATGTCCAGGGATTCCGGTAGGCCTAAAGGTGAACGGAGAGCGAAGTGCCCGGTTCTCAAGAGGCATTGGTATTCTCTAAGAGCCAAGGCCTTCCGCTCGCGGCGGATAATCTCAGAAAAAAGGCACTACGAACCGCGTGCAAGAGAGCTGGTCTCCAACGAATCGATTGGCATACCCTCCGTCACACGCACGGCACATTGTTGCATTCGCAAGGAACTCCTTTGAAGGTTGCACAGGCTCAGCTTGGACATTCACACATGGCGACAACGCTGGACATCTATACACACGCCAGTGGTAGTGCACAAAGAGACGCTGTGAACTTGCTCGAAGAGCAATTGTTCCCAAATGTTCCCAAGTTGGAGAGTTGCGGAAGTATTGCGGAAACGGAAAGTCAGTTAGTTCAGTAAGTTAGTGGTCGGGGCGTCCGGATTTGAACCGGAGGCCTCCTGCGCCCAAGGCAGGCGCGCTACCAGGCTGCGCTACGCCCCGACAATGACTGCTTTATTCATTCTAAAGCACTTCCCAACTTTACTCCTAATCCGAGTCGTCATTTTCGGTCTCACTGTGCCAAAACTGTGCCAAATACTTTACTGAATCGTGGCTGTGCCAGAATCCAGCGGCATCTCATTGGCTTGGCGGTTCATCTTCTCCAAGGCCTCTCGCTTCATCTGTAATTTCATCTGCGAATACTTCTTGAAGACCTTGGCGTCGCCCTGCCGGAGGAGTTGTGTAACCCACTCGTCGGCGACACCGCCTGCACTGAGTCGAGTTGCATAGGTGGAGCGCAGGTCATAGATCCTAAAGTAGGGAACTCCTGCACGTTTTAGCGTCTTCCGCCATGCGGTCTTAAGATTCTTGTGGTGACCAGACGGATTTTTGTCGCTTGGGAACAAGTAGGGTCCGGTTCCCGAGACCAGTATCTGGCTTTTGATGGCTTCGATCGCCAGAGGGGTCAGAGGAATTTCGGCAATACCGTTCGGTGTTTTGGAGTCGGGTACCCAGATAGTGGCATTTACAAGATCCACTTGGTCTTTTCTCATAGGCGTTAGTTCCTTGTAAACCCTGAGTCCGGTTTCGGTGATGATCTGAACGATATTCCGAAGATGTCCCGGAGCATGTGATTCAATTCGGCGTTGTTCTGACCAAGTAACGTAGTGAGGGCGAAAAAGGCCCCTCACTGCCACCGGGAATTCAACGCCCCAACAGGGATTGGCTTGAAGGAGTTTTTTTCGCACCGCCACGTGCAACATGCGCCGAAGGACTCGGAGCTCCTGATGAACTGTGGTTGGCTTCAGTACTCCCATTTGTCTGTAGCCGAGCGCGGTTCGGACTCGAACCGTTTTTCGAAGGCGATCACTGAGGTAGATCTCGATGTCGTCCGCAGTGATGTCCACCAATTTCCGTGAGGCAAAGGCGTTCTTGAGATGTTTTGCGACACGAAGATTGACTTGGTGTGTCTTCTCCGCTCGTACAGGCGGCTTCGAGTAGTTTTCCAGGAAGAAATCCGCCCATTGCTCCAGACTCAACTTTTCCCCTTTCCGTATTACATCCAGTGCATTGCTATCTCTGGCTTGAAGCCGTTCCCTCAACAGCCGT
>Ga0210405_10004009_pt1 | contig 14041 bp, 10 predicted proteins | sample IncBWH11MmetaG_FD_155492 | JGI IMG/M metagenome (GOLD analysis project Ga0210405, IMG submission 155492) | Forest soil microbial communities from Barre Woods Harvard Forest LTER site, Petersham, Massachusetts, United States - Inc-BW-H-11-M | ecosystem: Environmental > Terrestrial > Soil >... | reverse complement strand
TGGCGAAATCCTATGCGCAGGCCGGCGACCTCGACCGCTGCATTCATTACCTTCGCAAGGCTAAGGACGAAGGTTACAAGAACTTTACGGATATAAAGAAAGATCCCGCGTTTGGGGCAGCTTTGAACGATCCTGCCGTGCAGGAACTGCTTGTTCCGAAACCGGTAGACGCCGCACAGTTATAGCAATTGTGGACGCCGCACAGCGGACCTTACAGCGAAACACGCGCGACCAACTGATTTTCGCCATTGTTCATTGCAGAATACAGTGGTGATGGCTTCCGCGAACTGTGCTGCTCTCTCCATCCACATGACTCACCCACAGCGCGTACCTGACACGGAATTGCAGCGCACGGCGATGCGGAAGTTCAGCTTCCTGATTGGAAGATGGAGCGGCGAGTCGCGCATTTTACGTGGAACTGGCGAGACCCTGGAACTGGTTCAGAGCGAAGAAGCCCAGTATAAGCTGGATGGATTGGTTTTGATGATCGAGGGAATCGGATGCAACAAGGTGGACGGAAAGTCTGCGCTTCAAGCGCTAGGTGTGATTTCTTTTGACGATGAGGCAGGGACCTACCATCTGCGGGCGTACAACGACGGCCGCTATCTGGAGACCGAGGTGAAGCTCGCCGAGAGCGGCGATGGGGTCATGTGGGGCTTCGCGCTCGGAGAGATCAGAACCAGGTCCACGTTGCGAATTAACGACGAGGGCGATTGGACGGAGTTCCATGAGATCACGATAGGTTCTCAGCCGGCACGAAGATTTATGGAAGTCAGGGTCAGCCCGCGGTGTAGCCCGAACCCGCGGGCCAAGTAAATACGAAGACAAATTTGGCGTTAAACCCATAAATTAGAGCGGTACTTAAGTCATCGCCCCCCGGGTGCTTCTCGGTCAATGCGGCTGCGGGCCTCTGCTACAATGAAGCCGGCATGCAACGGCTCGTTTTCAACGCGCGTTCGTTGATTTTCTATTGCACGATTGTCGTATCTTCTGCGGTAGCTGCTCCCATTTTTGCGCAAGAACCGTCCGCTAGTGTGCGAGCTTTCGCGGCCGCGCAAGCTCCCGCGAGGAGCCCAGGGGCGGTAGCCGAGGCTTCCCAACAAGGAATCTATCTCGTTTTCCCATTTGAAAATGTGGGCGCTTCGCCGCGGCTGGACTGGCTCGGCGAAGGATTGGAAGAATTAACGATCCAGAGGCTTTCCGCGGCGGGACAGCAAGTTTATTCGCGTGCTGGGCGCATCGGCGAGCTGGACCGTTCGGGACTTCCGCCCACGGCAAAACTTAGCCGCGCTTCGATGCTGCGCATCGCGCAGAGCATGGACGCGGATTTTGTGATTTTTGGCAGATTTATGTCAGATGGGCGATCTCTTGTCGTCGAGTCTCAAATTCTGCGCGTGAGTCCGACGAGGTTGCTTCCTGCGATCCGAGAGACTGGGTCGCTCGATTCGCTCATGGACCTGCATGTGCGGCTGCTTTGGCGGCTTCTCTCCGCAAATGATCACGCTTACAAGCGGAGTCTCGAAGAATTCTCGAGAGTGCAGAAGCCGCTGCGGCTCGACGCCTTCGAACACTACGTCCGCGGCTTGATGGCGAGCGAGGACGATCCTCGGCTGCGCGAACTTCGGGAAGCGGCGCGTCTCGAGCCCGATTGGCCTGATCCGGATTTCGCGATTGGCGACGCTTACTATGCGCGAAGGGATTGCGATTCGGCGCTGATTTGGTTTGCCAAGGTGCCGAAAACGCATGACCGCTACGTCGAGGCTGTTTTCGCAACCGGTGTTTGCCGGTTGTTGATGAATCAGCCGGAGAAAGCCGAAGAAGTCTTCGCATCGCTGCAGGAAGCTTTGCGCAACAACCTGGTTTCTGGCGCGGACCTGCCGGAGATTCTGAATAATCTCGCACTAGCACGGGCGCGGCAAAGCAAAACGCCTGCGGCGGTCGCTGATTTGCGCCGGGCGGTGGAGCTTGATCCGGACGATGACGATTACCCGTTCAACCTTGGATTGTTGGCGCTTGGGGCCGGTGATTTCGCCGGCGCCGCGGGATATTTTCGGGAGGCCTCCGGGCGCGAGCCAGACAAGGCCGAAAACCGCGCACTGTTGATTCTTTCACTCGAAAAGGCGGGCAAGAAGGCGGAAGCCGAGCAGGAGCGCGATACGGCGACCGAGACGTTCGGTCCCGATGCGCTTCCCGAAGTGAGATTGGATGCGAAGAAAGATACGCTGACGCGTTTGGAGCGTCTACGCACGGAGATGGATACTACCGCCCTGCGGCTGGAGATTGTATCGGCGGGAGATTCCGCGAATGCCGCGGCGGCAACGGCAGCTGCCGACACTCCCGCGTCGCACATACGGCGCGGGCGGCAGGAACTCTCGGCCGGGCGCGTGGATGCCGCCGAGAATGAATTTCGTGCGGCACTGAAGGCTGATGCGGGGAACGCATCGGCGCACAACGGACTCGCGGAGGTTTACCGGCGCCGGGGCAAGTTGGATGATTCCGCCAAGGAACTGCAAGCTTCACTCGAAATTCGGGATTCCGCCGTGGTTCGTACAACACTTGCACGCGTTTATCTGGAGCAGAAGAAACTGGATCTGGCGCGCAGCGAGGTGGAGCGAGCGCTGAAACTTGCGCCCAAGTATTCCGATGCAAAACAATTGCTGGAGCATCTGCAGAAGGTAAAGCCTTCGGGAGGCGCACAATGAGCGCTCATCGTTTGGTGCAAAGAATTCGCAGGTCGGGAGTTTTCGGTGTGCCGGGGCTGACGTTTCTCTGCGCCGTTTTCGTCGGCGCGGCTTTTCTCGTTCTGCCATCCGCAACGGCCGACGAGCGTTCGAACAATCCCGTCGTGTTGCGGCTCAATCTCGACCGCGAAGTCGAACCCGTGCTTGCTACTTACATCGACGAAGGAATTGCCGACGCTGCAAGTCGGCATGCAGCGCTGGTTCTGATCACCATGGATACGCCCGGTGGTTTGGGCGAGTCGATGAAGGACATGATCCAGCACATTCTGACGTCGCCCGTGCCCGTGGCGGTTTACGTCTCGCCCACGGGCGCGCGCGGCGCTTCGGCGGGTTTCTTTATCTTGCTTTCCGCGGACATCGCGGCCATGGCCCCGGCGACCCATACCGGCGCGGCGTCTCCGGTGATTGCGATTGGCGGATTCCAATTGCAAATTGACGAAACGATGCGCAGGAAAATTCTGAATGATGCCATGGCCTTTTTGCGGAGCTATTCGGAAAAGCGCGGCCGCAATCCAACACTGGCGGAAACCGCCGTGACGGACGCGAAAGCGTTCACGGAAAAAGAGGCGCTGGACGGGAAGCTGATCGATTTGATCGCCACTTCGCCCGAAGATCTTTTGCAACAGTTGGATGGCCGCACGATCACGCGGTTCGACGGAACAAAGGCTGTGCTGGCGCTGAAGAATGCTTCGATCACGCCATTCGAACTCTCCGCGCGGCAAAGTTTTCTCGCCCGCATCGTTGAGCCGGATGTTTTTTTCGTGCTCTTGATGGTCGGCGTACTCGGCTTGTACACCGAGTTCACGCATCCGGGAATGGTCGCGCCCGGCGTGATTGGAGGCATCTGCGCGGTGCTGGCTCTCTATGCGATGCATATTTTGCCAGTGAATTTTGCAGGTGTGCTGCTGATACTGCTGGCGCTGGCCCTTTTTATTTTGGAGGCGAAGTTTACGAGCCACGGTGTTCTCGCCATCGGCGGCATTGTTTCGATGATGCTCGGCGCGATGTTCCTGATTCGCTCACCCCTGACGTCCGGAGGCGTGAGCCTGGGAGTGGCGCTGGCCGCGACGCTGCCGTTCGCGGTCATCACGGTATTTCTGATGCGACTCGTGCTTCGTTCGCGCTCGTGGAAATCGACGACAGGAAGGGAAGAGTTGGTTGGCGAAGAGGGAATTGCGATCTCCGGGTTGGGAGCCGGCACGGAAGGAATGATCCGCGTTCATGGGGAACTTTGGCAAGCCGTCTCCCCGCGAGCGGTGTCAGAAGGGAAGCCGGTGCGCGTTCGCAGCGTCGAGGGTCTGAAGCTGCACGTCGAGCCGGAGGAAGCGGCGGTCACGGAAAACAAGTAGAATGCACTCACGTTTTGGAGGATAAAAATGGAATTCCCTCTTCTTGGGTTGGCTGTGATCGCCGGGATCTTTTTGATTTGGATTTGGAATTCGCTTTACATTATCAAGGAATGGGAACGCGGCGTGGTACTGCGGCTGGGTCGATTGTTGCCGGATGCCAAGGGCGCGGGCATAAACCTCGTTTTTTGGCCGATCGAGACGCTCTATCGCATCAATATGCGCCTCGAAACACTCGATGTTCCGCCACAAGATATCATCACGCGCGACAACGTTTCCGTGAAGGTGAACGCGGTTTGTTACTTTCGAGTGGTGGACGCCAATCTCGCTATGTCTCAAGTGCAGAACTATCAATACGCCACGTCGCAGCTTGCGCAGACTACGCTGCGTAGCATCGTCGGGCAATTTGAACTCGATGAAATTCTCTCGCAGCGCGACAAGGTGAATGGCAAGCTGCAGATTATCCTCGATCAGGATACAGAGCCGTGGGGCATCAAAGTGTCCAAGGTGGAAGTAAAACAAGTCGACATTCCGGAACAGATGCAGCGCGCCATAGCGAAGCAGGCGGAAGCGGAACGCGAGCGGCGTGCCAAGGTCATTCACGCCCAGGGCGAATTCGAAGCGTCGCAAAAACTTGCCGACGCCGCGAAAGTTCTGGAGACGCAGTCCTCCGCGATTCAGCTGCGCTACCTGCAAACTTTGACCGAGATAGGTGTCGAGAAGAACACAACGATTGTTTTCCCCCTGCCCATCGATATCATTAATAGCTGGGTACAAGCGTTAGGGGGATCGAAAAAGTAAGAATGGCTTCTGGAGGAAAACGAGGGAGCGCCGGAGAGCGTGTGCTCGAAGGACGGCACGTTATCGGCTTGTTCATGCTGATGCTGCTGTTTTCGGGCGTTTTTTTCACGCTCGGTTACGTTATGGGACGTAACCAATACGACGGCCAAGTGCGCGCGTCAACGAATCTGCGAAGCCTATCGGACTCAACGGTTCAACCAAAGCCGGAAGTTTCTCCGAAGCCTTCGAACAGAAAATCCGCTCCTGATCCGCACGCCGACGGAGCCGCACCCGCAAATTCCGATTGGGAGTTTTACCACGCCGGCGATTCGAACAAGACCGACGATCGTCTGAAGCCGGTCGCTGCTCCTTCGATAAACTCGCCCGCAAGGCCGGCTGTGGGAAAAGATGGCAATTCTACGAAGCAGCAGCCCAGTGCGATTTCGAAGACCATCGGTGTGGCGCCTCTGAACTCCGCCGGGGGCACCAGTTTGCAGGTTGCCGCACTCACCAAAGTATCCGACGCCATGGCGCTCGCAAATACTCTGCGCAAAAAGAATTTCCCGACGTTCGTGCAGTCCCCTCAAGGAGATAAGTACTACCACGTGCTGGTCGGCCCCTACGCCGATCAGAAAGCCGTTGACAACGCCAGGAAAGGCCTCGAGGCGGCCGGATTTAAGGCCATCGTGAAGCACTGATGCCTGGGCGTCCGTGGCTCAGCTATTTTCGTCCGCATCCCGGAAGTGAAACTCCCGCATGGATGAGGCTTTTCATCGCCGCGGTTTCCGGAGCGGCGCTCTCGTTCTCCTACACCGGTTTTTATCTCAGCATTTATTCCTGGGTTTGCTTGGCTGTTTTGTTGATCGCGCTTTTCGGCGCGAGCCCGCGCGTGGCGTTCGGCTGTGGGTTTCTGCACGGACTTTGTTTTGTTCTGACGTCCGTACCGTGGATTGCGGAAGTCCTATCCGTGCATGGCGGGCTTTCGCGCGCCGGCGGATGGGGAGTTCTGCTATTGATCGCCACGGTTTGGAGCACCATGAACGGGGCGGCCACCTGGGCGATCCATCGTCTCTCGCGGCGCAGCATCACGCTCGCGTGCGTTGGCGCGCCGTTCTTTTGGGTTTCGCTCGAAGTCGCACGCACGCGCCTCCCGGAAATCAGCTTTCCGTGGAATTTGCTGGGCTACCCGGCGGCCGCAAATGCGGCTTTAGCGCAGCTCACGACTCTCACGGGAATCTACGGTTTGTCTTTCGTCGTCGCCGCATTCAATGCGCTTCTTGCGTGGACTGACGCGGAGACGAAGCACCCTCCCAAACGGCGGCTCGCGATTCTGGCCGGCGCTATAGTGCTTGTGCTCGTGGCGATGATCGCGGGCCCGCGCTTCGTGCCAAAAGCTTTAGCCGGCCACACCGCCCGCGCTGTGCAGCTCAATTTTCCCGAAGCCGACGAATACCCAAACGACTGGTTCATGCAGCACGCCTCAGATCTCGACGAGATTCAGCGCTTCAGTCTCGCGCCCTCCTCCACTCATCCCGATCTTCTGGTCTGGCCCGAGGCTCCTGCGCCTTTTTCTTATCAGGACGCGCGATTCGCCTATCTTGCCTCCACCCTGGCGACTCGCTTCCAGCGTCCGTTTATCGTTGGCGTGGTCGAGTGGAAGCCCGAAACCGTTTCCGCGGCGGGAACGACCCACACCATTATGGCGCCCTACAACAGCGCGCTGATGTTTGATGGTCAAGGGCATCGCGAGTTTTCTTACGACAAAGTGCACCTCGTGCCATTCGGTGAGTACGAGCCGTTCCCGCTCATTCACCGCGTGGTTTCCAACGTCTCGAGCGAAGTCGGCGGTTTCCGCAAAGGCACTAAACAGTCGGTCGGCCAATTTCCGAGCGGCTATTCGTTTGGCGTGTTCATTTGCTACGAAGCCATTTATGCCGGCGAGATTCGCCGTTTCGCCGCCAACGGCGCGCAACTCTTCGTCAATATTTCGAACGACGGCTGGTTCGGCCACTCCGCCGCCGCCGAGCAGCACCTGCGCATGGCGCGTGTTCGCGCGGTTGAAAACCGCCGCTGGATCGTTCGCACGACGAACAGCGGCATCACCGTTTCGATCGACCCCTACGGCCGCATCTTCCGTCCGCTGCCGCAAGACGTGCGCGCCGCTGCCGATTTGCCCTACGACTTCCGCACCGACAAAACTCTCTACACGCGCTTCGGCGATTGGTTCGCTTGGCTCTGCGTGCTCGTTTCCGTTATTCTGTTAGCCTTAACTTTCAGAAAGGCAGTCTAGCGTCCCCACCAAGCTGTGCGACGCTCCCTGAACACCACATGATTCTCGAAGACCTCCAACACCGTTACGAAAGCCTCAAACCACGCACCGCGCTCGTCCGGAGTTATCTTTGACGCGCCGCAATACCGCGAACGCCTGAAATCCCTCGAAGCCCGCGTCGCGCAACCCGACTTCTGGAACAACCAGGAAGAAGCGCAAGCCGTTCTGCGCGACCGCAAACGCGCCGAAGAACAAATCGCCGCCGAGGATAAGCTGACTTCCATCTCCGGCGACATCGAGACGTACATCAGCCTCGCAAAAGAAGAAACCAACGCCGAGCAGCGCAATGATCTTCTAAAAGACCTTGACCGCGAGCTAACGGCGGCGGAGAGCTATGTCGGCGAGCTGGAAACCAGAACGCTTCTCTCCGGCGAAACCGATCATCTCAACGCCATCATGACCATCAAGCCCGGCGCCGGCGGCACCGAGTCGCAGGATTGGGCCTCCATGCTTTTGCGCATGTATCTGAGATGGGCGGAACGTAAAGGCATCAACGCCATCGTCCTGGACGAAACTCCCGGCGAAGAGGCGGGTATCAAATCCGCTACGATTCAATTCGCTGGAGAAAACGCCTACGGCCTGCTTGCGGGAGAAACCGGCGTACACCGCCTCGTGCGCATCTCGCCCTTCGATCAAGCCGCGCGCCGCCACACTTCGTTTGCTTCCGTCTTCGTAATTCCGGAAATTGACGACAAGATCGAAATCAACATTCGTCCCGAAGATCTGCGCGTCGACACTTTCCGCTCCGGCGGCAAAGGCGGACAAAACGTAAACAAAGTCGAAACCGCCGTCCGCATCACGCACCTGCCGACCAACATCGTAGTCGGCTGCCAAGCCCAGCGTAGCCAAGGGAAAAACCGCGAAATGGCCATGAAGATGCTGCGCTCCCGGCTCTACGACCTCGAAATTCAAAAGCGCCAGGCGCACACGGACAAGCTCGACGAGAGCAAACTCGACATCTCCTTCGGCAGCCAAATTCGCTCGTACGTCATGCAGCCTTACCGCATGATCAAAGACCACCGCACCAAATTCAGCGCCGGGGACGTAGACCGGGTCATGGATGGCGACATCGACCCCTTCATACGCTCCTACCTGATGGCCAAAAAAACGAAGGGCAAGCTCGACGTTCAGCTCGATGACGATGAAGACGCCGCCTAATCCGCTCGCCATTCGCTGCCCCCAAACGCCGTTCACCCTGCAATTTCGACCGTTCGCTGCGCCTATAACTCATTTAAGTTCAATGCGTTGATTCTTGGACCTTGCGATGGTACTTTTGTAAAGTTAATCCAATCCACTGGTGAATAGCATATCCCCGCGGCTGGACCGCCGTGATTCACGAAGGAGAATGTCTTTTGAGCGAAGCCTTACGCAACTTTCTGTTCACGTCGGAATCCGTCACCGAAGGTCACCCCGACAAGATTGCCGACCAAATTTCCGACGCCGTTCTCGATGAAGTCCTTAGGCAGGATTCCAAGGGCCGCGTTGCCTGCGAAACCCTTGTAACCACCGGCCTTGCCGTTGTCGCCGGCGAAATCACAACCTCCGCCCACATCGAGTACGACAAGCTGGTCCGCGACACCATCCGCGGCGTAGGGTACGACCGCGCGAAATACGGCTACGACGCCGAAACCTGCGCGGTCATGTGCACCGTTAAGCGCCAATCGCCGGACATCGCCATGGGCGTCGATACCGGCGGCGCGGGGGATCAGGGCCTGATGTTCGGTTTCGCGTGCGACGAAACCGCCGAACTGATGCCCATGCCCATCCAACTCGCACACCGCCTCACGCAGCGCCTCACCGATGTTCGCAAGTCCAACAAAGTTGATTTTCTCCGGCCCGACGGCAAGTCCCAGGTGACCGTCGAATATCGCGATAGCCGCCCCGTTCGAGTCGATACCGTGATTATCTCCTCGCAGCACAGCGAAAAGGTTTCCAACGCCGATCTTCGCGACGCCATCACCGAGCATGTCATCCGTCCGATCATTCCGGCGGCCATGCTGGACAGCAAAACCAAGTATCACATCAATCCCACCGGACGTTTTGTCATCGGCGGCCCGATGGGCGACGCCGGTTTGACCGGCCGCAAAATCATCGTCGATACCTACGGCGGCTACAGCCGTCACGGTGGCGGCGCTTTCTCAGGCAAGGATCCCTCGAAGGTGGACCGCTCTGCTTGCTACATGGCGCGCTACATCGCCAAGAACGTCGTTGCGGCAGGACTGGCGCGCAAGGTGGAAGTTCAGCTGGCCTACGCGATCGGAGTCGCCGAGCCCGTCTCCGTGATGGCCGATACATTCGGCACAGCCTCTGTTTCCGACGAAAAAATCACCGCGCTCATCCGCGAATACTTTTCGCTGACGCCCAAGGGCATCATCGAAGCGCTCGATCTTCGCCGCCCGATCTACAAGGACACCGCCGCTTATGGGCATTTCGGACGCAGCGGGCCGAGCTTCACCTGGGAGCGTACCGACCGCGCCGATGCCCTGCGCAAAGCGGCTGGCCTCGGGGTGGCGGCCACCGTGGAAGCAGCCGCGCACCGTTAGGCATGGTTTAGAAACGCCGGCGTCTTCGGCCAGCGTTTTAGCTTTTCCCGCGCGACCTCCCTTCGCCGCGCAAAATTTCGATCAAGGAGAATAAGTGTGGCTACAGCTGAACTAAAAAAGGGTGATGTCAAGGATATCGGGCTGGCTGACGCCGGCAAGCGCAAGATCGAGTGGGCACATCAGCAAATGCCTGTTCTCGAGATTATCCGCAAGCGCTTTGTAAAAGAGCAGCCCCTCAAAGGGTTACGCGTTTCCGCCTGCCTTCACGTGACGAGCGAAACGGCTAATCTTATGATCGCGTTGCGCGATGGCGGTGCCGATGCGGTTCTCTGCGCATCAAATCCACTCTCCACGCAGGATGAAGTGGCCGCCTCTCTGAACCGCGACTACAACATCCCCACGTACGCCATCAAGGGCGAGGACAACGAGACGTACTACTCGCACTTGCGAGCCGCGCTTGAACACAAACCGCAATTCACAATGGACGACGGCGCTGACCTCGTCACCATGCTGCTCACCAAGCGCACCGACTTAGTTGCCAACGTCATCGCTGGCACCGAAGAGACAACCACCGGTGTCATCCGCCTGCGGGCGATGGCCAAGGACGGCACTTTGAAGTATCCGATCGTCGCCGTCAACGACGCGCAGACCAAGCATTTCTTCGACAATCGGTACGGTACTGGCCAGTCCACGCTGGATGGGGTGATTCGCGCGACGAATCTCTTGCTTGCCGGACTTAAGGTCGTCATCGCCGGATACGGCTGGTGCGGACGCGGGGTCGCTATGCGCGCCAAGGGCCACGGCGCCGACGTAATCATCACCGAGATCGACCCGACCAAGGGCATCGAAGCAGTCATGGACGGATTCCGCGTAATGCCCATGGCGGAAGCGGCCAAGCACGGCGACGTCTTCATCACCGTCACCGGCAATAAGAGCGTGATTCGCGCCGAACACTTTGAGGCGATGAAGAGCGGCGCCGTCGTTTGCAACTCTGGCCACTTCAACGTCGAAATCGACATCCCCGCTCTCGAAAAACTCTCCAGCGGCAAGCGCGAAGTGCGCCCGCTAGTCGACGAATATCTGCTGAAAGATGGCCGCAAGGTCTATCTCCTCGGCGAAGGCCGCCTTGTCAATCTGGCGACCGCGGAAGGACACCCTGCCGCCGTTATGGATATGAGCTTTGCCAATCAAGCTCTCTCGGCCGAATACCTGCGCCAAAACTATAAGCAGCTGAAGCCGCAGGTTTACGTTGTGCCCGAAAATCTTGACAAGGAAATCGCGCGCCTCAAGCTCGACAGCATGGGCCACAAACTCGACAAGCTCACCGCCGAGCAAGAGCACTATCTCGCTTCCTGGCAAGAAGGCACCTAGGTGGGACAGACTTTTAGTCTGTCTTCTTGCTGTTACAGCACGGGGCGCAATCAACTGCGCCCCTTTTTCTTGTAAACTTATTTCGGCTTCTTCCAGGTCACGCACATGTGGGATCTCTGTACCAACGCGCTCGACACAGCCCGCCTCCGCGACGCCACGTACGCCGACGTTCGCATGATGCACTTACGGCAGCGCGACCTGACCACCAAAAATGGCCAGGTCGGGACGCTCGCCCAATCCGAATCGATCGGGATAGGCGTTCGCGCGCTGGCGAATGGCGCCTGGGGCTTCGCGTCGACAGACCGCCTCACGCGCGAAGGCATCTCTGCTTGCGCCGCTCAGGCCGTTTCTATCGCGAAAGCATCCGCGCTGGCTAAACGCGGAGACGTGGTGATGGTCGCGGAAGACGCTTTCGTCGACAGTTGGCAAAGCCCGTTTCGCAAAGATCCCTTCGAGATTCCTCTGGAAAACCAACTTGCCCTGCTCCTCGCGGCCGATGCCGAAATGCGCCGCGTCAAAGGCGTCACCCTCACGGAAACGGGCATGCAATTTCGCAAGATCGATTCCTGGTTTGCCTCCAGCATCGGCTCGCGTATTCATCAGCGCAAAATGATCACCGGCTGCGGCATCGCCGCCACTTCCTTTCAAGGCGACGAAATTCAGAAACGCTCCTACCCGAACAGTTTCGGCGGTCAGCATTCGCTGGAAGGCTACGAGCTTGTCGAATCGCTCGAACTTCTGAAGCACGCGCCGCGAGTTGGCGAAGAATCCGCCGCACTGCATTCCGCGGCGCAATGTCCCGAAAGAACCGGAACGCTGATCCTCGGCGGGAGCCAGCTCGGCCTCCAAATTCACGAATCCGTCGGCCATCCCATCGAGCTCGATCGCGTCCTCGGCCAGGAAGCCAATTTTGCCGGCACCAGCTTCCTCACGCTCGACCAACTCGACAAACTGCGCTACGGTTCCGACATCGTGAACGTCGTCGCCGACGCGCGCCTCGAACACGGCCCTGGTCTTGGCACTTTCGCGTACGACGATGAAGGGGTGCCCGCTCAATGTACGGACATCATCAAAGACGGCCAATTCCGCGGCTATCTCTCGAATCGCGAAACCGCGCATCTGATCGGCTTGAAACGCTCCTCCGGCACCATGCGCACGGAAAGCTGGAATCGTCTTCCGATCATTCGCATGACCAATATCAGTCTCAAACCCGGCACGTGGAATTTTGACGATCTCATCGCCGACACCGACGACGCAATCCTCATGGAAACAAACCGCTCCTGGTCCATCGACGATCGCCGCTACCAATTTCAGTTTTCCACCGAGATGGGTTGGGAAATCAAGGGCGGCAAAAAGATCCGCATGCTTAGAAATCCCAGCTACAGCGGCATCACCACCGAGTTCTGGAATTCCTGCGACGCGATTTGTTCGCGCAATCATTGGACGCTTTGGGGCACGCCGAACTGCGGTAAAGGCCAACCCATGCAAACCATGGGCACTGGGCACGGCGCCGCCCCCGCGCGTTTCCGCAGCGTCAAAATCGGCTCGGCCTTCTCCAATCCATGAGTCCCGTCCGCAAATCCGCGAAGTCCTCGGCAGGGAAGAGTGCTGCGTCCTCGGTGCCATTGTTCCCCGAACACGAGTTGCGGCGAATCATCGACACAGTTCTTCGCCTTGCCAAATCCACCGGCGCCGAAGAAACCGAAGTTCACGTGGACGAGACCGCCGACTCCCTCACGCGCTTCGCCAACAATGCCATTCACCAAAACGTCGCCGAGCGCGGCTTGAATGTGTCGATTCGCACGGTCGTCGACCACCGCACCGCCCGCGCCACAACAAATCGCGTCGACGAGGACTCCCTACGCGCCGCGATCGCAGCCTCTCTCTCCTTAGCGCATAGCCAGCCAAAAGATCCGCATCTGCTCCCGCTGCCCGGTAAACAGCGCTATCGCAAAGTGAGTCGCTTCTTAAAAGACACCGCTGCCCTCACGCCCGAAGAGCGCGCCCGCGCCGTCCGCCGCGCTTGCGACCTAGCCATCCAGAACGGGCAGGTTGCCGCGGGCATTTTCGCCAGCGGCCTTCAGCAATCCGCGCTGGGCAATTCGCGCGGACTTTTCGCCGCTTACCGCGAGACCCACGCCGAATTCTCTATCACCATGCTGGAAAATCCCGCCGCAAGCTGGGCCAAAGCCAACGCTGCCAGCGTCCGCGCTTTCGATCCACAAAAACTCGCACAGCGCGCCAGCGAAAAAGCGCACCTGGCAGTTGAGGCCCGCGAACTCCCCCCCGGCCGCTACACGGTCGTTCTCGAACCCGCCGCCGTACTTGATCTCGTCGGTTTTCTCTTTTACGACTTTGCCGCCACCGCGCTTCAAGACAAACGCTCCTGCCTCAACGGCCGTGTGGGCAAACCGCTCTTTGGCAAAAACATTTCCATCACCGACGACGCTTATCATCCCCTCCAGCTCGGCGCGCCCTTCGACGGCGAAGGCATGCCGCGCCAGCAGGTTCAGCTAGTCGATCGCGGCGTGCCCAAAAATCTCGTCTACGCCCGCAGTACCGCCAAATCCGCCGGCAAAAAGCCCACCGGCCACGGTTTCGCTCTCCCCAACGAATATGGCGAGGCCCCCATGAATCTAGTCTTCGCCGGTGGCGATTCCTCCCTCGAAAAAATGGTCGCCTCGACCGACCGCGGCCTGCTCGTAACCCGCCTCTGGTACATTCGCGAAGTCGATCCCTACGAAAAAGTCATGACCGGCATGACCCGCGACGGCCTTTTCCTGGTCGAAAAAGGCAGAGTCACCGCCGCCGTCCGCAATTTCCGTTTCAATCAGTCCATCCTCGAAATGCTCCGTAACGTCCTGGAACTCGGCCCCGCCGTCCGCGCCACCGGCGAAGAAGCCTTCGAAATGGTCGTCCCCGCGATGAAGG
>Ga0210405_10004008_pt1 | contig 14041 bp, 12 predicted proteins | sample IncBWH11MmetaG_FD_155492 | JGI IMG/M metagenome (GOLD analysis project Ga0210405, IMG submission 155492) | Forest soil microbial communities from Barre Woods Harvard Forest LTER site, Petersham, Massachusetts, United States - Inc-BW-H-11-M | ecosystem: Environmental > Terrestrial > Soil >... | reverse complement strand
CGGAACCGCCGCCCGGCTCGGTCAGCGCCATCGCGGCCCGGACCTCGCCGGTGGCCATCCGGGGCAGGTAGCGCTGCTTCTGCTCCTCGGTGCCGAAGTGCAGCAGCATCTTAGCCACCACCGTGTGCCCGCCCATCGCGCCGGCCAAGGTCATCCAGCCACGAGCCAGCTCGGCGGTGACCTCCACGTAGCACGGCGTCGAGACCGGCGCGCCACCGTAGGGCTCGGGTATGGCCAGGCCGAAGATACCCATGGCCTTCATCTGGCCGATCAGTTTCTCCGGGTACTCATTGGCGTGCTCGAGCTCGCGTACCACGGGCCGAACGTCACGGTCGACGAACTCCGTCACCGTCTGCACGACCGCGCATTCCTCCGCTGAGAGACTGCTCATACCACCAATTAGAACCCGGGAGCGCGCCGATGCAGGAAGGACCGTACTTCGACGAGCTGGCCGTCGGGCAGGAATTCGGGGGCGCGCCGGGCATCACGCTGACCTCCGGACTAGCCGCCGCGCATCAGGCCATCACCGGGGACCGGCTCGCGCTGGCCACCGACCACGAGCTGTGCCGCGAGGTCACCGGCGGGGCTCCGCTCGCGTCGCCGAACCTGGTCTGGGATGTGGCCATCGGGCAGTCCACAGTGGTCACCCAGCACGTCAAGGCCAACCTCTTCTACCGCGGACTTGCCTTCCGCCGCGCTCCCCGGCTCGGCGATACGCTGCGGACCTCCACTCAGGTCGTCGCGCTGCGGCAGAACCAGCCGCGGACCGGCCGCGCGCCAACCGGGCTCGCGGTCCTGCGGATCACCACCGTGGACCAGGAGCAGCGGCCGGTGCTCGACTTCTGGCGCTGCGCCATGCTTCCGCTGCGTGACCGGGACCAGCAGACAGGGCACGCCGACGAGCTGGCCTCGGTCGGTCAGCAGGCTGATATCGAAGACGCAGCGGCACTGGTCAGTGGCTGGCGGCTGGACCGGTTCGCCCAGCAGGTCGCGGGACCTCGCCTGGCCGAGCTGCGGGCCGGACAGACCTGGGCCGTGCCGGGCGGCGACGTGGTCTCGAGCGCGCCGGAGCTGGCCCGGCTGACCCTCAACGTGGCCATGGTCCACCACGACGCGCAGGCCGCCGAAGGCCGTCGGCTGGTGTACGGCGGACACGCCATCGGGCTGGCTCTGGCCCAGGCCGCCCGGACCCTGCCCTCCCTGGTCACGGTGGCGGCCTGGCACGGTTGCGACCACCTCGGCCCGGTGCATGAGGGGGACACGCTGCGCAGCACGATCTCGGTCGAACAGGTCGATCCGCTCCCGGGCGGCGGCGGGCTCGTCCATCTGCGCTCCCACGTCCGGGCCGAAGCGCCGGACACCGGCGGCGGACTGGGCTGGCCCCGCGGCGCCACATCGCCGAGCGGACTCGGCTGGCCCGGTGCGGAACCCAGCGGAAACCAAGGACCCAACCAGGAGCGCGACGTCCTGGACTGGCGCTACATCGCGGTCGTGGCCTGATCCCGGGTGCGCCGAACCACGGACCGTTCGGCCGAAAAGCTCTTAAGACCGTCCTGGCAGGGCCAGCCGGCGTGCGGCCCGCACCACGCTGGCCCGGCGCCGGGCGTGCTCGGCCGGGTCCTGGTCGTCGGTGCCGGTGAGCATGCGAGCGAGCTGGGGCGCGGAGAACCACCAGGCGTTCAGCGCGATGATCAGGAATACCAGGTGGGCCGGGTCGAGGTCAGGGTCAAGGAGGCCCTCGTCCTGGGCGGCCGTGTAGGCCTGCGCCTTGCTCTTGTAGTGGGCGGTCCGGTTGGCCTCGTCGGCCACCGGGCCGCCGGACAGGTTCTCCCACAGCAGCAGCCGGATGAGCTCGGGGTGAGCTGCGTAGTAGTCGTAGGTGCGCCCGGCGAACTCGCCGATGTCCTCCAGACCGCTCTCGGGCCGGCCGACCGAGGCAGCGAGCTTGTCGAGTTCGTCGGTAAGCACGGTCTCGAACAGCGCCTGCTTGTCGCCGAAGTACTTGTAAAGGCGTTCCTTGTTGATTCCGGCGCGTTCGGCGATGCTGGCCATGGTCGTGCCGTCGGGCCCGCGCTCGGCGAACTCGGCCGTCGCCGCCTCCTTCAGGCGGCGGCGCGTCCCCTCGGTATCCCAGGCCATGTCGGTAAGCGTACGCTATCTCAACTCCAACGTTGCGGTTGGAGACATGAAGCGCTACGATCAGATTGCAACCGCACCGTTGGAGATGCATTCAAACCCAGGAAGGAACGGACATGGCGGACAGTGTGCCCGGCGAGACCCTCTCGCTCGCCGACGATCTAACCCTTAGCCGCATGGGCTACGGCGCCATGCAGCTGGCCGGGCCGGGCGTCTTCGGGCCGCCCCGGGACCGTGACCAAGCCCTGAACGTGCTGCGCGAAGCGGTCGATCTGGGCATCACCCACATCGATACCAGCGACTTCTACGGGCCGGTGGTGGTCAACGAGCTCATCAGGGAGGCCCTGCACCCGTATCCGGCCGGTTTGCGCATCGTGACCAAGGTGGGCGCGCGGCGCGGCCCGGACGGCAGCTGGCGGCCCTCGCTGGCGCCCGCGGACCTTACGGCCCAGGTTCACGAGAACCTTAAGCACCTCGCGCTGGACACCCTCGACGTGGTCAACCTGCGTCTCCCGGAGGCCGATCACGGCGAGCAGGCTGTCGCGGAGCCGTTCGGTACCCTGGCCGAACTCCGCAAGGAGGGCCTGATCCGCCACCTCGGCCTCAGCGCGGCCTCCTCGGCTCAGCTCGACCAGGCGCAGGCCATCGCGCCCGTCGTCACCGTGCAGAACCTGTACAACGTCGCTGCCAGGCAGGACGACGCCCTGGTTGACCGGTGCGCGGCCGAGGGTATCGCCTATGCCCCGTTCTTCCCGCTCGGCGGCTTCGCCCCTCTCCAGTCGCGAGTCCTGACCGATGTCGCCGCCCGGCTCGGCGCCTCGGCCCATCAGGTCGCGCTGGCCTGGCTACTCCAGCGCTCGCCGACGATCGTCCTCATTCCGGGCACCTCATCCGTGGCGCACCTGCGCGAGAACGTCGCCACCGCGGACCTGGTCCTGCCCGCCGACGCGATCGCGGAACTGGACAGCATCGGCCGGTAGCCAGCCATAATGGGGCCGAGGGCGGTGACCATGTATCCAGGCACGTATGCGGCGCAGACGCCGGACCGGATCGCCGCGGTCATGGCCGGGACCGGGGAGACCGTCAGCTACGGCGAACTCGAGCGGCGCTCAGCGCAGCTGGCCCACGTGCTGCACGACGGCGGGCTGCGGCCGGGTGACGCGGTGGCGATGCTGACCGAGAACAGCCTGCGGGCTCTGGAGGTCTACTGGGCCGCGCTCCGCTCGGGCCTGTACATCACCGCGGTCAATTACCGGCTCAAGCCGGACGAGGTTGCCTACATCGTCAACGACAGCGGCGCCGCCGCGCTGATCGTCTCCGCCGAGCAGGCCGCGACCGCGACGGCGCTCCGGGTCCCGGCGGTCAAGCTGCGGCTGGCCTTCGGCGGCGCGGTGCCCGGATACGGCAGCTATGAGGAGATCATCGCGGCCGCCTCGGACGCCCCCCTGGACGACCAGCCGCACGGTGCCACCATGCTGTACTCCTCCGGCACCACCGGACGGCCCAAGGGCGTGCGGCCACCGCTGCCCGGCGTCCAGGTGGGCGAGCCCGCCGAGGGCCTGGTCGAACTGGCCCGCCTGGCGTTCGGCTTCAACACCGGCACGATCTACCTGTCGCCCGGGCCGATCTACCACGCCGCGCCGCTGCGTTTCTGCGGCGCGGTCCAGGCCCTGGGCGGCACCGTGGTCATGATGAAGCGGTTCGACGCCGAGCAGGCCCTGCAGGCGATCAGTGACCACCGCGCCACGCACGCGCAGTTCGTGCCGACCATGTTCGTCCGCATGCTGCAGCTCCCGCGGGAGGTCCGCGACCGCTACGACGTGTCCAGCCTGCGGGTCGCGATCCACGCCGCGGCGCCCTGCCCGGTCCAGGTCAAGCAGAAGATGATCGACTGGTGGGGGCCGGTCCTGCTGGAGTACTACGCAGGCACCGAGGGCAACGGCATGACGGCCATCGACAGCGGCACGTGGCTGACCAAGCCGGGTACCGTCGGCCGCCCGATCCTGGGCACGGTGCGGATCTGCGCCGACGACGGGACCGAACTCCCCGCGGGCCAGACCGGCGGGGTCTACTTCGAGCGCGACGAGGTCCCGTTTACCTACCACAACGACGCGGCCAAGACCCAGGCCTCGCAGCACCCGGCCCACCCGACCTGGACCACGCTGGGCGACATCGGGTACCTCGACCAGGACGGCTTCCTGTTCCTCACCGACCGCAAGGCGTTCACGATCATCTCCGGCGGGGTCAACATCTACCCGCAGGAGACCGAGAACGTGCTCGCGCTGCACCCGGCGGTCTACGACGTGGCGGTCATCGGCGTCCCGGATCCGGAGATGGGGGAGTCGGTCACCGCGTTCGTCCAGCCCGCCGCCGGCGCGGTGCCCGGACCCGAGCTCGAGCAGGAGATCATCGCGTTCGTGAAGTCGAAGATCGCCAGCTTCAAGGCGCCGCGGACCGTGTGCTTCGTCGATGACCTGCCGCGCAGCGAGGCGGGCAAGCTGGTGAAGGCCGAACTCAAGGCCAGGTACGCGCGATGACCTAGGCCGGATCGTCGGTGAACAGGGTCAGCTGGAGGTCGGCGGGCGCCTCCAGCCGGGCGTTCAGCGAGGCCCACGGCGTCCGGGTCGGCTCGGCGAGGCGCATCTCGATCGCCCGCGCCGCGTCGTCCACCGGTTCACCTCCAGGTCGGCGGGAGCCCGAACCGGCCGAACAGCCCTGGGTCCCCGAACACCACGATACGGGCGATGCCCGTGGTGGCGGCGGTGAGCACCACAATCCCGAACGCCCGGTAGATGCCGTCGGCTCCGCGCTGGTAGGCCGCCGCGGCGGGCTGCCCGTTGGCCGCGGTGGGCACCATCCGCCACTCGCCCGGCGAGCCGAGCCCGGCCACCGCGGTGGCGATGGCCGCGCCGCCCGTGAACCAGACCGACGACGGCGGCAGCTCCAGCGCGGCGTCCCGGCGGAGCAGCCGCTCCAGGGCCGCCGCGTCGGCGTGCTCGAACGCGGCGATGTACTGGTCGAGCAGGGCGCGGGCGGCTGGCTCGGGCGGCTCGGCGAGCTGGCGGCCGGCCGGGGCCACGTCGCTGAGCCGGGCCCGGGCCCGCTGCAGCGCGCTCTTGACCGCGACCGGGGTGGTGCCGAGCATCCGGGCCACGTCCTCGGCCGGAAAGGCCAGCACCTCGCGCAGCAGCAGGACCGCCCGCTGCCGGGGCGGCAGGTACTGGAAGCTCGCGATCAGCGCCAGCCGCAGGCTGTCCCGGGTGACCGCGATGACCGCCGGGTCGTCGGCCTCCCCGGTCACTAGCGCGTCGGGCATCGGCTGCAGCCACCCGAACTCCGACCCTGTCTCGTGGTCCTCCCCGGGGCCGCCGAGGCCGGACGGCAGCGCCCGGCGGGTCCGGTGCTGCCGGGCGGTCAGGCACGTGTTGGTGGCGATCTGGTACAGCCAGGTGCGTACCGACGACCGGCCCTCGAATCCGCTGTAGGACCGCCAGGCTCGCAGGTAGCTCTCCTGCACCACGTCTTCGGCGTCATCGACCGAGCCGAGCATCCGGTAGCAGTGCGCCAGCAGCTCGTGCCGGAACGGCTCGGTCAGGTCGGCGAACTCGGCGTCCGTGATCGTGTCGGCCTGCTGCGACATGACAGTCATCCTTCCTTGTGCTCACCGGGGTAGACCGTAGGGCCGCCCGAAAGGAATCGCGATTCCTTCTCCGCGTTCGGTGGGTCTTCAGTGGCATCAACTCCGGACAACACCGATGTGAGGCAGACATGAACGAGCTAGCGGGCAAGGTGGCCCTGGTGACCGGCGGCAGCCGCGGGATCGGGGCGGCGATCGCCCGGCGGCTGGCCCAGGCCGGAGCGGCGGTGGCCTTCACCTACGTCTCCGCCGCCGATAAGGCGCAGGCGGTGGCCAAGCAGATCGACGCCGACGGGGGCACGGTCCTGGTCATCCAGGCCGACAACGCCGACCCGGGCGCGGTCACCGCGGCGGTCGAGCAGACCGTCAAGCAACTGGGCCGGATCGACATCCTGGTCAACAACGCCGGCATCTTCGACGGCGGCCCGCTGGAGGAGCTGACCGTGGCTCAGGCGGACCGGCTGTGGGCGGTCGACGTGCGGGCCGTGTTCGTGGCCGCCCAGGCCGCCGCCCGGCACATGCCCGAGGGCGGGCGCATCATCACCGTGGGCAGTGCCCTGGCCGAACGGGTCCCGGTCCCCGGCATGACCCTGTACTCCATGGCCAAGTCGGCGCTGACCGGCCTGACCCGGGGCCTGGCCCGCGACCTGGGCTCGCGCGGGATCACCGCCACCGTGGTGCACGGCGGCCTCATCGACACCGACATGAACCCCGCCGACGGCCCGGCGGCCAGCGCGCTGAGCCAGATCCCGGCGCTCGGCCGCTACGGCCTGGCCGACGACATCGCCCGGACCGTCGTGCACCTGGCCGGCGACGGCGGCCGCTACGTCACCGGTACCGCAATCACGGTGGACGGCGGGTTCGCCGCCTGACCGAGGGTTCGCGCCCGGTCGGCCGGCCGCAATTTAGGTCCCCGGCCTCCACCCCATCTGCAAATCCGGGCTGTACCATCACGGCCATGAACCCACTGTCGGGCGTTCTTGACGAAGCATGGCGGATGTACAAGACGTTCGCCAAGCACCTCCTCGCCATCGCCTTTGTCATCTACCTGGTCGCCGCGATCATCACGGCGTTGCTCGCGCTGGGCGGCGGCAGCATCGGAATCCTGCTCGGTTCCTTCGTGTCCGTGGTGGCGGCGTTCGTGCTGCAGGCCACGCTGGTCAAGGCGGTGCAGGACGTGCGTGACGGCCACGCCGACCTGTCCATCCGCCAGACCGTGAACGAGGCCCTGCCGTTCCTCGGGCCCGTCGCCGGGGCCTCGATCCTGGCCGGCATCGCGATCACGATCGGGCTGCTCCTGATCATCGTGCCCGGCCTGTTCCTGATCACCATCTGGGCCGTGATCGTGCCGGTCATCATCATCGAGCGGTCCGGGGCGCTGGCCTCGTTCGGGCGCAGCCGTAACCTGGTCCGCGGGCACGGCTGGCACGTGTTCGGCACGCTGGTGCTGGTCTACATCATCATGCTCGTGGTGAACATCGTGCTCGGGCTCATCTTCTCGGCCCTGCCGCACACGCTCGGCGACGGCCTGAGCTCGGTCATCTCCGGCACCCTGATCTCCCCGTTCCTCGCGCTCGTGGTCACGCTCGTCTATTACCGGCTGGTCGGCATCTCGGCACCCGCGGCCAGCGGCCCGTCCGGCGGATACCAGCAGGGCTACGGCGGATTCGCCCAGCCGCCGCAAGGCGGCGACTCGTACGGTGGCGGCTACAACCAGCCGTCCCAGGGTGGCGACCCGTTCGGCGGTTACAACCAGCCGCCGCAGGGTGGCCGTTACGGCGGGTACAACCAGCCTCCGCAAGGCGGCGGGAACTACGGCGGGTACCAGCAGCCACCGCAGGGCGGTTCAGAACCACCCACGCAGCAGGTGCCCCGGATGGGCGATGGCTGGCCTCCCGCAGAGCCACCGACGCAGCCACCCACGCAGCCGCCGCGTTAAGCGCGCCGACCGACGTCAGGAGGCCGTCAGGCGGGCCACGGCGTGGCCCGCCTGACGGCCGCTGAACAGGCAGCCACCCAGGAATGACCCTTCCAGCGAGCGGTAGCCGTGCATGCCGCCGCCGCCGAACCCGGCGACCTCCCCGGCGGCGAACAGACCGGGCACCGGACGGGTGGGCCGGGTCCGGCTGAGCACCCGGCCGGACAGGTCGGTCTGCAGGCCGCCCAGGGTCTTGCGGGTCAAGATGTTGAGCCGGACGGCGATCAGCGGCCCGGCCCTGGGATCCAGGATCTTGTGCGGCGCCGCCGTCCGGGCCAGCCGGTCGCCGCGGAACCGGCGGGCGTTGCGGATCGCCATGACCTGCAGGTCCTTGGTGAAAGGGTTGTCGATCTCCCGGTCGCGCGCGACGATCTGCCGCTCCAAGTCGGCCAGGTCGATCAGCGCCTCACCGGTCAGCTTGTTCATCCCCGCGACCAGCTCGGGCAGGGTCCTGGCCACCACGAAATCGGCCCCGCGCTGCTTGAACGCCTCGACCGGGGCGGGGGCGCCGGGCCGGACCCGGGACAGCGTGAGCCGGATGTCCTTGCCGGTCAGGTCGGGGTTCTGCTCCGAGCCCGACAGCGCGAACTCCTTCTCGATGATCTTCTCGGTCAGGACGAACCACGAGTAGTCATAGCCGCTCTGCCGGATGGCGCCCAGCGTGCCCAGGGTGTCGAAGCCGGGGAAGTTCGGCGCCGGGAACCGCTGGCCGCGGGCGTCGAACCACATCGACGAGGGCCCGGGCAAGATCCTGATGCCGTGCCGGGCCCAGATCGGATCCCAGTTCTCGATGCCCTCGGTGTAGTGCCACATCCGGTCCCGGTTGACCAGCCGCCCGCCCGCGCGTTCGGCGATGGCCAGCATCCGCCCGTCGACGTACTCGGGCACCCCGCTGATCATGTGCTCTGGCGCCGGCCCGAGCCGGGCTGGCCAGTTCTGGCGGATCAGGTCGAAGTTGGCGCCGATCCCGCCGGACGTCACGATGACGGCCGGCGCGTGCAGCTCGAACCGGCCGACCTCGGTGCGCGAGCTGCGCATCCCGCGGTCCGCGTCGCTGGGTGCTAGGACCGCACCGCGCACGCCGTCGACCGCCCCGCCGGTGACGGTGAGCTCGTCCACCCGGTGCCGGAACCGGAACCCGACCCGGCCGGACGCCGCCGCGTCGCGGACCCGCCGCTCGAACGGGGCCAGCACCCCCGGCCCGGTGCCCCAGGTGACATGGAAACGCGGCACCGAGTTGCCATGCCCGTCGGCCAGGTAACCGCCTCGTTCGGCCCAGCCCACCAGCGGGAACCAGCGCACCCCCATCGCGTGCAGCCAGGAGCGCTTCTCCCCGGCGGCGAAGTCGACGTAGGCCTGCGCCCAGCGGTACGCCCAGTAGTCCTCCGCGGCCGGGTCGTCGACGCCGCGGTCGAAATACGCGCTGCCCGTCCAGTCCTGCCAGGCCAGCTCGCGGGAGTCCTTGATCCCCATCCGGCGCTGCTCGGGCGAGTCGACCAGGAAAAGTCCGCCGAACGACCAGAACGCCTGGCCGCCCAGGTTCGACTCGGGCTCCTGGTCCAGCAGCAGCACGCGCCGGCCGGCGCTGGCCAGTTCGGCGGTGGCGGCCAGCCCGGCCAGCCCGGCGCCCACCACAATCACGTCCGCGTCCACGAGCTCATCAAATCGCATCCGCTGGTGGCGTGACCAGGGCGGGATCGCGGCTACGACCAGGAGAAGCCATGGCCATCCGGTAAAATCGCCCAGTGACTGCCAGCCCCGCCCCCTTCGACGCGTCGCGGCCGCACGTCGCGCGGGTGTACGACTACCTGCTGGGCGGCAAGGACAACTTCGCCGCCGATCGGACCGTCGGTGACCGGATGCTCGCGTCGATCCCCGCGGTCCAGCTCGGGGTGCGCGCTCAGCGTGACGTGCTCGGCCGGGTGATCCGGTACCTGGTCGGCGAGGTCGGTCTCAGGCAGCTGCTGGACATCGGCTCGGGGCTGCCCACCGCGGACAACGTGCACGAGATCGCCCAGCGGATCGATCCGGCCACCCGCGTGGTCTACCTGGACAACGACCCGATCGTGCTGTCCCACGCCGAGACGCTGCTCGCCGACGACAGGTCGACTTTCGTCGTCGAGGGCGACCTGCGCGATCCGGCCGGCATCCTGAGCCATCCCGACGTACGCAAGCACCTGGACTGGGAGCAGCCGATCGGCCTGCTGATGTGCGGCATCCTGCACTACGTCCTGGACGAGGAGCATCCCGGCGACGTGGTGGCCACCCTCTACGACGCGCTGCCCTCCGGGAGCTACGTCTTCATCCACCATCTGCTGGCCACCGAGGACCCGGCGGCGGCCGAGTTGCAGGAACAGATGCGCACCGGGATCGGGCGGGCCCAGTTCCGGACCATGGCTGAGGTCAGGTCTTTGTTCGAGAGGCTGGAACTCGTCGAACCCGGCCTGGTGCTCGTCCCCGACTGGCGTCCCGAACCGCCGGCCGTCCGCGACCATCCCGTCCTGGAGATGGCCTGCGTAGGCGTGGGCCGCAAGCCCTAACGCGCGCTCCCCGAGTGCCGGGGCTGTTGCTAGGCGGACGGAGCTCAGTGCGCGAGCGCCATCTGGACGAGCCGGACGATGACCAGGACCATCGCGATCGCCAGGTAGGAGCGCAAGATGGTCAGGGCGACCTTGCGGCCGGTGGACATGACCGGCTTGGTCAGCACGTTGAGCGGCGGCATCCGCCAGGTCTCGCGGTCGCGGCGGTCCACCTCGACCGAGCTGTGCGCCCGCAGCGACCTCATCAGGACCCAGCCGCCTCCCGCGACCGACACCACCGCGCAGCCCAGGAAGATGGTCAGGATCTGCCGTTCGGTGATGCCGGGGTCCAGCACCGAGGCGGTCAGCACGATCGACATCGCGACGAGCAGCGCGATCACGGCTGAGGTGAATATGTTGGTGCCGCGGCGGTTGACCCAGGGGCCGAGCACCGCGCGGTCGTTACACAGCATCAGCAGGAAGACCGCCGCGGCCGGGAGCAGCACGCCGGCCAGCGCCTGAACGCCTTCGATGATCAGGCCGAGCGGGGCGCCGGGAATGAGCACGATGGCCGCGGCCACGCCGATCAGCGCGGTGTAGATGGCGTAGAAACCCTTGGCCTGGCCCACCCCGCGGTGCAGCGAGTGCTTGAGGCCGAGCGTGTCGCCCACGGCGTACGCGGTGGACAGCGAGACCGCGAACGCCCCGATGACGGCCGCGTCGAGCAGCGCCACCGCGAACACCACTCCTGCGACCCGGCCCGCGTGGGCGGCGATGCCATGCGCCAGGCCGGCGGCGTCGGTGAAGTTACCCGCGGCCGGCGAGCCGGCGAAGGCGGCGGCGGTCACGCCGATCAGCGCGGCCGCGCCGAGCACGACGATCACGATGCCGATCCACAGGTCGACCTTCTCGTAGCGGATGAACCGCGGGGTAATCCGCTTGTCGACCACGTAGGACTGCTGGAAGAACAGCTGCCACGGCGCCACGGTGGTGCCGACGATACCGATGATCAACAGCATGACGGTGGCCATCTGCCCGGAGCTGCCGGGCAGGTTGGGGACCGCGAAGCCGTGCGCCATCTGCGCGCCCGACGGGTGGCTGACCAGGAACAGCGGGATGAGGAGCAGCGATCCGGCGCAGAACGTCACCGCGATCCGCTCGAACCTGCGGAAGCTGCCCGTGAACGCGGCGGCCAGGATCACGCCCGCCGCGAGCACCACCGCGACGAGCTTGGGCACGCCCAGGTACCCGGCCGCCAGGGTGATCCCGATGAACTCGGTGACCAAGGTCAGCGCGTTCAGGATGAACAGGTCGAAGACCTCGAGCGCACCCCAGAACTTGCCGAACCTCTCGATGATCAGCCGTGCGTGGCCCACCCCGGTGACAGCGCCGAGGCGCAGCACCATTTCCTGATTCACGTACAGCACGGGGATCAGCAGCAACAGTGTCCACAGCAGCCGGGTGCCGTAGTTCTGCCCAGCCTGCCCGTAGGTGGAGAACGCGCCTGCGTCGTTGTCGCCGCACATCACGATCAGCCCGGGGCCCACGATGGCCAACAGCGTCTTGAACTTGGCGGACAGGCCGGCTCGCGGGGCGAAGTCGTCGGCGGAGATCGTGCCGAGCGCGCCGCGGATGTCGCCGACGTGCGCGTCGTCCAGGACAGCGGTACGGGTAATGGTGGCCATGGTGAACACCCCTTTCACGTCATGAGATCTGACGGGACGAGGGGCACACGCCCGCGGGCCGTACGTGAGCCAGACCGCACCGGCCCGGACTCGGGCAGGAGCGGTCGTCGGTCGGTTAGCTCAATTCAGCGGGAAGAAACCTTCAGGGCCTGGCGTGTGCCGGAACAGAATGGGACAGCAGCGAGGAGGGCCAACTTCGGCCCGGACTATCAGAGTCCATCGCGTGCCTCCCTTCAGTCGCGACGCACGGGGGCGCCAAGCCGCGCGTGCCATTAAGGCACGTCACCGTGACACATGAGGAAACATCGGCCAGCAGCGGGATAATCCTGGCCGCACCTCTCTCGTAAGAGCTTTGGCACTCCACGGCGTACTGCGATGGTACGCATCGCCAGCCACTTGGCCTCACCCCTTGGGCCGGGGAGAGGTGTCCTGATCCGGAGCGTCTCTCGACGGTTGGGATCAGTGGCCTATGTCCGTGAAGACGCCTCACCGAACGAGGTGTCCTGTTTAACCTCACTCAGGATGCCGTCAGCAACCCAGAGTGTCAACTCGGCGCGCCAGCCTGGGAGTCCAGCTCGTCCAGGACAGCCCCGTGAGACGCCGAGTGAACACGCTTGGTTGCCCTGTTACGGATTTACCGGGACGCCCAGGCCGGGCAGCACCTGAGCCGACGGGAGCGCGGCCACCAGGCGCCCCGGCAGCCGCAGCTTGGACCCGCGGATGCCCGAGCCGATCACCACCGAGCCGGTCTTCGCCACCGCCTCGTCCACTAGCACCGGCCAGTCTGCCGGCAGCCCGACCGGCGTGATACCGCCGTACTCCATGTCGGTGGCCGCGGTCACCGCCTCGACCGGTGCGAACGACGCCTTCCGCGCGTCCAGGTGCCTGCGGACCAGGCCGTTCACGTCCGCCCGGGTGGTGGCCAGGACCATGCAGGCCGCGTACATCGTGTTCCCGCCGCGTTTGCCCGCGACGACCACGCAGTTCGCCGACTCGGTCGGCGAGACCCCGTAGCGCTCGCAGAACGCCGCGGTGTCCGCCAGCGCCGGATCGATCTCCGCCACCAGGACCTCATCCGCCCCCGGCCAGTCCCTCAACGCCGCCGCCACCGGCGCCGCAAGCAGGTCTGTCCGGGACAACGCCGGAACAAATGACAGCACCTCACTCATGCCGCCCATCCAACCAGACCCGCCGCCCCCTCGCTCCCCACCCGCGCCCCGCCATCGCGCCCCCAAACGGAATGAAACCCCGGTTTCACTACGCTCTAACGCAGTGAATTCCCGGTTTCATTCGGCTCCAACCGTCGCTCCGAGCCCGTCCGCGGAAGGCTCAGCGACGGAAAAGTGTTAGGTAGTGGGGGCCAATTAGGCTTATTCTTCCGGCCGGTATGGAGTCGCGATCCGTGATGCCGTCGCAGGCTGAGCTCGCCGCGCCCGCCGAGGCGCGATCCGAGCCATCCGCAGCGCGATCCGAGCCATCCGCAGCGCGATCCGAGCCGTCCACGACGCGGTCCGAGCCGTCCACGACGCGATCCGGGCGCTCCCGGTCCGGACGCTCCGGAAACCAGCGTTCCGGGAGCGCGCGCTCCGAGCACCGCCGCGCCGAGGCCCGGGCCGCGCGCCGCGCGGCCATGCCGCCCATCACCTATCCCCCCGAGCTGCCAGTCAGCCAGCGCCGCGATGAGATCGCCCAGGCGATCAAAGAAAACCAGGTGGTGATCATCGCGGGGGAGACCGGTTCGGGCAAGACGACCCAGATCCCCAAGATCTGCCTCGAGCTCGGCCGGGGCGTCACCGGGCAGATCGCCCACACCCAGCCGCGCCGGCTTGCGGCCCGGACCGTGGCCGAACGGATCGCCGAGGAACTGGGCAGCCCGCTCGGCGAGACCGTCGGGTACCAGGTGCGGTTCACCGACGTGTCCGCCGATGACACGCTGATCAAGCTGATGACCGACGGCATCTTGCTGAACGAGCTCGCCCGCGACCGCCAGCTCAAGCGATACGACACGCTGATCATCGACGAGGCGCACGAGCGCAGCCTGAACATCGACTTCATCCTCGGCTACCTCAGGAAGCTCCTGCCCGCA
>Ga0210405_10004007_pt1 | contig 14042 bp, 12 predicted proteins | sample IncBWH11MmetaG_FD_155492 | JGI IMG/M metagenome (GOLD analysis project Ga0210405, IMG submission 155492) | Forest soil microbial communities from Barre Woods Harvard Forest LTER site, Petersham, Massachusetts, United States - Inc-BW-H-11-M | ecosystem: Environmental > Terrestrial > Soil >... | reverse complement strand
TTGCGGAAAGCAACTCCGAAATGTGATACCCGGCGGAACGCTGTTTAATGCCGCGGTCGTGGTTCTGGCCGAAGGCAGAGACGGAGCCATCTGGGCAGGCAGCTACGGCCGCGGACTGTGGCGGTTAAGAGACGATGGGACGAAGCTGTTCACCACGGCCGACGGGCTCTCCAGCGATCAGATCCGGTCCATCTTGCAGGACGCCGATGGGTCGCTTTGGATCGGGACCTTCGGCGGCGGGCTCAACCGGCTGCGCGATGGGCATTTCAGTTCGTACACCTCGAAAGACGGGTTGTTGAGCGATAACGTCTCAGACGTGGAAGACGACGGCAAAGGGTCCCTGTGGTTGAGCACGACGCGAGGAATATGCCATATCGCCAAGAAGCAACTGGACGACTTCGCAGCGGGCAGGATTCGATCGCTCTCGCCGGTCAACTACGGCGTCGAGGATGGATTGCGCAGCGCGCAATGTGCGCCGGGCTATCCGACCGGCGGCGGCGGAACAAGAACAAGCGATGGACGGCTCTGGTTTCCCACCAGCCGCGGACTGGCTGTGTACGACCCGGCCATCCGGAGGAGAGCGGTGAAGCCTCCGCTGGTTCAATTTGTCGAGATGACCGCCGAGGGCCAGTCGGTCGACTTCAGCCATCCGGCCAGGCTTCAGCCCGGCGACGGGAGACTGCAGGTACGCTACGCCGGTATCCATCTCAGCGCGCCGGAGCGCGTGCTGTACTCGTATAAGCTGCAGGGGCTGGACCCGGACTGGGTGCAGGCCGGTGGGCGGCGCGTGATCAACTACAACAGCCTCCCGCAGGGTCACTACCGGTTCATTGTGCGGGCCGGGCTAGCCGGAGAGCCGGCCAGTGAAGCGTCGTACGCGTTCGATTTACTGCCGCACTACTACGAAACGGTATGGTTTCGTTGTTTGGCCGGGCTGCTTTTGATGGCCGCCGCATGGGGCGCCTATCAGATGCGGCTGCAGCAAATTCGCGGCCGGTTTGCGCTGGTGTTGGGGGAACGGGCGCGGCTGGCGCGGGAGATTCACGACACGCTGGCTCAGGGGTTCGTGGGCATTTCGTCGCAACTGGATGCGGTCGTCATGTGTCTGCTGGACGACCCCGGCGCAGCGCGGCAATATCTGGAGCTGGCGCGAAAGATGGCGCGGCACAGCTTGACCGAAGCGCGCCGCTCGGTTATGGATCTGCGTACGTCGGCGCTGGAAGGACAGGATCTGGCAGCCGCTCTGCATTCGGGCATGCGGGTCTGGACCGCGGGTTCCGGCGTGGACGTGGAGGTGGACATCACCGGTCAGCAGAACGCTCTGCCGCAGGAAATGGAGCAGCACTTGTTGCGAATTGCTCAGGAGGCGGTCAATAACGCGCTGAAGCACGCCGGCGCGAGCAAGATCGCTATACGGCTGCACATGGAAGCGCGTAAATTAGACCTGCGGATTATCGACAATGGACGGGGCTTTGAGGAGCGGGACATGTTTTCCTCGGGTGGCGGGCATTTCGGGCTGATGGGAATGCGCGAGCGCGCCGAGCGGGTAGGCGGCGAGCTGCGGCTGGAGACTCAGCCGGGCAGCGGAACGAAGGTGGAGGTCACGGCGCCGCTGCCATGAAGAACGCCAATCCAATCCGGATTCTGGTTGCCGAAGACCATTTGGTGGCCCGAGTCGGTGTCAGCACGATCGTCAATCTGCAGCCGGATATGACCGTCGTCGCCGAGGCGGCGAATGGGCAGCAGGCGATTGAGCTTTATCGCACGCACCTGCCGGATGTAACGCTGCTGGATCTTCGGATGCCGATTCTGTCCGGCATCGAGGCGGCGGCGGCGATTCACAAGGAATATCCGCGGGCGAAGCTGATCGCGCTGACCACCTATGGCGGCGACGAAGATATCCGCCGCGCCCTGCAGGCCGGCGTGCAAGCCTACTTGATGAAGGATATCCTGCACGACGAGCTTCTGAAAGCCATACGAGCGGTCCACGAGGGGCAGACTTATCTGCCGGCATCGGTGGCGGCGGCGCTGGCGGCGCAAATGCCGCGACCCGATCTCAGCGCCAGGGAGCTGCAGGTTCTGGAGCTGATTGTGGCGGGCCTGGCGAATAAGCAGATCGCCTACACTCTGAATATCGCCGAATATACGGTAAAGAATCATGTGAAGAATATTCTGGACAAGTTAGCGGTGCAGGATCGTACGCAGGCCGCGACTGTGGCGATTCAGAGGGGGATCATTCATCTGTCGTAGGTTAGAACTTGCCGTGTGGGGCGGTCCCCCTGGACCGCGGCCGACGCCCTCGTCGGCCTCCGTTTCGAGTGCGTTGGCGTCCGCCCCACCGCGATTTCGCCGCCTCAGAACTTCAGCCACAAGCGCATGTAGTGGCGCTTCCGCTCCGGCTCCGGATAATCCTGATACTCGGTGCGGCTATGCAGAATGAACACATTGTTCACGAACTGCATTTCGCCGCGCGCCATCTGGAAGGTGACGGGGAGCTGCGGCCGCCGCATCACTTCGTCCAGATAATCCAGCGGATCGGTATCCGCCGGCGTGAGCGGCGCGCCCGCCACTTCATGCCCCTTAGTGATGTATAGCCGCAGATAGCGCACAGCGAGCTGGCCGTCGTAAGCGAAAACGGGCACCGGCAGCGTCGGAGCTTCGCCAGGCGGCAGCTCGGCGCGGCGGTCCATGTGATAAGGAGCGTAAAGCCGGTCGAGATATTCCGGACGCTCATTGAGGAGGATATTGTGAGCCGTATTCGCACTGAGAATCGCCGACTCGCCGCCGGCTTTAGCCGTCTGCAGCGCCAGCAGGCAGACGATATCCGGCGTGTAGCCGGCGAGCAGAGGAGGGGAATCGGTATGGTAGTTCAGTCCGCTGGTGGTCTTGGATGTGCGCATGCCGGCGGCGCCGTAGTCGCGCTCCAGGTTGTAGCCCTGGTCGCGAACCGAGTACAGCAGATCGCCTTTCACGGTCTGCGGAATCGCTCTTCCAAGCTGCGCGCCGAGCCCCCAGTAAATCATGCAGGCCTCTTCTTCGGTGTAGCGGTCGATGGGCAATCCCTTCACGACCACGAACCCGCTGCCGAACCGCAGCTCTTCGCGCAAAGCCTCAGCGTCATTCTCAAACGAAGGCAGCGGGAAATCCTCCACCGTCAAAGTAGCCCAAGCGTCAGCGCGGGGGCATTTGCCGGAGTCCCGAATGCGCCGCAACGCCTTGTCGAGCTCGGCGATCGTCTCACTGCTGAGGTAATACCAGTAGTCCGACGGGCTGGAGAAATCGGATCCCTTCCAAACCGCGGGACCGGTAATGGGCGCCTTATGAGGAGGAGTGCACGGTACCATAGGCTAAAGCTTCAGCAGTTCCCGCAGGCGCTTGGTCTGCACGCGGCTGACGGGTATTTCGGTCTGCTTCTTGTCGTCCATGCGGAGCTGGAAGCTGGACTTGAACCACGGCATCACTTCCCGGATCTTGTGAATGTTCACCAGAAACGACCGGTGTACCCGCCAAAAAGTGTCGCGGTCCAGGTTGGCGTGCAGCTCTTCGATGGTCTTGTAATTGGAGTGGCCCTCCATCGTCGTGGTTACCAGCGTGATCAAGCCATCCTCGATAGTGGCGTAGACCATATCCTGGGCGTCCACGATGAAGTTGCGATTGCCGCTCCGCACCAGAAGCTTGGTGCGCTGCGGATTGAGCCGGGGCGAGTCCGGCGCCGTTGCTTTCAGCCGTTCGTGAATCGACCGGCGGGCGCGGTCAAGCGTCTCCTCCAGCCGCTCGCGCTCGATCGGCTTGAGCAGGTAGTCCATCGCTTCCAGGTGAAACGCTTCCACCGCGTACTGGTCGAAAGCGGTGGCGAAGATGATGTGAGGCAGCTCGATGTTCTTCTCGCGCAGCGCCCGCACAACGCCCAGACCGTCCAGTCCTGGCATCTGCACGTCCAGGAAGACCAGGTCCGGCTCCAGCTTCTGAATCAGCTCGACCGCCTCCAAACCGTTGCGGGCCGAGCCGATTACCTCGATATCCGGGATGTCTTTGATCAGGTAGGCGAGCTCGTCTTGCGCCAACTGCTCGTCATCGACGATCATCGCAGTAAGTATGGCCGTCGCGCGCTCTTGCATGAACCTGCTATCATAACAAATTCGTCCACCCGGCCTCTTGTTCGGGCCGATCCCACGGAGGCACGACCAATGAAGGAAATTACCAAAATAGCGCCCGCCGAAGGCAAGCTGGGGATTCTGATCCCGGGCATGGGAGCGGTCACCACCACGTTCATCGCCGGTGTCGAGGCCGTACGCCGCGGCCTGGCCAAGCCGATCGGATCGGTGACGCAACTGGCCACTATCCGGCTCGGCAAGCGCACCGATGGCCGCAGCCCGCTGATCCGGGAGTTCGTTCCCTTGGCCGGGCTCGATACCCTAGTCTTCGGAACCTGGGACATCTTCGAAGACAACTGCTTCGAGGCCGCCCAGAGAGCTGGGGTCCTCGAGAAGCCTCTGCTCGACCAATTGAAGGAGCCGCTCTCGGCGATCCGCCCGATGAAGGCGGTCTTCGATCAGGAGTATGTCAAGCGCATCACCGGCCCCAACGTCAAGAGCCAGGGCAGCAAGATGGACAAGGCCGAGATGCTGATGGAAGACATCCGCAACTTCCGCCAGAGCTCGGGCGCGGCACGGCTGGCGATGATCTGGTGCGGGTCGACGGAAGTGTTCCACAAGGCCGCCGCCGTTCACCAGACGCTCAAGGATTTCGAATGCGGCCTCATGAAGAATGACCCCGAGATCTCGCCCAGCCAGATCTACGCCTATGCCGCTCTGAAATCCGGAGTCCCCTACGCCAACGGCGCTCCGCACCTCACCGTGGACACTCCGGCCATGATGGAGCTGGCGCGCGAGCGCGAGATGCCCATCTGCGGCAAGGATTTCAAGACCGGGCAGACGTTCATGAAGACGCTGGTGGCGCCGGGCCTGAAGTCGCGCATGCTGGGACTTTCGGGCTGGTTCTCGACCAACATCCTCGGCAATCGCGACGGCGAAGTGCTCGACGATCCGGGCTCGTTCAAATCCAAAGAGGAGACCAAGCTCTCCGCATTGGAACAGATCCTGCAGCCCGACCTGTATCCCGATCTCTACGGGAACATCTATCACAAGGTTCGGATCAACTACTATCCGCCGCGCGGCGACGCCAAGGAAGGTTGGGATAACATCGACATCTTCGGGTGGCTGGGCTATCCAATGCAGATCAAGATCGACTTCCTTTGCCGCGATTCGATTCTGGCGGCGCCGCTGGTGCTCGACCTGGTGCTGTTCATGGACCTGGCGCAGCGGGCTGGGATGCGCGGGGTACAAGAGTGGCTGTCGTTCTACTTCAAAGGGCCGATGACCGCGCCGGGGCTGTATCCCGAGCACGACATCTTCATCCAGCTCATGAAGCTCAAGAACACGCTGCGCTGGATGCAGGGTGAGGATCTGATTACGCATCTAGGCCAGGAGTATTACGACTGAGAGTCCTCGTAATCGGCGGCACGATGTTTATCGGCCGGTCGCTGGTCGCCGAACTGCTCAAAGCCGGCCACGAAGTCGCGGTCATGCACCGTCGGCCCAAGCACGAGCTCGGCCGGCGTGTGCAGAATATCGTCGCCGACCGCAATGATCCCGAATCGGTCCGGCAGGCGCTTCAGTACACCAGCTTTCAGGTAGTCTTGGATAACGTGTACGACTGGGAGCGCGGCACAACCGCCAGCCAGGTTGAGGGCACTGTCAAGGCTGTGATGGCCACCTCCGGCGATCGCCTGACGCGCTATGTGTTCATGTCCAGCGTCGCCGCCTATGGCGATGGATTGAACCATCACGATGGCGATCCACTGGCGCCGGACGATCACCCCGAGGCTTACGTCCGCAACAAAGCCATGACCGAGCGCATGCTGTTCCGGCTGCGTCAGAGGACCGGATTGCCGGTGGTGACGCTGCGTCCGCCGTTCATTTACGGGCCGGAGAATCCGTTCTACCGCGAGGCGTTTTTTTGGGACCGCCTGCGCGAGAATCGCCCCGTGATTCTGCCCGGCGACGGCCACCGCCTGATGCAGTTCGTCTACATCAAGGACCTGGTTCGCGCCTGCCTGCGCGCGATGGAAGAGCCGGATGCGGCGGGCGAGGCCTTCAACGTGGCTAACGAGAAGCCCATGACGCAGGCGGAGTTCTTGCAGGCTATAGTGGCGGCGTCCGGCAAGAAGGGGAACATCGTGCGTGTGCCCCGGGAGCGGATCGTGGAAGCGGGCGGCGATCCGATGGGGCAGCCGGCTTATTTCGGTGTGTACCTCGACGTGCCGCCGATCACCGAAGTGGTAGTGAAAGCTAAACGGATTCTCGGATTCCAGCCCACGCCGTTTGACATCGGGCTCAAGGAAACCTACCGCTGGTATCTGCGCAACGGAAAGAAGTCGAAGATCGATTACACCTTCGAGGACCGGTTAATCGAGATGGCAACGGTCGCGCCTGCGGCGGACTGATACAGTCAAAGTCAAGTCAAAAGTCAAAGGCAAAAGTCAAAAGTCAAAAGTGCTTCGGGATCCACAATCTAAGATCATCATCTTCTGCGGAAAGGGCGGCGTCGGGAAGACCACCCTGAGCTTGTCGATGGCGCTGCGCTACGCAGAAAGCGGCAAGCGTGTAGTCGTCGTCAGCTCGCATCCCCTGAAGGAACTGGCAGTCGCGGTTTCGCTCGAAGGAATAGCCGAGGCGTTTCCCACGGCGGCGCGGAACCTGTTCGTCGTCCATCTCAACCCCAAAGAGCTGCTGGCCGAGGAGGTGCGCAAGCACTTCCCATCCCAATGGGTGGCCGATAAGGTGCTGAACAGCGATATCTACCAGAGCCTGGTTGAAGTGGCTCCGGGCTTGAAGGAGTTCCAATTCCTGGTGCGGATGCAGCAACTGGCCGAACGCAAAGCGGCGGACGCGCCTGCCTACGATCTGCTGCTTTGGGATGCGCCCGCCAGCGGCCATTTCCTGGGCACACTGCATGCCGCGCGGAATTTCGAGACCTTCCTCACTGGCCCCCTGGCGGCGGCAGGAGCCGATCTGGCGCGCTTCTTTTCCGGGACACAGCACATCACATTGCTGCCCATCACAACGCTCGAAGAAATGGCCATCGAGGAGATGGTCGAAATGTGCGCCAAGCTGGAAACGGAGTTCGCGCTGAAGCCCGCGGCGGTACTGCTGAACCTGGTGTCGCCGCTGGCGATGGCATCTCAGGCCGATATCGACACTCTGCGCGGCCGCTCCGATCCGGCGCTGCACTTCGCTCTGGAGCGCGGGGTAATCGAGCGCGAACGCGCCGAGTACGTGCAGCGGAAAATCCCCGCGCCGCAAGTGGAAGTGGAGCGCGCCCGGAGCTGGTCGAGCGATCTGGATCTCCTCTCGCAGCTCGGACGTTCCCTCGACAAGGTCTCGGTATGAAGATCACCGTATATCTGGGAACGGGCGGCGTCGGCAAGACCTCGGTAGCCGCGGCGACCGCGCTGGCGGAAGCGCGCGCAGGGGTGAAGTCGCTGGTGCTGACCATCGATCCCGCGCTTCGATTGCGCACCGCCCTGCATCTCAAGGACGGCGTTCTGGAGCAGACCGTGCCGCTCGATCCTCCGGCGCCGGGCGAGATGTGGGCAGCCCTGCTTGACGTGCGAGCGACGCTCGACGAAGCCGTGCGCCTCTACGGCAAGAGCGACACCGCGGAACGCATTCTGAACCATCCCATCTACGCGACCATCGCCGATTCGCTGGTGGGCATGATGGAGCTGATGGCGGTCGAGCGCATCGACCAGTTGGCGCGCCGCGGGTTCGAGAACATTATCGTGGACACTGCGCCTTCACGCCACGCGCTTGAGTTCCTGGATAAGCCGATTTTCTTCGCCGACCTCGCCGGGTCGGGCTGGGTCAAGCTTGTCGGGCGCACCTACAAGTTCGTGGCCAAGACGGGGATGATGACGCTCGGCCGCAAGACCATCGATATGTACGCGCGGGTGGAGTCGATTCTAGGGGCGAACCTGGTGCGGCAGGTCCTCGATTTTTACTCGCTGTTCATGTCGATCGCCGAAGGCTACGCCGAGCGCGCGCAGAAAACGGTAGCGCTGCTGAAGGATCCCGCTGTCACGGAATTCCGCGTGGTCACCACGCCGCAGAAGGCCATGCGCGACGCCCAATTTTTTCACGAGGCGTTGAGCAGCCGTAATTTTCCCGTTGGGGCGCTGTACGTGAACCGCGTCTGGGGATTGGAGCCGGGGCCTGAATACCACGAGGGCCTGGAGCGCCGCCTGATGGATTGGTACACGTCGGTGCGCGCCTCACACGTGGCCGCGGTCGCGCAGGTTAAGACGGCCTATGGAGCGTCGATACCGCGCATCGCATCGCTGCCGGAGCTGGAGCAGGACGCCGACGGTCTACGCGCCCTGGAGCGCATCGCGCAGAGTCTGGGCCAGAATTAGCAGAGCCGCTCGCGTCAGCAAGCGGTTTTGGATGACATTCTGATATAACTTGCGAAGGAGAAATTATGATCGTTTCCCGTCGGACAGCACTCAAAGCATGCGCGGCAGCCTCTTCCACGTGGATGCAGCGCCTCTACGGGCGAACCAAGGCGACAGCCTTCGCCCTGATCGGCGACCGCTATCACAACAGCGACTATATCCGCACCGGCTTGCGTAGGACCATCGATCAGGAGATGGGCGTTTCAGTCGACTTCTGCGACGAAGTCAGAATGCTGGATGCCGAAACACTCGATGGTTACAAGCTGCTCATCATCCTGCGCGATGGAATGATATGGCCGAATGGATATGCCGATGAGAGCTCGAACGCCGGTTACGTCGCCGGAGGCCGCCCGCCTATCGTCAGCGAGCCGCCTGTGCCCAAGACCGATGCCAAGCAGCAGTTCTGGATCACCGCGGAGCAGGGCAAAGCGGTGAAGCAGTTCGTCGACCGCGGCGGCGCCGCGCTGTTGATGCATAACGTGACGTATATCAGCCCGAGCAACGCCGATTTTCGCGATGTGCTGGGCGCGGTGACCGAGCAGCATCCCCCCATTCGCAAATTCAAAGTGCGAGTAGTGAACCATGACCATCCCATCACGCGCGGCATCAACGATTTCGTAGTCACCGACGAGCAGCACTTCATGAAATATGAAAAAGACCCGAAGCATCTGCTGCTGGAGAGCGTGAACGAAGACGGCGCGACGTTCAGAGACCTGGGCACGAAGTCCGCCGCCGGTTGGGCATACGATCACGGCAAAGGCCGCGTCTGTTACCTGGCCCCCGGTCACATGTTGACGGTGTTGTGGAATCCGGAGTATGTGAAGCTCCAGAAGAATGCGGTGAGGTGGCTACTGCGTCAGGGTTAGCGGCGTCGAGACATCCTGATTTCTTTGCACGCCGCGACGATTTTTGGTGGGACAGGCGGTTTCGCCTGTCATCGCGACGATTTGAGTGTGCACCTTCAATACAGAGCCGCGCGCGTTAGCAAGCGATTTTTGGTTGCGGCTATGCTGATCTTGTGGGGCAGGAACCGACATTGAGTTGTGAATGAAAGAGTCATACGGGAAAGGAATAGCAAACCATCCTGGCCCCGAGTCATGCGGACAGCGCCGTAAGGAGTTGGTCAAAGCGTTGACAGGGGTACATGTGGGCTGGGTATTGAGGCCGAGGAGGGAACGCCTTGAGCGGTAATCCTCCTGCGAACGCCGGCGGGAAGTCGGACGATCCCATAGTACCGAAGAAGGCCCCGAACAAAGCGCCGCAAGGCGTGGCGGAGGGGTTGGAGGGAAGGGGATCGATCAAGGAGAACATCGAAGAGCCTAACCCGAGCCGGACGCCGAGACGGGGGATCGGGTCCCAGGGCTAGTCGGTGTGCGGCAAGCAGCGAAGAAGGACAAAGGGCTACGGTTCACGGCCCTGCTGCATGATGTGACCGGGACGCTGCTGCGTGACAGTTTCTACTTGCTGAAGAGAGAAGCTGCGCCAGGAATGGACCGGGTGACATGGCGGGAATATGAGCAAGGCCTGGAGGGGAGGATAGTCGACCTTCACGGCCGGGTTCATCGGGGCAGCTACCGCGCATGCCAAGTTGGTGGGGATCGCAAGAAACTACCGATAGTATGGCCTCGAGTATTGCCCTGAGTATTACCCATAGTATAAAATATAGTTAGACATGAAGACTGCCATTTCAGTCGATAGTGAACTCCTCACCGAGGCAGATCGGACTGCCCGTGAGCTTGGTCTAAGCCGCAGCAGGCTATTCTCAATTGCTCTCGAAGCCTACCTTCGTGATCGTCGGCAGCAGGAAACCCTCGAGAGACTTAATCTGGCTTACCCCGGGAAACCGGATCTAGCGAATAGGACCACCCTTAAGAAGATGAAAGCTAAGTTCCGTACAACAATCAGGGACCGCTGGTGAGCGAAATTCGCCAGGGTGAGATTTACTGGATCGACCTCGGCCTCGCCGCCGGTTCGGCTCCCGCTGAACGTCATCCCTGCGTGGTTGTCCAGAGCGATGTCTTCAACCGAAGCCGGATCGCTACAACCGTCGTGTGTCTGGTCACTTCGAACCTGGACCGCGGGCGAGCCCCTGGCAACGTGCATCTGAAGAAGGGTGCGGGCAATCTGCCGAAGGAAAGCGTCGTCAACGTGTCTCAGGTGGTGACAGTTGAAAAGGCAGACCTGGTGGACCGGATTGGAAAGTTGCCCGTCGGCATGATCGACGCGGTCCGGACCGGATTGCACCTTCTTTTCGATCGCGCGTAAGAGCGGCTGGCCAACTCGGGCCACCTTCTACAACGCGGCCTTTAACTCTCGGGCAAGGTTTCCTCTCCGCTCAACGGCTACTGAGTCAAGACCCAGCCACCCCGCCATCGTGTGCAATTCGCGGGCAAGTGCCTTGGCCACCATCGCGAGATCGTTATGAAGCTCTACGTAAGCCGCCAGCACGAGCAGTCTTCTCCCCGCCCGATCAGCCTTCAGGTCGACACGACCTACCAGCCGATCACCCAGCAAGAACGGCAAACAGTAGTATCCCCACCTGCGCTTCTCCGCCGGGACATAAATCTCGATGCGGTATTCAAATTCGAAGAGTCGAGCCGTGCGTGGACGGTACCAGACTACAGGATCGAACGGCGACAGCAGGGCCGCGGCCGCAATGTGCCGGGGCATCCGTGCCTCCCGGTGGAGGTAAGCTGGCTCCCGCCATCCTGCCACGCGCACCTCACGCAGCTCGCCCGATTCAACCAGTTCAACGATGCGAGGACGCGCTTCCCGCACCGGCATGCGATAGTAATCGGCCAGATCGTCGGCGGTGGCGATGCCGCAGGAGCGCGCGGCCAGGCGGAGCAGCTCGCGTTGCGCCTCCTCGCGGTCCACCCTCCTCCCGTGATGCTGCAATGGCAGCACTCGCTCGGCCAGATCGAATACCCGCGCGAAGTTGGAACGCCGCTCCGTCACGGCCAGTAAGCCCCGCCCAAAGTGCGCCTCCAGCACTGCCCTCGGTACTGTCCCGATCCAGGCGTCGCCCGCCATCTTCCGCGGGACATCTTCCGGGTCCGCGAGATCATCCGCGGCCAGAGGACCACGCGCGCCCACCTCGGCCAGCACGCGCTCGACGTAACCCGGGCTTTGCGCCATGAACTTTTCGAATCCATAAGGCCGCACCCGATGCGTCTCCATCCGATGCCGCAACAGCGGCCATGTCTCCACAGGCACGATCGAGGCCTCGTGCGCCCATTGCTCCGTAAATTCGCGCCCCCTGTAAATCTGATCGTCCAGAAGCGACCTCTCATAAGGACCCAGCCGCGAGAAAAGAACCTGGTAGTGCGCCGGCGCCAGCACATTGACGTAGTCGAGCTGCAACAGGCCGATCCGCCGGATCGTGCCGGCGAGATCGCGCGCGCTCACGCGTCTCTTCGGCCGCGGCCGGTCGAAGCCCTGCGCCGCCAGCGCGATCCGGCGCGCTTCGCCTAGCGAGAAATCCTCTCGGGACATATATGTGAAGATGCTCCTATGATCGTACTCGCATCAGGTTCGCCGCGCCGCGCTGAGATCCTGACGAACGCCGGTATCCCCTTCGTGCGCGAAGTCCCGAGTAATATCGATGAGACGCCCAGGGCCGGCGAACCCCCACAGGATTACGTCGTCCGCCTGGCGCGCGAAAAGGCGGAAGCCGTCGAGGCCACAGGTGACCGCGTCGTGCTCGGCGCCGACACCACTGTCGTGATCGATGGACAGATTCTGGGCAAGCCATCCAGCCCCGACGATGCGGCCCGCATGTTGCGCCTCCTCTCGGGCCGCAGTCATGAGGTGATCACAGGCATCTGCTTGCGATCGGCGCGCGTCCGTGTGACAGACGCCGCCATCACGCGCGTCTGGTTCGCCGCGCTTTCCGATTCCGATATCGCAGCCTACGCGGCCTCGGGCGAGCCCATGGATAAGGCGGGAGCCTACGGAATTCAGGGCCTCGCTTCGAAATTCGTCGAGCGCATCGACGGCTGCTATTTCAACGTGATGGGCTTGCCGATCGCGCTGGTGTACGCTCACCTGCGCACGAATTTGGCATTCATGATATAAGTAGCTTTTCCATGACGAAGCCATTCTACGGTTGGTTTGTGACGGCTGCGGCCATCTGTACGTTCGGAATTGCGGTTGGAATTCCGTACTACAATATGCCGTTCTTTTACGATTACTACAAGAAGGCGCCTGACTTGGGCGGATTCGGATGGGCCACCAAAGATGTCACGCTGGGCTTTCCCCTGGCGGCTTTGTTGACGCTTTGGGTGGGCCCGGTATTGGTGCCGCGCTTCAGTCCGCGAAAACTGATCATGGCCGGGACCGCGCTCACGGCGGCGGCCTTTTTCGGATTCAGCAGCATGACCGGCAGCCTCCCGGTCTATTACTTCTTCTGGTTTTTATACACGATCGGCTACATTCTCTCCGGACCGATCCCGCACCAGATCATCATTTCGCATTGGTTTCGCAAGCGGCGCGGCACGGCGATGGGCATCACCTATGTAGGCGTGGCCGTGTTCGGATCGATCGGCGCGAAGATCGTCAAGCCGCTGACTGAATCGCACGACTTTCGCTACACGCTGATGGTGATCGGCGGGATTATGTTTCTCGCCTGGCCAATAGCGCTTCTGCTATTGCGGGACAAGCCCTCGGACAAGGGTCTGTTCCCCGACAACGATCCCGATCCGCCGAAGGTGGCTGTTCCGGCTCCGCGCAGCATGCGGGAGCTGCTCGGCAATTGGCCGTTCTGGCTGCTGATGATCGGCAGTTTCTGTTCGATCGGCTCGATCGGCGCGGTCAATCAGCACATGAAGCTCATCTTCCAGGAGAACGGATTCACCGATCAGAAGGCGCGCGATTTCGCCTGGAGCGAGGCGACGTTTTACATCCTGATCTCGAGTATCGCGGGCCGGCTGTTGGTAGGCTGGCTGTCTGACAAGCTTCCCAAGAAGTACGTCATGACCGCCACCTACGTGCTGGTGGCGGCGACCATACCGCTGCTGATGATCGTGAAGCCGCAGCAGACGGAATTCATCTACATCTTCGCGGTCTTGTTCGGACTGGGCATGGGGGCCGACTATATGCTCATTCCCCTGATGGCGGCGGAGCAATTCGGCCTGAGCACACTGGCCCGGGCGATGGCGATCATACTCCCGGTCAACACGATTGGCCAGACCTGGTTTCCCTATTTCGTGTCCCTGTTGCAGCGCGCGCTTGGCGATTACCAGCGTGCGATGCTAGCGGTGTTCGCGATCTCGGTAGTGGGGGCCGCCGCGATCGCGATGCTGCCCAAACACGGCGGCGAGAATGAGACACTTCCATTACCAGAACCTGGACGAGCTACAGCGGGGCGCTGAAAATCTGGGCGCGCGGCACGTCCGGTTTGAAGTAGACCCAAACCAGATCAGGCGACAGGTGTCGCGCCCGGTCGATGTTGGCGGCTTTCGCGTCGGCAACGCGCTGGCGATCCATCCCATGGAAGGCTGTGATTCCACGCCCGATGGCCGGCCGGACG
>Ga0210405_10004006_pt1 | contig 14044 bp, 9 predicted proteins | sample IncBWH11MmetaG_FD_155492 | JGI IMG/M metagenome (GOLD analysis project Ga0210405, IMG submission 155492) | Forest soil microbial communities from Barre Woods Harvard Forest LTER site, Petersham, Massachusetts, United States - Inc-BW-H-11-M | ecosystem: Environmental > Terrestrial > Soil >... | reverse complement strand
CAGCCAACGCTCAACTACGATTCTTTCGCAAATGCCGACATGGTGATCGAAGCTGTTTTCGAAGGCATGGCGCTCAAGAAAGAAGTCTTTGCCGAACTAGACCGCGTCTGTAAACCGGGCGCCATCCTCGCGAGCAATACGTCCACTTTAAGCATCGACGAGATTGCTTCTTCGACCGCACGTCGACAATCTGTAATCGGCACGCATTTCTTCAGCCCCGCCAATGTGATGCGGCTGCTCGAAATCGTCCGAGGCAAAGTCACCAGCAAGGAAGTCATCGCCACCTGCATGCAGCTTTCGAAAAAAATAGGCAAGGTCGGGGTCCTGGTAGGAAACTGCCGCGGATTTGTTGGCAATCGAATGTTCCATCCTTATGTCCGCGAGTCCGTTTTCCTTCTGGAAGAAGGAGCCGGTGTCGAAGCGGTCGATTCTGCGCTCTACGATTTCGGCATGGCCATGGGACCGCTCGCCGTCGGCGATCTTGCGGGTCTCGATGTGGGCTGGCGAATCCGCAAAGAATATCGCCACTTGGAGAAGCCCGGAATACGCCAGGCCTTTGCAGGAGACAATCTCTGCGAGATGGGCCGCTACGGCCAGAAAACCGGCGCTGGCTGGTATAAATACGACGAAAATCGCCGCGCGATTCCTGATCCCGAAGTCGCGCAGCTAGTTCGCAAATGGGCGACCGAGGCCGGCATCCCTCAGCGCCAAATTCCCAAGGAAGAAATCGTCGATCGCTGCGTCTACGCGCTGGTCAATGAAGGCGCACGCATTCTCGAGGAAGGCTACGCCCTGCGCGCGGTCGACATCGACATTATCTACCTCAACGGCTACGGCTTCCCGGCCCATCGCGGGGGGCCGATGTGGTACGCCGACACCGTTGGCCTGAAAAACGTCTGCGATCGCGTCGAGGAATTCCACAAACAGCACGGCGAGCTTTGGGAGCCGGCTCCGCTTTTGAAACGACTAGCGGAGGAAGGCAAGAAGTTCACCGATTTTAATAAGGAACAAAGCGCGACTGCCCGACGCAGCTGAGGTTCGGAGCGAATGGCATTCTTTGGTTTTTTGTCAGCTCATATTTTTCCGCGTGTGTCTCGCGTTTTCTTCGGGTGACGAATGGGACGCGTTTTTGTAGTTCGCCACGCACAGGCTTCTTTCCTTGAGCCGAACTACGACAAGCTCTCTGCCACCGGCGAAGCCCAGGCGCGCGTCCTCGGAGAGTATTGGGCTCGCCACAAAACCGTCTTCGATCGCGTTTGCACCGGCCCGCGCGTCCGGCATCGCGAAACCGAAAAGGCTGTGCGCGAAATCTACGCGGAGCGCGGTCTGAATTTCCCCACATCGATCGTGCTCAACGAATTCGATGAATTTCAAGGTGACGTAGTGCTGGAAAAAAGTCTTCCCCATCTCTGCGAGACCAACCCCCACATCCGCGATCTTGAGGCCGCCGTTCGAAATGCAAACAGTCCGCCTCAACGCCGGCGATCCTTTCAAAAGCTCTTCGAGACGGTAGTGACCATGTGGGTCGGCGGAGAATTGGCAGTCGACGGCGTCGAATCCTGGGAGACGTTCACTGCCCGCGTCAATCGCGGCCTCTCGAAATTTCTGTCGGTCGCGAGTAAAAGCGAAACCTGCGCCATCTTTACTTCCGGCGGGCCTGTCGCCGTATCCGTGCAGCGCTCGTTACGCCTTTCGCCGCAAGATACTTTGCGAGTGGCATGGATGCCGCGCAACTGCTCGTACAGCGAATTTTTGTTTTCGGGAGACCTGTTCACGCTGAGCACTTTCAACTCGTTTCAGCACTTGGACGATCAAGCTTTACTGACCTATCGGTAGTGGCGAGCACGCGAGACAACATGGCTGGCCTTCAGGATCAAACGATAGCCGTTCGACAGGGAGAAGAGCTCGACCTTGCGAAGCTCGAACCTTTCCTTCGCAGCCACTTCCTCGATCAAGCAGGACCGCTTGTCGTTTGCCAATATCCAAGCGGCCATTCGAACCTCACTTATTCCGTTCAGTTCGGTTCCCGTGAACTGGTCCTTCGCCGCCCGCCGTTCGGCAGCAAAGTCAAAACCGCCCACGACATGGGCCGCGAATTTCGCGTGCTCTCAAAACTTCATGACCACTATCCCCCGGCGCCGCGCGTTCTCCTTTTTTGCGACGACGAATCTGTACTTGGCGCTCCCTTCTATCTAATGGAGCCGATCCACGGCATTATTCTTCGAAGAGATGTTCCGCCTGGCTTGGACTTTTCGCGAGAGACGGCGAGGTGGGTGTGCGAATCATTTCTGGACAATCTCGCGATTCTTCACGGCCTCGATTACAACGCGATTGGCCTTGCGGATTTAGGCAAGCCGCAGGGCTATCTCGAACGCCAGGTGCGCGGCTGGATCGAGCGCTACCACGGCTCCAAGACACACGATATTCCGGAAGTCGAAACGATTTCACGTTGGATTCAGCAGCACATGCCTTCTTCCCGCGGTGCCGCACTTATTCACAACGACTACAAATACGACAACGTTGTTCTGGATCCCGACGATCTCACTAGAATTATCGGCGTCTTGGATTGGGAAATGTGCACTATCGGTGACCCGCTTACGGATCTAGGTTCGGTATTGGCCTATTGGGTCGATGCGGGCGATCCACCTGAGATTCTCGAAACGCGGTGGGGACCCACGACGTACCCCGGCAGTTTGACGCGCGTCCAGCTCGTCCAGCGTTACGCGCAAAAAACGGGCCGCGACGTTTCCGAGATGGCTTTCTACTTGGTTTTCGCGAGATTTAAAATCGCCGTCATCGTCCAACAGATTTATTACCGCTATCACCGGGGCTTAACCCATGACGAGCGCTTCGCCACCATGCCTCACCGGATCAAGCTGCTGCTGCGCGCCGCTCTGCAAACGGCCGAAACCGGCGCAATCTGATGAATTTGCCAGAAGCTGTCGGCTACACTCAGACGTAATACCGCACAATTGATTCCGCAACACAGCACGGCTTCTCGCCGCCCTCGCTCTCAACCGTCACGGAGAATGTATTCTCGTACCCCTGAGGAACTTCTTTGACGCTCAGCAGTATGACGCGCGCACGAATCTTGGAACCAGCGCGCACCGGAGAAGGGAATCGAACACGATTTAATCCGTAGTTGACCGCCATGCCAATGCCGCTTCGAACTTGAATCACATCTTTCATAAACCGGCTGATTAGAGACAGCGTCAAAAACCCGTGCGCAACCGTCGTCCCGTAGGGCGATTCTCTCTCCGCCCGCTCGCGATCGATATGAATCCATTGCCGGTCTTCGGTTGCTTCCGCGAATTGCACGATGCGCTCTTGTGTGATGGTAAGCCACTCACTGACGCCGATTTCTTTTCCCACGTATTGTTTCAAAGAATCCGGCGTGTCCAAGATGACTGGCGCCACTCTATCCTCCAGGAAAGAAACGCGAATGCACAATCATGCCCTGGCACGCATCAATTCGAATGCGGTTGCGTCCGCGGCTTTCCCCATTTGCCCAGTTCCGATTTCGCGATCGATTCCGCGTGCACCTCATCCGGTCCGTCCGCCAGACGCAGAGTCCGCACATTCGCCCAAGCGCTCGCTAGAAACGTGTCCGCGGAAACTCCTGCCCCGCCATGCGCCTGAATCGCTCGATCCAAAACGCGCAGAGTCATGTTTGGTGCAACCACCTTAATCATCGCGATTTCCGCACGCGCCTCCTTGTTGCCAACAGTGTCCATCATATAAGCCGCTTTGAGCGTCAGCAGCCGCGCCTGCTCGATTTCCATCCGCGATGCCGCGATGTCGGCGCGAATCGTCCCTTGCTCTGAGATCGCCTTTCCAAACGCCACGCGCGCCTGCACGCGCTTGCACATCGTTTCCAGAGCACGCTCGGCCACTCCGATGCATCGCATGCAATGATGAATGCGTCCCGGCCCGAGCCGTCCCTGCGCAATCTCAAATCCTCGCCCTTCGCCAAGCAGCATGTTCGAAGCGGGCACGCGAACGTTTTCGAACGTAATCTCTGCGTGCCCATGCGGCGCGTGGTCATACCCAAATACCCTGAGCAGTCTCACGATTTTGACTCCTGGAGTTTCGAGCGGCACTAGAATCATTGATTGCTGCTTATGGGTAGCGGTGCCTGGGTCGGTTTTGCCCATGAAGATCGCGATTTTACATCGCGGGTCACCCGCTCCCGACGTCCACCACTTTCTTCCGTTGATCAGGTAACCATCGCCGTCTCGCACGATGCTAGCGCGAATGTTGGTCGCGTCCGACGATGCCACCTCTGGCTCGGTCATCGCAAAGCAAGACCGGATTTCGCCTTCCAGCAAAGGCTTTAGCCATTTCTCTTTTTGCTCCGGCGTTCCATAGCGTGCCAAAACTTCCATATTTCCCGTATCCGGCGCCGAGCAGTTGAAAACTTCCGGAGCCATCACGCTGCGCCCCATGATTTCGCACAGCGGTGCGTATTCCAGATTTGTCAGACCCGCTCCACTTTCATCGTTCGGCAAAAAAGGGTTCCACAACCCTGCTGCGCGCGCTTTTGGTTTCAACTCCTCAATAACTCGCGTTGGCTTCCAACGCTCGCGTTCAATTTCTTCCTCGAACCGCTGCTCATTCGGATAGATATGCTCGTCCATGAAAGCGCGCAACCGCCGTTGCAGGTTTTTCGTCTTCTCACTGAACTCGAAATTCACGCCACCCACCTTTTTCCCAACTCAGTCTACTTTGATCCAATTGTTCTGCGCGTCGCAAACAATTCTTAGCCACTTGCAATGCGCCCGTGATCGAGCATCCCCGCAAGCTGGCGCGATTATATACGACGCCTCAATAAAGAGTCTCGCAGCTCAGTTGTATACTCGCCACTCCAAACGCTAAACTTCTTGTGAATGAATAAGGGAAGGATGCAATTTCGCGAGGCATTCCTTTGAACGAATCACCGCGCTCCAAACAATCTCTGCCCGAGGCGCATTCCGAACCCCGGTCTGAGCCCCAATCTGAACCACTGATTCGCAACGTCTCCGACACCGCCCGCTGGGTCGCCGTTTACCGCGCTCGCGAAACCGAGCGCCCCGACGCGCATTTCCGCGATCCCTTCGCGCGCCGCCTCGCCGGCCAACGCGGCGAACAAATCGCCAAGTCTATGCCCCTTGGCCGGGACAACGACTGGAGCATGATCACGCGCACCTATCTCGGCGACCAACTTATCAACGAGCAAGTCCAGCAGGGCGTCGACATGGTCATCAATCTTGCCGCCGGCCTCGACGCGCGCCCCTACCGCATGCAACTTCCGCCGTCGCTTAAATGGGTCGAGGTCGATCTCCCCGAAATCCTCTCTTACAAGGAAGAAATTCTTCGCGACGAAAAACCCGTCTGCGCCCTCGAACGAATCCGTCTCGACCTCTCCAACGCCGCTTTACGCCGCGATCTCTTCGCGGACCTCGGACGCCGCTCCAATAAAGCTCTGGTCATCACCGAAGGGCTGCTCATCTATCTGACCTCCGAGGACGTCGCTGGCCTTGCCAAAGACCTAGCCGTTCCTTCCAGCTTTCAGTCCTGGATTCTCGACATCGCTTCGCCCGGCCTTCTACGCGTGTTGGCAAAAAGAATGGCAAAGCAACTCACCGAGGCCGCGCCATTCAAATTTGCTCCCCCCGAAGGGCCAAACTTTTTCATCCCTTACGGCTGGAAGCCCGTCGATGTCCGCTCGCTTCTCAAAAACGCCGCGAAACTCAAGCGCCTTTCCTTACTTTTCAGGCTCTTCGCCCTTTTGCCTGAGACGGAGAAGTCCCGCCGCGACCGCCCGTGGTCGGGTGTCTGCCTTCTCAAAAAGGCGTAACGCGGAGCGCGGTCCGCCCAGGTGAGCACAAATCCATTGGTTCTTTCGGGAGAGAAATTAGTGCTCAGCCGCGGCCGTCTTCGTTCTGCCGCCTGGAAAAATACTCTTCACGATGACGTAAAGCACCGGGATAAATAGCAGGTTCAGGGTTGTGGCCGCAATCATCCCGCCAAAAACCGTTGTTCCCACGGAAATTCTTCCGGCTCGCCCCGCCCCTCGCGCCAGCACCAGGGGCACCACGCCAAGAATAAACGCGAACGACGTCATCAAGATCGGCCGCAGCCGGATTTTCGCCGATTCAATCGCTGCTTCAACAATCGACATCCCCTGCTCGCGCAACTGTTCCGCAAATTCCACAATCAAAATCGCATTCTTGCTCGCCAGCCCGATCAACATCACCAATCCAATCTGGCAATACACATCGTTCTGCAATCCCCGCATCGCCTGCGCCCCGATCGCCCCCAAAATCGCAATCGGCACCGCCATCAACACGATAAACGGCAGCACGAAACTTTCATATTGCGCCGCCAAAGTCAGGTACACCACAATCAATCCAAGCCCAAAAAGAATCAACGCCTTGCCTCCCGACTGAATCTCTTCGAGCGACAACCCGCTCCATTCGAATGCCATCCCTTGCGGCAGCGCTCTCTTCGACAGCTCTTCCATCGCTGCAATTCCTTCGCCGGAGCTGTGTCCCGGCGCTGCCGATCCGTCAATCTCCGCCGACCGGAAAAGATTGTAGTGGCTGATCACTTGCGCGTTCTGCGTCGGTTCCACGGTCACCAGATTGTCCAGCGGAATCATCCTGCCAGGATCGGAACGCAAATAATATTGCCGAATATCCTTCGGCTGCGAGCGATACTTGCTGTCCGCCTGCACATACACGCGATACGACCGATTGTTGAAGTCGAAATCGTTCACGTACACGGAACCCATATACACCTGCAACGCGTCCGTCACCTGGTTTAGGGGAACCTGAAGACTTTTCGCCTTTTCGCGGTCGATCTGCACCAAGTACTGCGGGTCGTTCGCCGTAAAGCTGCTGAACAAGCCCACCAGGTCCTTGCCCGAGTTGCCTTGCGCCGCAAGCTTGTTAGCCGTATCCGCAATCGTTTGCAGCGAATTGCGCCCCAGGTCTTCCAATTCATACTGAAATCCACCGAATTGTCCCAACCCTTGCACCGCCGGCGGATTGAAGGGAATCACCAGCGCTCCCTGAATCGCGAACAACTGGCCGCGCAGCCGCTGAATCACAGCTCCCGCCGAATGTTCTTCGCCCTTGCGTTCCGCGAACGGCTTCAAGCTGCTGAACACCACCGCGCGGTTCGGCGCGCCGCCAAACTGGCTGAATCCCGGCAGCGAAAAAGCCCCGGCAATCTCCGGAATGTGCGAGAGCGCTTCTTCCACTTTTCCGCAAATCCCCTGTGTGTACTGCAGCGACGCGCCCTGCGGCGCCTGCACCGCAATGATGATGTACCCTTGATCGTCTTCCGGAATAAACGCGCGCGGAACCTTGTTGTAAACCCAGTAAGTCAATCCCAGCGCCGCGAAAAAGACCAGCACAGCCGCCCATCTCCAGCCAAGAACGTACCCCACGGCATGGCGGTACAAATTCGTCCCGCCGGTCACCATCCGGTTGAACGCATGAAAAAATCTTCCTTCTGCGCGTTCGCGATGCCGCCCCAACAAAATCGCCGAGAGCGCCGGCGTCAGCGTCAGCGCGTTGAATGCCGAAATCGAAACCGAGAACGCGATGGTTAACGCAAATTGCCGAAACAAAATTCCCGTAGTCCCCGGAAACAACGCGACCGGCACGAACACCGCCACCAGCACAAGCGAAGTAGCGATCACCGCCCCGGCCACTTCCTTCATCGCCACCGACGCAGCATTGTGTGGCTCCGTCAACCCCTCCATGATGTGCCGCTCGACGTTCTCGATCACCACGATTGCGTCATCCACCACCAATCCCGTAGCCAGCGTGATCCCGAAAAGCGTCAGCGTATTTATCGAGAAACCCAGCAGCTTGATGAAGACGAATGTCCCAATCAGGGAAACAGGAATCGTCACCGCGGGAATCAGGGTGCTGCGCCAATCTTGCAGAAACAAAAAAATCACCGCGATGACAAGAACGATGGCTTCCACAAGCGTGATCAGCACGTCCTGAATGGATTCGCCAATCACCGTCGTTGAATCGAACGCCACCGCGTACTTCAATCCCGGCGGAAAACTCTTCGAAAGCCGCAGCAATTCCGCTTTCGCGTCCCGGTCCACGTCGAGCGCGTTCGCTCCCGGAAGCTGCGTCACGCCAAAGCCGATGGCGTCGTGTCCGTTGAACCGCACGGCGACGTCATAATTTTCAGCGCCCAGCTCCGCGCGGCCCACGTCCTTCAGGCGTACGAGCGTGCCACCTGTCCCTGTCTTCAAAATAATATTCTCGAACTCCGCCGGACTCGTCAGCCGCCCCACAGCCCGCACGCTGATCTGAAACGCTTGCTCTCCCGCGTTGGGCGGCTGTCCGATCTGCCCCGCCGCCACCTGCACGTTTTGCTCTTGCAGAGCGCCGATTACGGTCGTCGCGGTCAGCCCGCGCTCCGCCATCCGCGACGGATCGAGCCACACGCGCATCGCATACTTCCGCTCTCCAAAGATGAACGCATCATTGACGCCGGGCACGCGCTTCAATGCGTCGCGCACGTAAACATCAATGTAGTTGCTCAGAAAAAGGCTGTTGTACTCTCCGTTCTCTGAATAAACTCCTGCTCCGAACACGAACCCGCTGGCTTGCTTCGTGACAATGACGCCGGTGTTTTTCACTTCATTTGGCAGCCGCCCGAGCGCCTGGCTGACGCGGTTCTGCACGTCCACGGCAGCTAAATCCACGTCGCGCGTCACGTCGAACGTCACCGTAATCGTGCTCACGCCGCTATTGCTGCTCGTCGACGTGATGTACTTCATGCTCGGCACGCCGTTGATCGCCTGCTCCAGCGGAATCGTCACCGCCGATTCCACCGTCTGCGCGTTCGCGCCGATGTACACGCTCGTGACCACGACCTGCGGCGGTGCCAGATTTGGAAATTGGGCAATCGGCAAGGAGGGGATCGAGATCGCGCCCGCCAGAATAATCATCAGCGCGCAAACCGTCGCAAACACCGGCCGCCGTATGAAGAAATCAACGAACAAGGCCGAGTTCCACCTTTATTTGGATTGGGAGGGAGCCGCTCATGGAGTTGACGGCGCCTAGCGCGTCGCGCCGCTCTTGCCGTCGCCCGGCTTCGCGTCTTTTTGAATCTGCTCCAGCACGGGAGCGCCGTCCTGCAGGAATTGCGTCCCGGAAAGAATAACGTGGTCGCCAGCCTTCAAACCGTCAAGCACGGTGTAGTTGTCGCCAGTCGTATCCCCCAGCTTCAAAAGTTTCTGCCGCGCCACGGTTCCTTTTCCTTCGTTCACTGCGACAAACACAAACGCCTGTCCGTTGATCCTCAGCACCGCCAGCACCGGCACAACCGGCCCGTCGTGCGAGCCCCATGTCACTTGCGCGCGTACCTGTTGCGAGATCCGCAGCTTAGCCTTCGGATTCTCGAGCGCCGCCTTGGCCAGCACCGTTTGTGTGTCCGTCTCCACTTGCGGCGAAACAAACGTAATGTGCGTATCGGATACCGATTCGCCTGTTTCACCGAGCAATCGCACCGGTAATCCCAGTCTCAAATCCTTCGCCCGGTCCGCTGGAACATAAATGTATGCCTCCAGAGCCCCCGGCAGGTCCACCGTCGTCAAAAGCGTCGTTACCGTCACGCGATCGCCCACATGCACTGGAATGTCCCCAACAATCCCATCGGCAGGCGCGCTCACCTTGTAGTAGTGCAGTTCCACCTTCTGCTGTTCCACTTGCTGCTCGAGCGCTTTCACTTGCGCGGCTATCGCGTCGTAGTTGGACTGCGCGTTATCAAAATCCTGCTTGCTGGTAACTCCCGCCGCGTAGAGCTTTTGCGCCCGCTCCAGTGAAATCTTCGCCAGCCGCAGGTTGGCCTCCTGCGACGTGAGCGTCGCCGCCTGGCTGTTCAAGGTTGCTTCCTGCTTCAATGGATCGATCTGCAGTAGCGGCGTCCCCGCATTCACCTGGTCGCCGGACTTCACAAATATCTTTGTGATTTGCCCTTCCACCTGTGGGTTAATCACCGCCGATTGCCGCGATTTCAAGACGGACAAATACTCGGTCGTGTCCGGGATGCGCACTGACTGCGCCACCTGCACCTGCACAGGCATCGCCGGCGGCCCGCCGGCTCCAGGACCGCCAGCCGAAGTCTTCTGCCCGCAGCCCATCACCCAGACTCCGGCGCCCGCTACGAGAATCAGCGCAGACTTTCGCCACTTATTCGTTCTTCTGTGTAAAGCTGGCATGGTTGACCACATCTCCCGGGGCACAACCGCAAATTTTACGACACCTTCGCGTGTCCACCAAGGCGCAAAACAGAGCGTGCCAGTTAGACGCGCAGAAAGTAGGCTGGTTACATTCCAGGAGAGGGGCCTATCTGGAGTGCGGCAGCCCTGCTGCCGCTTTTCTTCGAGTCTCACGAGTCCCTATTGCGCACTGCCCCGCAAGAGGCGAATAGCTCAATAAAAATCGCTCGGGTCAATCCGCTTGCCAGAAAGGCCCAGTTGCAACACTTCCATCTGATTTTGCCGGTCAAACACCTTGCCGGGAAAGAATCTTTTCGTTATCACCCGCACGCCGCCAAACGCAATTCCCAGCACCACCGCCGCCACCATGAAAACGCCAGTCCCGATGAAGATTTTCACCATAATGCTCGTGATTGGCGGATCCGTGGCCGTTTGGCTAGCCTCGTTCCAAGTCACCTGCGTCTCGTAGTCGACCGCCTCTCGCAGATTCTTCGCGTATTCCGCCGAACTCGGCCCTAGCACCATCGAAAGCAGAGACCCCTTCCGCTCTATCACCGTTCCCGCTTGCTTCGCCGCCCGAGGAAGCGCTTCCTCCAAATGATGTATGTGCTGCTCCGCCAGCTGTGGCGTCGGATATTCCAGCAGCACCAAAACTCCGTTTCCTTTGCTCGGGCTCGTGTAGCGCGCCAACATCGCCTCCGCTCCCGAAGAAAACCCTGCCGCATCGACTAACTCAGCCAAGTCGGATTGCCCCAACTCGGCCATGGCTGCGCGCATCGCCCCAGGTCCCAGCGCGTATCGTTCCGACCCTAGCACTCGGCCCGTGCTCGGAAGATATGTCCGAACGGGCGGGAGCGGTCCCTTCTCGCTGCTCGCTTCGATGGCCTTCACAAGCGAGGCCAGGTCTTCCTTGGAAACGTTTGCTGTGGATGACAAAACAAGACTGCCTTCCAAAATGAGCACGCCATTTTTATCGAAAGCAGAAACTTGGCCCAGATTTGTCGGAACCATCCCGGTTCTCAATTGACTTGTATAAGCCTCAAACGCGCTGCTTGGGTCATGGTAACGGCCGCCGGATATCCCAATAACCTTTTCCCCAGAACTAAACTGGCAGGCGCTGAATTCCCGCATACCCGCTTCTTTCCAAATAGCAGGAACCACGGGCTTGGGGACGCAGTTCGTCAGCTTCCAGTTGTGGAATTGCTTTGGTAAAGGACTCTCCTGGGCGGAGAGCGACGTCGCGCTGAGCAGCGCAATTCCGCAAACGAAAAGTGATAGTCGGCGCATCCCTTGCTATCGCTTAGACACCAACAGATTACCGTTGGTTCCTGGATTGTTCAACTGGAGCCGGAGTCGCCAACGCAGGGCGGCCTGAGGCGCTCTTGCCCGGGAGATTCAGCGTCATGCTGTTCAAACTCTGCAGATAGCTCGCTACGCCTTGATAAAGCCCTTCGGCCACGCGCTGCCGGTATTCCGGCTCTTTCAATAGCTTCTCGTCGGCGGGATTGCTGAGGAAGGAAATCTCCGTAAGTATCGAAGGCATGTCCGCCCCGATCAGCACTACGAACGGCGCCTTACGCACCCCGCGATTCTTCACGGTCTTGCTGGCCTTTTGCATTCTCTTGGCCAGCGAATCCTGAATGTCTTCCGCGAACTCCTTCGACTCATCAATCTTCTCGCTCCGCGCAATCTTCTTCACCAAATCCTCGAGGTCATGCACGCCTTGCTCCGACGACGCATTTTCGCGGGCCGCAACTTCCATGGCCTCCGCGGACCCTTTCAGGTTCAAATAGTACGTCTCCACGCCTCGCGCCGCGTGATCCTGGCTGGAATTCGCGTGAATCGAAATGAAAAGGTCAGCTTTCGCCTGATTCGCGATGTTTGTCCGCTCTTCCAGCGGAATGAACGTATCGTCCGAACGCGTGTACACGATGTCCGCGCCAGGCAAGCGCTGCTGAATAATCTTCCCCAGCCGCAATGCCACGTCCAGACACAGATCCTTTTCCATCAATCCGGTGGGCCCGATCGTCCCCGTATCATGCCCGCCATGCCCCGCATCAATTACGATGCGTCCAATCTTCAATCCCAGCGCCCGCGTCAAAGTGGACTGCCCGTCCCTCGTCGGCTGCGGCGCGCTGCTCGGCCGAATCAAGTCCGGCTTCGCATCCGCATCCGAATTCTTACTCGACGAACTCAGTTGCTTCCCGCGAGAATTCTTCCCACTAGCCCCCGTACTCCGCGTCATCGCATTCGAAGGTGAAACGCCTGGCTCCACCCCTGAGTTTTTCTCAGAGACTGCCTGTACGTTCCCGGCGTCATTCGGCCCGCCCCTGACCTCTTCACCCGTTTGATCCGAACCAGTCCGCGGCATTGCGCTTTTCGCTTTTGCCGTCCGCACCGCCGCGCCATTGTGAACCGTCGAGTACAAGAAAATCACCAATTGCGGCGGATTACTCAGCAGCGACACCGCATAATCCTTCACTCCATTCACGTCCAGCACCACGCGCACCACACCGGCCTGATTCTGCGCCACTCGCACAGCGGTCAGCAGACTCCCGGTGACCTGCACGTTCCCTCGGGCCACTTCCGGCGTGAGCCGAGCCGAATGTAAGTCAAAAAATATCCTGTCCGGATTCGCGATCCGCGCCGAGCTGTATTGCACGGTGTCTTCAAGGTCGATCGTTATTCGCGTCGCGTCGGCATTTGCGCTCGCGCTGATTCTCCGAATGCGTGGGGCACCCTCCGAACCGGTGCGCCTTGTCGCCTCAACTCCTCCGTGAACGGGTCCAGGCACCGCTACCGCAACCGGCGAGTCAACGGGTGCTGGGGCGGATGCCGCGGGAGCAGCATTACCCGTAACCTCTGGCGCATCGCTGTGCTGCAGCAGCGCCAACTCCGCCAGCGCTTCCTGCGCTTCACGCTTCCGCGGCGAGTGCGGATACTTCTTCAAGAAATCTTCATAAGTCTTCGATGCCAGCGCGCTATCGCCCAGCTGCTCTCTTTGTAGCTTGCCGATGCGCAGCAAGGCATCCTGGCTGTACTTGCTCCCGGGATATTCACGTACGAGGAACTGGTAGGAATCCACCGCTGACTGGTAATAACTCCGCCCGAACCGATCTCCCATCTCCGTATACAGCTCGGCGACGGACAGCAGGGAATCGACCACTTCCGCCGCTCGCGGCGTTATCAGATACACGCGGCGATAACTGGCTACAACCTGCTTATACTCCGCCAGCGTTCGCTTCTCCGCCGGCTTTGCATTTAAATTCGAGCGTTGCTCTTCCGCACGCGCAAACTGCGCTCCCGCAGCCTCGCGTTTCACCGCTCGCGTGGTCGTGGTACCTCCCGCCGCAGCCTTCGCAAAACTCGCGCGCGGATTTCCACAGACCACGACCCCTGCAATCCCCAGCGCTACAAAAACTGGCGAAAGCCGGGCGAATCTCCTGTTCGAAATTTTTCGGACCCCCAACATGCGCGCCCTACATTCTTGCAGACCGCTTTATTGTAATGGAAAAGCCGAAGCCCCCGCAGAGATTCGCTCGTACGTCGCTTAGCGATTACCCTGCCTGCCGCAGCTGCCGCAGTCGCTCGCGAATCAATCGTTCTTGAAAATGATGCGTCCGGAAGGATCGACTTCTCGATGGATGGCGCGCGGACTAGAAAACGCGCTCTCAAGACGACCCGATCCAGGCCTGAAGTACGCATCCTGTACCTTTTGCACGTAGTTCCGAGTTTCCCGGAACGCAGGGATGCCGTGAGCCCGATCAACAGCCCCCTCACCCGCATTGTACGCCGCCAAGGCCAATTCGA
>Ga0210405_10004002_pt1 | contig 14054 bp, 11 predicted proteins | sample IncBWH11MmetaG_FD_155492 | JGI IMG/M metagenome (GOLD analysis project Ga0210405, IMG submission 155492) | Forest soil microbial communities from Barre Woods Harvard Forest LTER site, Petersham, Massachusetts, United States - Inc-BW-H-11-M | ecosystem: Environmental > Terrestrial > Soil >... | reverse complement strand
GCCGTTACAGTAGCTTCCATCTGTGCCCGCCCTGTCCAGCCACAGGTAGGTATTTTTCGGAGCGAGCTGTTGAGGAATCTAATTGGTTAACCAGTTCCCGAAGGAGTAGAAGTTGCTCAAACTGAAAAAGCTTCAGATTCTCGGTTTCAAGTCTTTCTGCGACCGCACCGAACTCAAGTTCCACGGAGACGGCATCGCGGCCATCATCGGTCCCAATGGATGCGGTAAGTCCAACATCGCGGACGCGATCTCGTGGGTCTTGGGCGAGCAGTCGGCCAAGACGCTGCGCGGTTCGCGCATGGAGGACGTGATCTTCGCGGGCACGCGCGACCGCAAGCCCACCGGCATGGCAGAGGTTGCCCTCACCTTGATCGATCCGGAAGTGTACAGCGGGCCGGACGCGCATGATCCCACCGAGATCGACGTTCAGAATGACGTACCGGCAGGTGCGGATGACTGGGACGAAGCTGAAGTCCGAGCCAAAGCCGCCGAGGAAGTTGAGCGCCTGACCGAAGAAGCGCAGCCGGGACAAACTGATGGAGAAACGGGCGTCACGCCCATCGGGCCGGGCGAGGACGGCCGGGCCTCCATCGAATCAGGCCCGCAAGTCGTGCTCAGGATCCGCCGCCGCAAGTTTCAGCAGCAATTCCGGGCTGGAGAGATCGCCGTAACTCGCCGGCTATTTCGCTCCGGGGACAGCGAATACTTGCTCAACGGCAAGCTCTGCCGCTTGCGGGATATTCAGGAGTTGTTTATGGGCACCGGCCTCGGTCCAGAATCCTACGCCCTGATCGAGCAAGGACGCATAGGACAGATCCTGAGCAGCCGTCCGACGGATCGCCGCGCGATCCTCGAAGAAGCTGCAGGTATTACGAAGTTCAAGACCAAGAAACGACTTGCAGAAGCGCGTCTGGAAGATGCCAAGCAGAACCTGTCGCGGGTGAACGATATTTTCGAGGAAGTTACGCGGCAGATGAATTCCCTGAAGCGGCAAGCCTCGAAAGCCGAGCGCTATGCCAAGCTGCGGGACGAGATGCGAGCCAAGCACCGTGTCGTGCTGGCCAGCAAGTTTGCGCAACTGGATCGCGAAAGCATTGAAGTGGATGAGCGGATCAACCTGCTGTCGGAGGAAATGCGCCACCGCACCGAGACAGTTCAGCAACTCGAAGTGGAGCATGGCGAACGCACCCAGCGTGGATACGCCATCGAGACCGAGATTCGCGAAAATCGCGAGCGGCTCAACCAGATCAAACTGGAGAGCGAACGGGCGCACGCTCAACGCCGCCACAACGACGAGCGCTGCGCGGAGCTGGTGGTGCGTTCCGCCGCTTTCGAAGCGGAATTGGCGCAGGCGCAGCATCGGGTCGCCGCTCTTGAAACCGAGCGTGACTCCAATCGTCAACTGCTGGAGTCGGCAGCGGCGGACTTCCTTGCGGCACAGCAGGAGTTGGCCCACTGCCAGCAAGAAGCCACCGACGCCGCTAACGTGCTGGCCGAGCTGGAATCTCGGCAAGAGGCATCCCGTAGCGCGATCATGGAAATAGTCGCATCCGCTTCCAACTTGCGGAACCTGCTTACGCAAGCGGAAGAACGTCTAGCCGCCGTGGGCCGCGAGGCACAGCGTTTGCAGGTCGAGATGGCGACAGCGAACTCTCAAGTCGAGGCCTTCGGCGGACAACGCGGACAATTTGCCCTCGAGTTCGAGTCTGTGTCCCAGCGTGTTGCGGGATTGACCGAAGAGATCTCTCAGGCGCGTCAACTAATCGAGTCCAAACGCCGTGAAGAAACGGAAGCCAAGAATCGCCTGGACAGCCTGCGCGCCGAATACGCGTCCGCGATCGGAAAGAAAGGATCGCTCGAAGCGGTGATCGCCGAGCATGGCTACTCGACGGAGTCGGTTCGCCGCCTGTTTCAATCGGGAGTCATGGATGGTGGATTCGCTCCTGCCGGAGTCCTGGCCGATTTCCTTGAGGTTGAGCCGCGCTACGAAAGCGTGGTCGAAGACTTTCTTCGCGACGAGTTGAATTACGTCGTGGTGAAATCCTGGGACGCGGCCGACGAAGGTTTGCGCCTGCTGCGAACCGACGTGGATGGGCGCGCGACATTCCTGGTACACCCAGAGGATTCCCAGGCGAAGTTTTCCTTCGCGGTGGACGAAGTGGCGCGCGCTGCAACGCCGGGCCAGTCAATCGTCCCGCTCAAGCATGCGATTCGTGTGCTGAACGGCTTTGGACGATCGCTGGAAGTCATCCTGCCGAAACTGCGCGACGGCTACATCGTTCCCGAGCCAACCTCCGCACGTGAGCTTGCCCTCTCGAACCCCGACGCGTTTTTCCTTTCGCAATCGGGCGAATGTTTCCATAACGTCACTGTCACCGGTGGCAAACAGCGTGCCGAAGGGCCGCTCTCGATGAAACGGGAATTGCGCGATGTCATGCGCCTGTTGAACGAGTTAGAGGCGGCTCTGCGCAATGACGAACTGCGTGTTCTGACGTTGGGCCGCGAGATTAAGGAGCTTTCTTCGCGACTCGACCGGCTCGAAACAGAGAAGCGAGAAGCAGAAAAGCAGGCGATGACTTCTGGTCACATGTTGCAGCAACTGGATTCAGAAATGGTTCGAGTGAGCGAGCGCCTGGACACCTGTCGTCACGAGATCCAACGCCTGAATTCAGAGCGCGCCGAACAGGAAGCATTGATCAGTTCGCGGCAAGCGCAATTGTCGACTCTGCAAAAGCAGCGCGAGGAGTTGGAAGCGCTGGCAGCTACGGCGAACGAAGCACTGGGGGCTACGCGCGAGCGGCGCGACTCGGCGGCACAGAACGCTTCCCAGCATCTGGCCCGGGTCGCGACTCTCGAGGAACGGCATCGGTCGGCGACGGCCGTGCTCGAGAAGATCGAATCCTTAGTCGTGGATATGAACACACGCGCCAATTCCCTGCAGACGCAGATCGAGTCCTCAGCCGTCGAGAAACTGCAACGCGAGACCGAGAATCGGCAGATGATCTCCCAGTTGGAAGAGCTCGAAGCGGAGCGCAATACAACCGAAGCACGCGATGGACTCCTGCAATTTGAGTCCGACCAGGTGCGCGCCCGGCTGGCGGAGATCGAGGACGCCCTGCGCGAGGCACGCCAGCTACTCGATCAGGCTCGGGACCGCCGTGGCGAACTTTCGGCAACCGCAGCCAAATTGCAATCGGATGCGCAATATATGGCGGAGACCTGCCTGAACGAATTGGGCATACAGCGTCACGAATTGATAGCCGACAGCACAATTCCGATCATCAGCGGGGATCCTCTAGCCGCAGAGGACCAGCTTTACCGCGAGATGCGCACCCGGCTCGATGCCATGGGCCCTGTAAATATGATGGCTCTCGAGGAATACAAGGAAACCGCCGAGCGTCACGCTTTTCTCGACACGCAAAGAAAAGATCTGCTGGATTCGATTGAGAACACGCAGGCTACCATCAAGGAGATCGATACTTTTTCGCGGCAAAAGTTCGAAGAGGCCTTTCACAAGATCAACGAGAACTTCCAGACCACGTTCCGCAAGCTGTTCGGCGGGGGGCATGCTTTCATGCGTTTGACCGATGAGGAGAACAGCGCGGAAAGTGGCATTGACGTCGTGGCTTCGCCTCCAGGCAAGAAGCTGCAGAACGTGCTGCTGCTCTCCGGAGGCGAAAAAGCCCTGACTGCATTGGCCCTGCTGGTGGGAATATTCCAGTATCAACCCAGCCCCTTCTGCATTCTCGATGAAGTCGACGCACCGCTCGACGAAGCCAACATCGGGCGCTTCACCGAACTGGTTAGAGAGATGAGCATACAAACCCAATTCGTGCTGATCACTCACAGCAAGAAGACGATGAGTATCGCCCCCGTCCTGTATGGCGTCACCATGCAGGAACCAGGCGTTTCCAAGCTGGTTTCAGTGCGCTTTGGAGCCACCGCGTAATGGTACGACGACGCTCGTTTGTGCATGCGGAACTGACTCAGCGGGAGGATGCGCTGAACGACTGGCAGATCGAGGAAATTAAGAAGGGCATCGTGGAAGCCGAACGCGGGGACTTCGCCAATGACGAGGATGTGAAACGGACGATTGAGAAATGGACAAAGACGCGCGGGTGAGATACTGCAGGTCGACACGGCTTCCTTCCGCTGTCCCCAGTTATCCTCTGCTATCCTCAGCTTTTCCACAAACCGAGTTCGACGAAGAGCCGCGCCAGCAGCCTAATCTCATGGCGCTTACCACCGTCAACACTTTTTCTTTCAAGCGAATGCACGGACTTGACCTTCGACTGTAACTTAAGTCGTTGACAAATATTTCTGGCAGGTTAGAATACGCGACGTTTTCTAACTGTAAAATTCAGACATGAGCCCCCAGCTTCTCGATTCCGTTCTGCTGCGCACTGACTTCCCCGAACTCAAGCTCCACGCCAGCGGCAAAGTTCGGGATGTGTACGATCTCGATGGCGAACATCTTCTCTTCGTCGCGACCGATCGCATCTCCGCGTTCGATTATGTGCTGGCCACCGGCATTCCCCACAAGGGGCGCGTGCTGACCCAGATTTCGCTTTTCTGGTTCAACTTCCTTCGCGACGTTGTCGCCAACCATGTGGTCACGGCCGATGTAGAAAAGTATCCTGCAGCGGCGCAAAAGTATGCCGATCAATTGCACGGTCGCTCGATGATGGTCATGCGCGCTGAGATGATCCCAGTTGAGTGTGTGGTTCGAGGATATGTTTCCGGATCGGCGTGGAAAGAATATAAAGCCAGCGGGCGGGTGTGCGGAATCGAACTTCCCGCCGGACTCAAGGAGTCAGGTAAACTACCGCAGCCTATTTTTACTCCGGCCACCAAGGCGACGACTGGGCACGACGAGAATATTCCTTTCGATGAGATGACGCGGATCGTGGGCGTGGAGCTGAGCCGTCAACTCCGGGATCTCACATTGAAGATTTACAGGAAGGCTGCGGATTACGCTCTTCAGAGGGGCATCATCATTGCCGACACAAAATTTGAGTTCGGGATGACCTCCAAGGGGATCACCCTCGCGGACGAAGTGCTCACTCCCGACTCGTCCCGTTTCTGGCCCGCGGACAAGTATCAGCCCGGACGGGCACAAGAATCGTACGACAAGCAATATGTTCGGGATTACCTTGAACAAATCTGCTGGAATAAGCAGCCGCCCGCACCCGCTCTCCCCACGGAGGTGGCGCGCCAGACCAGCGAGAAATACCTGGAAGCTTTCCAAGAGCTCGCCGGGCACGAACTGGATGTTTAGCGAAGCGATTGGTTGGAGAACGCGATGACGGGTGCTGACTGGGTCATCGTGGCTGTGATTGTGGTTTCGGTAATTCAGGCCGCGATTTCCGGCTTCTTTCACGAAGCCTTTGGAATCGCGGGCTTGGTTTTTGGGTATCTGCTGGCCGCTTGGAATTACACCCGGCTGGCAGCGCGGTTTGCGCCTTACCTGAAGTCCGAGTGGCTGGGCGAAATCGCGGCGTTTCTGATTATTTTTCTGGCGGTGCTGGTGGTGGCTGGAATCGCGGGCCGGATCACCCGCCACATCGTGCAGGAGGCTGGACTGAGTTTTTTTGACCGGATTTTAGGCGGAGCGCTGGGACTGGTGCGCGGAATTCTGATGGTGGCAGTCATTCTTATGAGCATGGCTGCCTTCACGCCGACGTCGCAGTCGCTGGAAGGTTCGCAACTGGCGCCTTATTTTCTGGTCGTAGGACGCGCTGCCATTTGGTTGGCGCCTTCAGAATTGCGGGCCCGCTTTTATCAGGGACTCGATTTGCTGCGCCGTGAGGAGCTACACAAGTAAACTCGCGGCTGCGGCGTCCGAAATAGAATCTGGCACACAGAGGAAAGCGCAGCTGGCAGGTTTTCAAAAGCAGCTTTTCAAAAAGAAAGAGGGATGCCGTGAGAGATCAGCTCGAAGCACTCATCCTGCAGATGTACAAAAGCAATATTCTGTACTCGGAGGCGGTGCGCGAATTCAAGAAGCGGTTCATCCTCACCGTTCTGCAGGAAAACAACGGCAATCAGTGCCGTGCCGCGCGTCAACTGGGGATGCATCGCAACACGCTAAGCCGCACGATTTCCGAATTGAAGATAGACATTCGGCAGCTGCGCGCCGGGGTCAAACGTCCTCCCCGCAGCGCTCGTCCTGCCGCGTACGATAAGAAGGCCGTCCGTTAAGAACCCTGCTGTAGCTCTCAAGATCCTGAACAAAAAATAAGGGCAGCGTCGGAACGCTGCCCTGGTCTATTCGCAAATCCACGCTCAGTGGGCGGTGGAATGGTGATGAGGGGCGGGTTTTGGTGCAGCCTTGGTCAGCAGCGCACCCTTTTCCATCGTCATCACGAACGGACTTGGCGTGTAGGAAACAGGCGTGCCTTCGAAGTCCAAGGTAGATCCTTCCTGCGGCATGAGCTTGGCAGGAATGGTTCCGCCCATGGTGATCACGATATCCGCTCTCTTCGCGTCGATGTCGTCCTGACTAGCCGCGATCTGCAGTTCGGTCGGAGCCGCCTTGATCACCGTGCCTTCCATCTGCAAAGGCACTCCCTTAATGGCAGACCAGACTTTCTCGGCGTCCGCAGGTGCACCGGCGGAGAGAACCAACTCCCACTCGGCGAAACTCATATCCTTTGGAGTTTTGCTCTTGACCAGATCCGCAGCCTGCTGGGCCGGGGTAGGAGGAACGTATTGCTTGATGGTGAATCCCGGCGGCGGCAGCGGCGTGGTTGCGGTCATGGCCAGGAGTTCGTTCCAACCTTCCTCCGAGCCATGATATTTCACATACTTGGCGTGGCCGAATTTCGTAATCTGCGCCTTTCCAGCCGGGTCTTTGACCAGGTTGACGGCGCGGGCGATGAAGAACAGTCCGTTCACATCATCTTCGGGCGTGGCCGTGAGGCTGGCGAGGGCCAGAGGATAGACGTTTTCGACATTGTTCGGGTCGGCTTCCACGGCCGCGCGCAGATCCTTTTCTGCCGTGGCATTATCTTTCAACTGGAGGGCGGAAAAACCGGCCACGCTATCCAGAAGGGCTGCCAACTGGGTCTTCTGTTTCTGGAAATCCGCGTCCGAAGCTCCGTCCGGTTTAGTCATGCTGTCAAGAGCCGCCAGACCTTGTTCAGCGTGTTTCTTGGCATCCGCCCATTTTTGCGCGGCACGCTCGCTATACGCCAGTAAGGCCAGCGCGCGAACATTATTCGGATTAGCTGCCAACAACCGGTTCGCTGCATCTATCACTTTGGCCTGGTTGCCGGTCTGCTGGTAAGCTCCCATTAGTATTTCCAGCGCGTCTTCCTTCATCACGCTGTTGGGGTACTGAGTGAGGAAAGCTTCGAGGCCGCTGATCTTGGCCGTCGCATCCGTCTGCTGCAGTGCTCCGACGTAGGCGTTGTACTCCGCCGGATTCTTGATCTCTTTCTTCTGTTGGGGTTGTGATGCGGCGGGTTGCGCCTGTGCGGGCGCCGCAGTTTGCGTTTGCGGTTGCGTTGTTGCTTGCTGACTCGAGGCTATTCCAGCAAACATAATCACAATCGCAACTAGACTCGTCTTCATTTTGAAATGGCTCCTTGAATTTTCGGGAAAACAGACGGCGTTCGTACCCGGGTATACCCAAGCCCAAATACCCGGCTTGCCAGGAGCATGAGCCTGCGCTCATGCGACAGCCGGAAAACCTAGCGCCCACCCGGTAACGTCAACCAGGCCAAGATACTATTTCCGGTGAGCCGGATTATAAGTATGTACCTCGACTAAGGCAAGCTTACTTTCGCGGACGTTCCTGCCAATCTTGTAAGATGCGACAAGGTGCCCAATCGTTATCGGGCACGCCAACATAACAATCATAGCCCAAGAGGTCCGATGAACGAGACTACTAATAACGCTAGGCTGGCCGGCCAAGTGGCCGTGATCACAGGTGCGGGGCGCGGCATCGGCGCCGCCATCGCCGCCAAACTCGCCCGTCTGGGCGCCACTGTCGTTCTTTGTGGACGCACCCGCGGGCCGCTCGATTCCACGGCTGGCGCGATTTCAAAAGCCGGCGGCCGAGCCGAAGCACTGGAGTGTGATGTGACCGATCTGCACTCTGTTGAAGCCGTGGCTGCGCACGTGGCCGAGACTCTGGGCCGACTCGACATTCTGGTCAACAATGCCGGCGTGGGCGGATTTGGTGGGCCCTTGCACCAACTGCCGCCCGAGTCCTGGGACCAGGTGTTGAATACGAATTTGCGGGGAGTCTATTACTGCATTCGCGCTTTCGCTCCCATGATGATTCGCGCTCGTACCGGACACATCATTAACATCTCCTCGCTCGCCGGTAAAAACGCGCTACCGAATGGCGCGGCCTACGCCGCGTCGAAGTGGGGACTAAACGGGTTGAGCTATTCAGTCGCCGAGGAGCTGCGCACCCATAATATTCGAGTCTCCGTCGTTTGTCCCGGTTCCGTGGACACCGAATTGAGTCCGCACGCCGGCAAGGATAAAACCAAGATGCTGCAGGCGGACGACGTGGCCCACGTTGTGTCCATGCTGGTGACGCAAGCCCCGCAATCTTTTGTCAGCGAAGTTCTGATGCGGCCGACTCAGAAGCCGTAGGGGCTTTGCTCCCTTCCGTGATTCCGGCAAACTCGAAGACGGTGCGCAGGTCACGCCAGTTTCCTGCCATTGCGCCGGGGATCGCGGCTTCTGCCTGTTTGATCAGTTCGTATTCTTCGACGTTATCCGGGGACGGATCGTGGGGGGGCTTTCGCTCCTTCGGAGTTCTGTCCCACGGCTCGCGCCGTGGGCTGTATTCTTTCGCCGCTCCGCGGCTGACAAGGACCGCTCCATGGACGACCGTCGGCACGGTCTCCAACGAGCGTGTTGCTGGGTAGATATACGCGCCTCCTCAATTTGTGGACATGTAAAACACGTGCTGCAGATTGCCGATCGAAAAGCCGGCCATGCCGCTGTTGGGATCAGCATTTCCTGAACCGCCGGTCAGGTCCTGAACACTCCACGCCGTGCCGTTGTAATAAATCTGGTAAACCTCACTGCTGGGCGCGTAGTACAAGTGGTACTGATTGTTGGGAGTGGTGAAGAAGGCGACGATCTGGCCAAACTGCGCGTCGCCCGGCGCGCCGATCCCGCTGGTCTCGTCGTAGTAGAGCCATTGCGACGGGTTCACATGGGTAAAGCGGCTGAAGTCTTCGCGGTTAAGGACGGTATTGTTGACGACGCTCCATACTTCAAGCTGATTAGCGTTCGGAACCTTGAAAGCGGCAATACCCGCGCCCAGATACATGGGCAACCCGGCCGTGGTTATGTGCTCGTAGACCCAGGTGGAGTTGTTGTAATGAATGTGAAGCAGTCCCAGCTGCGTGTCGTGGGCGCCGTATCCGGTGCAGAAGAGGTGCTGCAGATTCCCCACGGCAAAGCCGGCGACCCAATCCGCATAGCAATAAGCTCCGCCGAGGATGCTGGTAAGGTCGCCATCACTCCAGGAAGTGCCGTTGAAATACAGCTGCTTCTCGTGAAGGGTGTTTCCGTCCTGATAATAAACGTGGCGCTGATTGTTCGGCTTCGTCGCAAACGCCACCAGCAATGGACTGGAGACCGTGCCCCCCGTAATGCTGGTGAGGTCCTGATCGCCCCAGGTTACGTTGTTGTAGCTGAGTTCATGGACGTGCCCATCAGCGCTAGAGACGTAGTAGACGTACTGCAGGTTGCCGATGGCGAAACCTGTAATCCCATAGGGAGATGCCGCCGGTCCGCCGGTGAAAGCAGTCAGATCGTCATCGCTCCATTTGGTGTTGTTGAAGTAGAGCTGGTGCACATGATCGGAATTCTGATCGACATAGTAAACGTGCAGTTGATTGTTGGGAGTGGTGCGGAAGGCGGTGATCGCTCCAAAGGACTTGGCGATGCCACCGTTGGTGAGGGCCGTCAAGTCTATATCCTGCCAATTGGAATTGTTGTACCAAAGATGGTGGATGTGATCCGCAAAAGCGGGGAGCTGCGCGAGCCCGAGGAAAAGCAAGCAGCTTGCCAGCGTTCCGAGGGTGGGGCGCAAGATTTGTTGTGTCAGGGATTTCATTTTATCCTCCTAAGCAAGAAGTGGGGGCATTCAGATTTCGGGAGCACCTGGGCCCTAGCCGTCACCCCACGCGAGTGGCAAATTGTGGCAGAACTTTGGGCTTAATCAAAGGACCTTCTGCTGATCTTTTTGTAGCCTAATAGCCACCTTGGATTCAGTGACTTACAAAAATCTATGACCTGCAAAACCGGGCCATACGTGCTCCGGGCCGGACCTGACCGGCGGTTCAGGAGCTCATTCCCCAGCGCCGATCTTCTCGATGATGCGGTACGCCGCATCCCTTGGGGTGTGAGCGGGGAGACAGGCTAACTTCTGTTATCAGGCCATGGCACTCAAAACCCCTAACCGCTGGAAAGTGATGCCTACCTCAATTTTCGTAATCTGCGCGCGTGATATGCATCTTTTGCATCTTCGACTGGAGAGTGGTTCGCTTCATTCCCAGTCGGGTCGCGGCGCCGTGCAAACCAGAAATGACTCCGCCGGTTTCGCGCAACACGCGAAGGATGTGCTCGCGCTCGACACTTTCCAAGGTGGCATCGTGGTGAGCGCCGAAGGCCGGCCTCAACTCTGACAGCGGAACGTTGAGAACCGTCCCTTCCGAAAGAATGACCGATCGCTCGATAAAATTCTCCAACTCTCTCACATTCCCCGGCCATTCCCAGCGTGCCAGGGCATTCATGGTTTCCGTGGGAATGGTTTCGATTTGCTTGTTCATGCGGCGGGAAAACCTCTGGACGAAGTAACGTACCAGCAACTCAACATCTTTCGCTCGCTCCCGCAAAGGCGGCATATGAACTGGAAAAACATGCAAGCGGTAATAAAGATCGCTGCGGAATTCGCGGGCGGCAACGCTCTTCGCCAGGTCCCGATTGGTAGCGGCGATCAAGCGAATGTTCACCCGGATCGTTCGAACTCCACCCAGCCTCTCAAATTCCTGATCCTGCAGCACTCGTAAGAGTTTGGGTTGCAACTCCAGAGGAATGTCGCCGACCTCATCCAGAAACAGTGTTCCTTTGTCCGCCAGTTCGAGACGTCCGATTTTGGCACTGACGGCTCCCGTGAATGCGCCCTTCTCATGCCCGAAAAGTTCGCTCTCCAATAATCCGGTAGGAATCGCGGCGCAATTCAACTTGATGAAACTTCCATCTTTCCGCGAACTCATCCGGTGAATGGCACGAGCAATCAGTTCCTTACCAGTTCCCGTTTCTCCCAGAATCAGCACCGTGGCATCGAGCGGCGCCACCGTGTTCACCTGCGTCAGAACGTGCTTGAGCGCTGGGCTTTCGCCCACAATCTCCTCGAAGTTCAGGACTGAGCGGATTTCGTCCTGCAGGTAGAGCTTTTCCTTCTTCAGCTTGTCCGTGAGTTCGCCGATTTCACGGTATGCCCGGGCATTGTCCAGGGCAATGGCCACCTGAGCCGCCACTTGTTTCAAGAAGCCAATGTCTTGCGCAGCAAACGCGCGGTCCATTGTGCTGCCTAGATTCAGCGTCCCCAGCTTGCCCTTCCGAGTGATCAGGGGGATGGAGCAAAACGATTGGATTCCAAGGTCCAGCATTCGCGTCACGATCGGAGAGCCTATTGTCGCCAGATCCTCGCGATTGCTGACCTTGGTCTCACCTTTCAAGAAACCTGTTCCGGAAGCAGACTCTGCAGCGGACACCACCATCTCTGGACCAATCAGTTCATTCGCAAGCGGGGAGTCCAGGGCATACATCCGAAGGCAGTGGTTAGCTTCTTCATAAAGCGCCACGCTGGCGTAGTCTTGCCGAATTACCCTTCGAATGAGACTTGAAATCGCTGGAAACAATTCCTGCACATCCAGGTTGGACATCAAGGTTGTACTGAGCTCCAGCAGCATCTCTAGCCGTTCCTTCTCCTCCAGGAAAGCCGCCCGTGTCATCGCGTTTTCCAGAGCCAGAGCCACTAGTTCCGCAACTCCCTGCAAAAGATGCAAATCATCATCGCCGTACGCGTTGGGGCGAGAACTTCCCAACCCTAACGCCCCAAACCTCTTTTGCGCAGTCGTGAGGGGTAGCGTGCAATAAGATCGAACTCCCTTTCCCGTGAGAAGTCTTATCGCGGGGCGAAACCGGGTTTCCTGGTGCAGGTCGGGCCACACCATCGCTTGCTGTCTTTCCCACACGAACCCGCAAGCCGATTCTTCCACCGGTAATTCGGTCTGGTCAGAAAGGCGCTCGCTGCCTTCCCAGAAGTGCATTCGCATTACTTTTTTTTCGGGATCGTAAAGAGAAAAGCTGGCAATCTCAAAGGAGGCTACTTGCTGCAATCGCTTTGCCAGTTCGGGCAACAGTTCGGGCATACTGCGATGGTGAACCATAAGGTCTGCCATCTGCAGCAACGCCTCGTAACGATCGACCTCAATGCCAGATTCGAAGTGACGCTCCGGGTCCATTTGCACGAGTCCTTCAAGGAAGCCCCCCTCGAGCAAACCTTCCCAACAAACACCAATACAACTTTGCGAGACATCATAAACCCTATTCTCCCGCAAGCAAGGACATTTATTTTTAGCTTTGGCATGTTTCGTGCCAGCTTGGCACTCTTCATGTCAACCTTGCAGAAGCAACAGTTCTGTTCTCCAGATCAGGAAACACACTGCGAAGGTGTCGGAACTCCCCCTATTGACTCGAAGTCATTTTGGAGAAGTACAAGCCATCGGCCAGGACTTGGCTGGGTATAATCTCTCCGTGGCGCGAGGATGGGAGAGCAAGTCGGTAGAGGAACAACAGGCTCAGGCAGTTTCTCCATCCGGTCCAGCACCGCCGCCGCTGACTCCCGCTCAAATCGCCAGCCAACGCCAGAGGACAGGCCTCATGTTGTCGCGCCAACATGTGCTCCAGCAGCTCGAAGCTGCCCAGAACCCTCGCCACCGCCAAATCCTGCAGAGCGCGCTGGCAGATCTGGATGCGCGGCTCGCCCGACTGGTCTAAGCCGCTCGTGCGCTGCGCTTCGCTCACCGCCTGACGTATAATTGAGACATCCCCCATGAAAGCTTACGTATATGTTTCGCTGAAGAAGAGCGTTCTCGATCCTCAAGGAAAGACGATCCAAGGCGCTCTGAAGAAAATGGGCTACAAGGGCTTGGAAGAGGTTCGCCAAGGTAAGTACTTCGAACTAACGTTGAACGGCGGACTAACCCGGGCGGAAGCGGAAGCAGAAGTTGGGCGCATGGCTCGCGAAGTCCTGACTAATCCGGTCATCGAAGAATTCCGCTTCTCCCTCGAAGAGTAGGCTTCGAAGGCCCTAGTCCTTCATCTCCCCCCAACTGACTAGGCTAATTTCCATGAGGTATTAAGCATGTGCGGCATTGTAGGGTACGTCGGCAAGAAGAGCGTGGTTCCGGTCATCATTGAAGGCCTGCGTCGCCTGGAATATCGCGGCTATGACTCCGCCGGCATCGCCGTGAGCGGCAACGGCGATGGTCTCCAGATCCGTCGCGCCGAGGGCAAGCTGCGTAATCTCGAGGAAGTCATCCGCCTCAAGCCTCTGGACGGAACCTACGGCATCGGCCACACTCGATGGGCTACTCACGGCCGCCCCACAGAAGAGAACGCGCATCCGCATCGCGATTGCACCGGGCGAATCGTGGTCGTGCACAATGGAATCATCGAGAACTATGTCACGCTGAAGAGAAAGCTCATCGAAGAAGGCCACAAATTCACCACCGAAACCGATACTGAAGTCATCGCGCATCTGGTTGAGAAATATTTCGCCAAGACCAACGGCACCCGCCCATCGCTCGAAGAAGCTGTCCGCAAGACGGTCAGCCAATTAACCGGCGTCTTCGCTCTTGGAGTAATCTCAGCCGATGCCCCGGACAAGATTGTTGCCGCCCGCAACGGCCCACCAGCGGTAATCGGCTTGGGCAAGGACGAATACTTCGTCGCCTCCGACGTGCCGGCAATTCTCTATCACACGCGCGATCTGTTTTTTCTAGGCGATG
>Ga0210405_10004000_pt1 | contig 14056 bp, 12 predicted proteins | sample IncBWH11MmetaG_FD_155492 | JGI IMG/M metagenome (GOLD analysis project Ga0210405, IMG submission 155492) | Forest soil microbial communities from Barre Woods Harvard Forest LTER site, Petersham, Massachusetts, United States - Inc-BW-H-11-M | ecosystem: Environmental > Terrestrial > Soil >... | reverse complement strand
ACTGAATGAAGGCAGCCAGATTCGCGAATCACATCGTTCGTCTGAGAAAGATACGCGCGTACAGGATGCCTACAGCCTTCGGTGCACGCCGCAGGTTCACGGAGCGGTGCGCGATTCGCTGGCACAGGCACGGGAAATGGCGGCGGTGGAGTTGAACAGTGCGACGGATAATCCGCTGGTGTTTGTGCGCGAGGCGAACAACGGCGACATCATCAGCGGGGGAAATTTTCACGGGCAGCCGCTGGCGATGGCGGCGGACCAAGTTGCCATCGCGATTGCAACGCTCGGTGGAATTGTCGAGCGGCGGATAGAACAGATGACGAATCCGCTGACCAGCATGTTGCCGGCATTTTTGACGCCGGAGCCGGGGCTGAATTCGGGATTCATGATCGCGCAGGTGACCGCGGCGGCGCTCACGAGCGAGAACAAGGCCTTGGCTCTGCCGCATTCGGTCGATTCCATTTCCACGAGCGGCAATCAAGAAGATTACGTGTCGATGGGAATGAGCGGAGCGCGGCGGCTGGGGCGCATGCTGGTGAATTTGCGGAATACCATCGCGATCGAATTGCTGTGCGCATGCCAGGGTATTGATTTGTTAGCGCCACTGCAAACAGGCGCGCTGGCGAAGAAAGCCTACGAGGTCGTGCGGTCAAAATCGACTAAGGTCACGCAGGATCGGCCGCTTGCACCGGACATTGAGGCGTTGTCGACTGTGGTGGCCGATGGCATCTTCTCTGTTCTGCTGCGATAGAGTTTCATAGTTGAAGCACAGCCCATTATTTTAATGGCTCACGAGGCAAATTGAGGAATTCATCGAGGCTATCAGCGACGGTTTCGCCGTGGGAGCTTCCGCCGTCGTAGTCGAGGTAGATGACGGGGGAGTCGTTGGCGCGTTGGTCGGAGGCGGCGATCCAATACCAGGAGCTGCGGCCGGTGGTGGCGAAGCAAAAGCCCGGGCCTAGATTCTCTTCGTAGGGCAATTCGTTGAGGGATTCGATATCAAGAGGCTCGAAACAATAGACTTGCCAGCGTTTGCGTCGCCAGCGCGTACTGCCGGGCTTGTCGAGTTGGAAGCCTGCGGACTGAATGGCGGCTTTGTCTTCGTACAGCCGCAAGAGTCTTTCCGGCAGGAGCTTGCCCAGTTCGCGTTCGACAGCGTCTGGTTGGGGATTCAAGAGTCGCCGAAGGTAGGCATCGTAGGTGGCCTTGAGTTCATCTGGGGCGGGGCGGGAACGGAATCTGTTGATGGCGCGGCGAATGCCAGTTGCAAAGACGAGCAGGGCGGCGGCAAAGACCAGGGGGCCGAAGACGAAGAGGAGGAGCTTGTCCACTCCCTAATGATACTGCAGAGGGTGCGTCAGCTTCGATTCGCATTGGCGAGGGGATCGGTGTTGAGGTTGATGTTGTGACGGATGGAAGTCTGTGTTGCGCGGCGCGGAACTGGCGGAAGGGGTTGAGAATGCGCTCGCAGGCGATAACTACTTGGCAAAGGACTGGGCGGGGTTCCATTGACGGGGGCGGAGTGCATTGTGAGGCTGGAGGGAAGCTACTCGAACCTTATTTCTTTGAGGTGAACTATGGCAATCCCAACGGGAACGACTGCTCCGCCGCCGATTAGGACTGCGGGTCCCCGCCCGGGGATGTCGGATGTTACGGCGCCGCCGGTGCCGAGCCGCAGCAAACCGGTGCGAAAACCCACCCATGCCGAGGCCACCAGCAAGCTGACGTCGGGGCTGTTTGGCCTGATCTTTGGCGCGTTGGTCGGAGGGGCACTGCTCTATTTTGGATTCAAGATCGTGGGTGGCGGGGTGCTGCTGCTTTTTTGCGGAATCGGCCTGGCGATGATATTCAGCAGGAATGCTGAAGTGTCCGATTGCCCGTTCTGTGGGGCAGCGCTGACTCAGTTGCGGCAACCGGATGCGAACGGCGCGCCGCGACCAGTACAATGCAGGAAGTGCTGGGAGTATTCGGGGTTGCAGAAGGGTTTTGTGTCGCCGTACAACCCGAACGCGGTGGAGGATGAGCCGACGTTTCGATCGCCGCTGGCGCAGGACGTGGTGTGGCCGCACGGATGCGTGCAGTGCGGGGCGGAGCCGGCGCGGTTCGACGAAGTAAGCACATTCAGCGTGAGCAAGGGGCTGCTGGTGGTGGGAGCATTGCGGGTGAGCACCTTTAAGCTGAGGGGAGTTCCCTACTGCAACGTGCACAAGGATGCCGTGGCGATGAAGACCGAAGTTGGAAACAAGTTGTTTTTGGATTGGCGGTCGCTGGGGATGATGCGGCGGTATTTGGCCGCGAATCGCGGGCGGTTTGTGGAGTAAGGGCTCCGCAGTGTGACGAAAGCTGTGAGCCGATTAGAGTGAGTAGCCCCGTGCGCCCGAATGAACGTTCGTACGCAATCCCTCCATTCCCCACAAGGCAGCTAGGCTTTCTTCCGTGGGACCCGCGGCCAGGAAAGAAATTGCTCCAAGCTGTCTGCTACTTTTTCATTGCCCCAAGGGTCGTGGCAAGCAAAGAATACTGGGGGATCGGGCTGTCTACTTTCGCTCACAGGAACCCAGTAGAAGTTACCGCAGCCGTCTCCAGCAAAGCAGAAACCTTTGGCATTTGCCAACAGCTCTAAATCACATGTGTGTTTCTGGCCTTCCCGGTCAAGGGGCAGGAAGTTGTCGATCCATTCGCCCGATTTCTTGGGATCCTTCCCTGGCGGGCAGATGTTGAGGTTTTGGCTCAGGACTAATTCCCTGTCCGAATACATCGCAATGAGTCTCTGTGGCAGGACTGCGCGCATTTCCTCTTCAACAAGCGCTTGCTGTGGATTCACCAGGCGCTCGCGGTAGGCATGCATTCGGGCCTGAATCTGCTCCGGCGTTCTTTTCTTGACGAGCGGAACATTTTGTCGCGCAGCCAAAGGATGGATGCAGGCAGGACCACGAAGAACGCGACAAGAAATAGAAGGGCGAGAATCGTGTCTTTCATCTGACTCATACTAGCGCGCTTATTCCCTAATTTGAGAAATCAAGCCAAAGATTGGAGGAAAAAGGTGAGCATGCGGTAGCCAGCGATGTAGGAGAAGGGTGCTAGTTCGAGGGAGTAGTGGCCGCAGGGGAGTTCGAGGGTGCGGGGGTCGGCGCCGTGGCGGCGGAGGGAATCGAGCATCTGGCGGGTAAGCTCGGGGAGCATGGTGGGGTCGTACTTGCCGTACACCATGAAAGTGTTGCGGCCGGCGCCCATGCCGCACTCGACGTAGGGCATCGGGCTGATGGGGGACCAGTATTCGCGGAGTTCGTCGACGGTGACGTGGTTGCGAAGGCCTTCCCAGACGTGATTGGTGGTCATGCCCTGGCTGATGACGTCGGCGTAGTAGGTGGAGACGTGGAAGAAGCCGCCGGCGCGGACGCGTTCGTCATGAACTAGGGTGATGTAGCCGACGGAGGAGCCGATGCTGGTGCCGAGAATGCCGAGCCTGCTGTAGCCCTGTTGCTCGAGCCAGTGGAGGCAGCGGCGGGCGTCTTGGACGGCCTGGCGATTGGCCTGGAGGGTGAGGCCGATATTGGGGCCACAGATTTGGTCGGCGCGCTCGTGGCCCTCGGCCATGCGGCGGTCGTGGTAGGGCATGCTCATTTTGAGGACGGTGATGCCGAAGCGCTGAATCCAGCGGCAGAGGCCGTTCTGGCCGTGCCATTTGGCGTTCCAGTTGGGGAGGAGGAGGACAGCCGGGCCAGCGCCAGAGCGCTTACCGCGCGAGCGAGTGGAAACGGTCTCGCGCGCGGGAAAAAGCTGGGCGTGGACGGTGTTGTTTTCCGGCCAAGGGGATTCGATAGAACTGGTGAAGGTAAGGACATTTTCGCTATCCATGCGGTAATCAGTGGCTGGAGGGGCGGCGTACCAGTCGCGGCTGTGTTCGATGGCTTGGTGAGCGTAGTTGCGAATAAAGTTTTGGGGATCTGGTTCATCGGGATTGCCGCCGATGTGCTCTAGGCCCCAGTGGAAAGGCTGGACGCGGCGATTATCGTCGGTGGTCCAGCGGCGGTGCTCGTAGCGGCGGATTCTGCGTTCGAACCAGTGCATGAGAAAAGTCGATAGTCCACAGTCTACAGTCAAAAGTGGGAGGAGAAAAAGCCGGGTCGGTCGGGAAATGGCAGAAAGAGGATTTCGGCACACAGGACGCGGAGGGCACAGAGAAACACGGGGAAGAAAGCGTTAGGGATGGGGCACGGGCGGTGGGGCGATTCATTGAGGCGGTGGGGTGAGTGTGGCAGATTGGGAAGAGCGGCCGCGGAGTGGCCGGGGAAACCGTGGTCATCATCACTGTCTTCTTTTTTCTATTGGGGATGATTGTGGGGAGCTTCCTGAATGTCTGCATCACGCGGATTCCGGAGGAGATCTCCGTCGTTTCGCCGGGGTCACGGTGCCCGCGGTGCGGGACGCCAATCAAGGCGTACGACAACGTGCCGGTGTTTGCGTGGCTGTGGCTGCGGGGGAAATGCCGGGCTTGCGGTCTGGCGATCTCTCCGATGTACCCGTTGGTGGAGCTGGCGACGGGGGTGCTTTTTGTGGGGGCGTTTGTCGAGTTTGGGATCACGCAGGCTGCGGTGAAGTGGCTGTTTTTTACCTGCTTGATTTTGATTTTGACGGTGACGGATTTGCGGGTGCGGTTGCTGCCGGATGTGGTGAACTGGCCCGGATTCGCGGCGGGGTTGATGTTTTCGGCGATTGTGCCGCCTAGCAACGGGTTCGCAGGGATTTTCGCCGGGAGAATCCTGCAAGTGCGGCTGCCGGGATTTGCGGCGGGGATTCTGGATGGATTGATTGGCGCAGCTTTCGGGAGCTTTTTGCTTTGGGGCATGGCGGCGGGGTACAAAGTGTTGCGCGGCCGCGAAGGAATGGGCATGGGCGACGTGAAAATGATCGCCATGATCGGGGCGTTTGTCGGGTTGCGGGGGACGTTTCTGACGCTGCTGCTGGGGAGCCTGCTGGGAAGCGTGATTGGGGTCGCGCTTATCGTGGCTTTGTACCTGGGGGGTTGGAGAAGTGGGGTGGCGAAACGCGCTAGCCGGCGGGGATTGGGGACGGAGAGGCGATTGCGATGGGCAATTGCGCGGCAATACCAGTTGCCGCTGGGGACGTTTCTGGGAATTGGGGCGCTGGCGGTGGTGTATGGGGGACCGGTGATTGCGGGACATTGGCCTGGCCTGCGTGAAATCGTCGCCTCGTTGCACTATTTCAGAATCGTGGGTTGAAAAGAAAGGGGATTTAACACAGAGAACACAGAGGTTCACAGAGGAAGAGGGGAAGGAGTCTACGAAGGCGATGTTGGCGGCGATACAAAACGGAGGCAGCGCGCAGCACCTCTGGGGAATTGCCACGGGGCTGGGGATTGCGCTAGTGATGGCCATGGCGCTGGCGGTATTTCTGATGCGGAGATCGTTTCGGAGTACGCGGGAGCGGCAAAGGGAGGAATTTAGAACAAGCGGGCCGGGAACGGAGAATCCTTCGGCGTTCATGGCAGCTTCGATGCAGGGAGTGATTCAGCAACTGCGCGAGCAGGAAAAAGAGCTGGAACGGCTGCATCGCATTGAGAAAGAGCGCGCGGAACAGACCGAGCGGCTTAGCGAAGAAGTGACGAGGAACATGCCGGCCGGTTTAGTGGTGGTGAACGCCACGGGCATCATATCCACTTCGAATCCTGCGGCGGAGCAGGTATTGGGAATTCGCGGACTGGGATTCCGGCGCTACAGCGAAGCTTTGGGAGCGGACTCAGATCTGACGAAGCTAATCGCCGAGTGCCTGGCGAGCGGGAAAATTTTCCGGCGCGAAGAGGTGCAACATATCCCGCCCGCGGGGGACACGCGGCACCTGGGCGTAACCATTTCGCCGATCCGGCGAGGCGAAGGAAAGATTAGCGGTGCGATATGCCTGCTGACCGACTTGACGGAACTGGCCGCGCTGCAGCAGCGCATGCAACTGAAGGAAAACCTGGCGGCGCTGGGGGAATTGTCCGCGGGAATCGCGCATGAGTTCAAGAACGCACTGGCGACGATTTCGGGCTACGCGCAGATGATCGAGCCGGAAACTTCCTCCGCGGAAGTTCTGGACTACGCGGGGCGGATCCTGCAGCAGACGCGGAACATCACGCACGTGATAACAGAGTTTTTGAAGTATGCGCGGCCGGTGGAAATTCCGGATGAGCGGGTGGCGTTGCAAACGATGGCCGAGCGGGTGGTTGCGGAAGTGGGAGAGGCGCTGCCCCAGGTAAAGGTCCGGTGGGAGGGGACGTTCGGAGAAGCGGGCGGAGACGAAGGGTTATTGAGGCAAGCGCTGCTCAACCTGGCGCGAAACGCGGCGGAAGCGTGCACCCTCAGCGAAAGCGGCGGGCAGGTGGCCGTTCGCGGAGAAATCGTTCACGGGGAGGAAGTGGATTTCCAACGGATCTGCGTCAGCGACAACGGCCCGGGGATTCCCGCGGATGTACTGCCGAAACTGTTTCGGCCGTTTTTCACGACGAAGGCGAGAGGGACGGGGTTGGGACTGGCGGTGGTGCAGAAGATTATTGTGCAACACGGCGGGCAAGTGGAGGTCCGGAACCGGCCCGAGGGAGGGGCGGAGTTTATCGTTACGCTACCCGTGCCGCGCGGCGTGCCGGAAGCAGTAGAATCAGAGCAGACCAGCATCTAAGAGATTGTACGGGACTTCCAATTGCTCCCGGAGGTGGGATCGTATGCGAGTGAGAATTGGGATGAAGGCTTTTGTGATGAGCGCCACATTGTGCCTAGCAGGGTTCTCGGCGGCGGCGAAATCGCAGGGTTCCACGCCGCAACAGACGGGCGATCCGGTGGCAGATGCGGCGCGGAAAGCGCGCGAAGCGAAGAAGGATACGCCGAAGCCGAAGAAGGTCTATACGGATGATGATGTGAAAGCTAGCGCGCCGGAGCCAGCGGCGGCGCCAGCTGCAGCCCCGGTGGATGGCAGCGAAAAGGCGGCTGGGAAAACGGGGCAAGCGGCGGGAGATAGTGCCAAGAGCGCAGATGACTCCAAGAAAGAGGATCCGAACGGCGCGGCGGCGTGGAGGAAGAGGTTTCAGACTCAACGCGACAAGATCGCGAAGGCCGAGAAGGAACTCGATATTCTAGGACGTGAATTGGAAAAGTCCCAGGTCGAGTATTATCCTGATCCGCAAAAAGCGATGACACAACAGAACACACGCGCTGACGTCAACGTGATTAACGCGAAGATCGACGCCAAGAAAAATGAACTGGAGCAGCTGAGGCAGGGGCTGAACGACCTTGAGGATCAACTGAGAAAATCGGGCGGCGATCCCGGGTGGGCGCGGTAGGAAAAACGAAGTCGTAGGTCATCAGTTGTAATTTGTTAGAAAAATTCTTCCATTCCAAGACCAGGGGCTACGTTGAGGTTCGGCGGCTTATGGGTGCGCATGAGCCGCTTCCCTTCTCTGCACATACGTGTGTGGTTGTGCGATGGGGATGGCGGGATTCGTGGTAGAAACGAAAGAGATGGAACCTCTCCTGCTTGTTGAAGACAAGACGGAATTGCGCACGATGCTGCGCAAGGCGCTGGAGCGCGCGGGCTACGCGGTGGACGAAGCTCCGGACGGCGCGGCCGCGATTCAGAAGGTGCGCGCGCGCAGGTACCTGATGGTGATCACGGACCTGAAGATGCCGGGGGCTTCGGGGCTGGACGTTTTGCGCGAGACCAAGCAGGCGGATGCAACGGTACCGGTGCTCTTGCTGACGGCGTATGGGTCGGTCGAGGAAGCCGTGTCCGCGATGAAAGATGGCGCGTTCGATTTTCTGCAAAAGCCGGTGGACCTGGAGCATTTGAAGCTGCTGGTGAAGCGGGCAGCGCAGCAGCAGGAGTTACTTCGGGAGAATTTGCTGCTGCGCGAAGAGTACTCGACGCGCTATGGATTTCCGAGAATCGTGGGCGAGCATGCCTCGATCCGGGAAGTGAGCCAGCAGATTCAGAAAGTGGCGGCGACGGATTCGACTTGCTTGCTGCTGGGCGAGAGCGGGACGGGCAAGGAGCTGTTCGCGCTGGCGATCCATCACCTGTCGCCACGGCGCGAGCAGCCGTTTGTGGCGCTGAACTGCGCGGCGATTCCGGAAGGACTGGTGGAAAACGAACTGTTCGGGCATGAGCGAGGGGCGTTCACTGGAGCTGGGGCGCGCAAGGTCGGGAAAATGGACTTGGCGAATCGCGGAACGCTGTTTCTGGATGAAATTGGCGAGTTGCCGCTGGCGATTCAGGCAAAACTCTTGCGCGTGCTGGAAGAGAGGCGGTTTGAACGCGTGGGCGGGACGCAGTCGATCGATGTGGACGTTCGAATCGTGGTGGCCACGAACCGCGACCTGCAGAAAATGGCGGAAGAGAAACTCTTTCGCGAGGACCTGTACTTTCGAATTTCGGCGGTGCCGATGACGATTCCGCCGCTGCGCGAGCGTGGGAACGACGTTTTGCTGCTCGCGGACCACTTCCTTGAAAAATTCAGCCGCGAATTTGGCAAGCCGGGGTTGGAACTGTCGGGCGAGGCGCGCGACCGGCTGCTGCACTACCGCTGGAGAGGAAACGTGCGCGAACTGCAGAATACGCTGGAGCGGGCGGTGATTCTGGCGGATGGTTTGAGCATTCCCGCCGATGGCTTGCAGTTGGCTGTTTCAAAGCCGGATACGGAGCAGCTGCCAGCGGGCATGCTCGCGGAGAATTTCAGCTGGGAGGGATCACTCGAGGAAATTACGGCGCGGGCTGTGGGCCAGGTCGAAAAAGTTCTATTGGAAAACACCATGCGCGAGTGCAAATGGAACAAGACTCGAGCGGCGGAAAAGCTGGGCGTTTCGCCGAAGACGTTACTTGCGAAGCTGCGAGGCGCTGGGCTAGAAGAGTAAGAGGAAACGCCGGGCTGAAGCCTGGCCTCTGCAAATTATTATTTTGTGCGCAACGCAGTGTGGAAAGCGACAGTGCCGAAAGTCCAGACGCGATAGTCCACGGAGTGGAAGCCGACGGCGCTCATGAGGGCTCCAAGTTCGGGCGGGCGAAAAAAGCGTGCGACGGATTTCGGGAGATACTTGTAGGCCGCCTGATCACCGGAGATAAGACCACCAATTTTCGGCAACACCTTACAAAAGTACCAGCGATAGAGATCGCCCAGGCGGCCATCAGGAGGCTCGGTGAATTCCAGGATGGCGATGGCGCCGCCGGGCTTAAGCACTCGCTGAATCTCGCGCAGGCCGGATTCGTAGTTGGCGAGATTGCGAAAGCCGAAGGCGGTGGTCACCAAATCAAATGAGGCGTCGGCGAACGGTAGGCGAAGGGCATCAGCTTCGAAAAAAGGCATTGGCAATTGGGCGTTTGGATTCGATGTTTGCGCCGGGGCAGTGCTCTTCTCTCTTGCTCGGACGAGCATTGGATGGGCAAAATCCGCGCCGACAATCCGAGCTTTCCCGGCACGCGCGAGCGCGAAAGCAAGATCACCTGTTCCGCAGCAGAGATCAAGGACAAGAGCATTGGGCCGGTCAAGGACGGATTGCAAATACCTTGCGGCGCGGGCGCGCCACAAGCGATCGAGTTGCAGCGACAAAAGGTGGTTCAGAAAGTCGTAGCGCGGGGCGATCTCCGCGAACATTTCGCGGACTTTTTTCGAAGCGTCGGCTTCGGTAGCGGCACCCTCGGGGCGCGTTCCCTGAACCGGCGCCGGTGCGGCGGCCTCAGCCATTGCGTCCTCGCGCGAGGTTGTTACATGCGGCGATGAGGCGGGGCGTGAAATGGAGAACGCGCTCGACGACGTGAAGTGGGACGGCGTCATACGAGCGCGCTTCGCCGATGCGGGGCGACAGGACGAAACGAAGAATTCCGCTGCGCGTTTTCTTGTCGGAGCGCATGGCGTTAAGCAAAGCCGCGGGTGGGACGCGGGGCCAGGGCGGCAGAGGTCCCAGGCGGCGAATCAGCGCGACGATGCGGGAGACGTCGTCCGCGCGCGTCAATCCGAGTTCGTGTCCGAGGAAGGCCGCGGCGATCATGCCCCAGGCCACTGCTTCGCCGTGTTGATAGCGGCGGTATTTCGTGACGCTTTCCAGTGCGTGAGCGAAGGTGTGACCGTAGTTGAGGATTTCGCGCAAGCCGCCTTCGCGTTCGTCGCGGCTCACCACGCGCGCTTTGATTCCCACATTGCGGGGAATGAGAAAACCGAGTGTGCGGCGGTCCCGCCGCAGTACCCTGTCCACGTCTTTCTCGAGTATCGCGAACATTTCCGCGTCGGCGATGATGGCGTGCTTGATGACCTCCGCAAGTCCGCCGCGGAATTCACGATCGGATAGTGTGCGCAACACGTCCGGATCGCTGAGCACCAACCGGGGAGGATAAAACGCTCCGACCATGTTCTTCCCTTCCGGAAGATTCACTCCCGTCTTTCCGCCGATGGAGCTGTCCACCTGGGAGACGAGCGTCGTGGGGATGTGCACAAGTTTCACGCCTCGCAAAAAAACGGCAGCGGCAAAACCGGCGACATCGCCAACCACGCCGCCGCCCACCGCAATCACTAGTGATTTGCGATCGGCGCCCTCGCGGCACAAGGAACGGGCGATCTGTTCGACACTGTGGAGATTTTTGGCCGATTCCGCGTCATCAAAAAGATGAAGGCATCTGCTACTTGGAAGCTGGAGTCCGCGCTGAACCGTTTTCCCGACGGCGCGCCACACTTTCGGAGAGGAAACCACGTGGACGGCGGAAAATCGCTCCAGCGCGGCGATTTCCTTCGCGGCACGGCGAATCACGCCCGCACCCGAAACAACAGAGTAGGAACCAGCCGACGACTTCACGGGAATGCGTTTGATTTTCATGGACGAGGCATTTTCAATGTAACACACGCTCTGCCTGCATCGCATGCCGTGGTCGCATAGCTCAGCCGCGCAAATCCTTCGTGCTAACATACGAGGGCGGCAAGCTCCTCACTCCTATGACGACCTCCCACAAAAACTATCGCGCCGATTACGCCGTGGTGGGCAGCGGAATCGCGGGCTTGCGCGCGGCCATTGAGCTGAGCGCGGCCGGAAGCGTGTTGGTTCTGGCGAAATCCAACTTGAGCGATTCGGCGACGGCGTGGGCCCAGGCCGGGATCGCCGTGGCGCTGTCCGATGAGGATGAAATCGGGCTGCACGGGCAGGACACCATCAACGCCGGCGATGGGTTGTGCCGCCCGGAGGCCGTAGCCGCTCTGGTCGAGGAAGGCACGAAATATATCACGCAGCTCATCGAGTGGGGGACGGAATTCGACCGCGCGGGGACGAAACTGGCTTTCACGCGGGAAGCCGCGCACAGCCGCTCGCGCATTTTGCATGCGCGTGGCGACTCAACCGGCCGGGAGATCAGCCGGGCGCTGCTCGCGCGGGCGCACACGATTCCGCACCTGCACCTGCGCGCGCACGCGTTCACGACGGAATTGATTGTTGAAAGCGGGCGCGTGGCGGGGCTTCGCTTTATCGATGAAACCGACGGCTCGGAGCACGAACTGCGTGCCGGAGCTGTGCTGCTTGCCACCGGTGGAGTCGGGCAAATTTATAGGGAGACCACCAATCCCGAAGTGGCCACCGGCGATGGCATGGCCATCGCGTACGAGGCGGGCGCGGTGCTCTCCGACATGGAATTCGTACAGTTCCATCCCACGGCGTTGGCGGTGAAGGGCGCGCCACGGTTCTTGCTGTCCGAGGCGCTGTGCGGCGAAGGCGGTGTGCTGCGCAATATCGGCCTCGAACGGTTCATGAAGCGCTACCACGAAGCGCAGGAGCTGGCACCGCGGGACATCGTGGCGCGCGCAATCGTCAGCGAGATCCACCGCACGCAAAGCACGCACGTGTTTCTGGATATGACCAAGCTCAGCGAAGAGTTCCTGAAGAAACGATTCCCGCGAATCTACGAAACGTGCGCGACCTTTGGCCTGGATTTGGCGACCGACGTGGCCCCGGTTTGTCCCGCCGCTCATTACATGATGGGCGGAGTGAAGACGGACCTATGGGGCCGGACTTCGCTCGCGGGCTTGTACGCCGCGGGCGAGACGGCCGCGACGGGAGTGCACGGTGCCAACCGGCTGGCGAGCAATTCCCTGCTCGAAGGATTGGTGTTTGGGGCGCGCGCGGGGCAAGCGATGATTAAGGACGCGCCGGTCGGAAAGCGAAGCGGCGCCGCGCTGCCCGGCAGTCCGGCCCCGTCGCCGGGAAATTCTTCGGCGGCGCAAAAGGATCCGCCAAAGGGATCATCAAGGCCGCCGGCGGTCGGCGCGACAATGACCAAAATTCGAGACGTGATGTGGCGGGAGGTTGGGATTCTGCGAAGCGGGAAGGAATTGGCCGACGCCATCAAGCAGTTGCAATCGCTGGAGCTCCCGAAATCGCAGAAACCCGCGCGCGAGGCCCACGAACTGCGAAACTTGCATACGCTGGCATTGTTGATTGCGCGTTCCGCATTGGCGCGCGAAGAGAGCCGCGGGAGCCACTATCGTTCGGATTTTCCGTACCGCAACGATGAGGATTTCGGGAAACACTCGGCGGTCGAAAAGGGCAAGGACGTTCGATTCGAAGCGCAAGAAAGCGCCCTCTCGTCGGAAGCCGGCCGCTAGATTATTTGGATTGGAGCTGCTTCACACTTTCGAGAAAGACGTGGCCGTTGATGGCAAGGGTTTTCGCGCTGATTTTGTCGAGCGTGTCCTGGGGCGTGTGCCAGTAACCGTTGTTCAAAAAGTCTCCGATGACATCCACCGAGGGGACGCCTCGCTTCAAGAAGGAATCGTGGTCATCTTCGGCAGATGTAGCCTCATTTAGAAAGATGTTCGAGTAGCCCAGCTTGGCTGAGGTGTTCCAAATGAGATCGACCAATGCCGGGGTGGAACTGGATTCGCGCAGGAACCGGGCGTTGCGGCCGCCGACGATGTCCGCCAGCAGAAACGCCTTGATCTTCTTGAGGTCGCCGCTGGTGGATAAGCGCGCGGCCATCTGGCGGCTGCCGTAGCGGCTGTCCGATTCGCTCCAGGCCTTGACGGCCTCTTCCCCATCGAAGAAAGCGATCCACACCGCATATTTCCCGTGCTGCGGGCAAAGCAAGCGCGCTAACTCCAGCATCAATGCGGTGGAGGAACCGCCATCATCGGCGCCTACAAAATTGTCCAGTTTCTTCGTGTCGTAGTGCGTACCGAGCAGAATCACGCCAGGTTTCTCACCGGGGATTTTCACGACAATGTTTTTCATGGGGAGGCGCCCGGCAGGCGTGTCGGAGCTGAATGCGTCCGTCTCGACGGTGCAGCCGTAGCTCTTCAATTCCGAGAGCAGATATTCCTGCACTTGCGCAATGGCAGGCGATCCCGAGGGGTGAGGACCGAAGCTGACTTGCTTGGCGACATGGGCGAAAGCGCGTTTGCCATCGAAGCCTCCGGTCTTTTCGGAAGGAGGCGCGTCATCGGTGGTTTGCGGCGGAGCGGTTGCGACATTTGCCAATGGAGGCTGGCTCGCAGTGCCGGGTGATTCATGGCCGTTGGCCTTGCAACCGGTAAGGCCGGTGGGAAGGATGCAAAGGACAGCGGCCGCTCTCAGAAATAGTTTGGAAAATGAAGTCATCTAGCGCGCCTCCGCAGGAGTAGCAAGGCGCCGCTCGCGCCGCCTCGTCACAACAGCGGAAACTGCGATTCCGACGAAATAGAGCCCGACCATCGGCGCCATGAAAATGAGCATGGTCATAGCATCGGGAGTGGGCGTCACAATGGCGGCCACGATCGCAATCACCAGAATAGCGTACCGGAAATTCTTCCAGAGAAATTTAGGTGTAACGATCCCGAATAGCGACAAAAAGAAAATAAGGATCGGCAATTCAAACACCAGCCCGAGCCCAAGCAACACCATCAGCGTCAAGTCGAAATACTCGTTGATGCTGATCATGGGCACGGCGGGTCCCTGGAAGCCGACGAGGAACTTGAGGATATACGGGAGAGTGACGAAGTAACCGAAGGCGATTCCGGCAAGAAAAAGGAACACGGTGGAAAACATGAAACCAGTGATCG
>Ga0210405_10003998_pt1 | contig 14060 bp, 14 predicted proteins | sample IncBWH11MmetaG_FD_155492 | JGI IMG/M metagenome (GOLD analysis project Ga0210405, IMG submission 155492) | Forest soil microbial communities from Barre Woods Harvard Forest LTER site, Petersham, Massachusetts, United States - Inc-BW-H-11-M | ecosystem: Environmental > Terrestrial > Soil >... | reverse complement strand
CGTTGCCGGCCAAGCGCCCCCGCCCGCAGGCTTGTCGCCGCAGGATTTGTCGCACCTGACGCCGTCCGGCAGCTACCTCGCCGCCCGCCATGCCGGCATCGAGCGGGACGCCCAGGCCGCCGCCGCGTTTTATCGCGCCGCGTTGCGCCATGACCCGAAGAACGGCGAATTGCTCGAGCGCGCGTTTCTCTCGCTGCTCGCCGACGGCGAGATGGACGAGGCGGTGCGGCTTGCCGACCGCATCGTGCAGATCGACAAGACCCATCGCGTTGCCCGGCTGGTGCTGGGCGTGCGGGCGATCAAGCAGAAGCAGTATCAGGCGGCACGCCAGAACCTCGCGCAATCGATGCGCGGCCCGATCGCCGACCTCACCGGCACGATCCTGACCGCCTGGACGCTCGCCGGCTCGAACGAGACGCGCACCGCGATCGAGACCGTCGATCGCCTCAATGGGCCCGAATGGTACGCCGCCTTCAAGGACCTGCATGCCGGCCTGATCCTCGATCTCGGCGGCAACCGCAAGGATGCCGGCAAGCGGCTGGAGCGCGCCCACGCGCTCGACGCGAACCAGATCCGCGCCGTCCAGGCCTACGGCAGCTGGGTATCGCGCAACCAGGGCAAGGACGACGCGCTCAACGTGTTCGGCGCTTTCGACAAGGCGCTGCCGCGCCATCCGCTGGTCGTCGAGGCGATCGATCGCGTCAAGGGCGGGCAGAAGCTGGCGCCGCTGGTGGAATCGCCGCAGTCCGGCGCCGCCGAGCTGCTCTACGGCCTCGGCGCCGCCCTCGGCCGGCAGGGCGGCGAGGACCTCGCGCTCGTCTATCTGCAGCTTGCGATCTATCTCGATCCCGAGCAGCCGCTCGCGCTCCTCACCCTCGCCGATCTGTACGAGACCCTGAAGAAGCCTGCGCTCGCGCTCAAGCTCTATCAGAAGGTGCCGGAGAATTCGCCGCTGCGGCGCAACGCCGACATCCAGATGGCGATCGATCTCGACTCGCTCGACCGCACCGACGAAGCCAAGAAGCGCCTGGAGAAGCTGATCGCCGACCGGCCGGGCGACCTGGAGGCGGTGCGCGCGCTCGGCGACATCCTGCGCGGGCGCAAGCAATTCGCCGAATGCGCGAACGTCTACAGCAAGGGCGTCGACGCCATTCCCAACCCGGAAAAGCAGAACTGGGTGATCTTCTATTTCCGCGGCATCTGCTACGAACGCTCCAAGCAATGGCAGCTCGCCGAGGCCGACCTGAAGAAGGCGCTCGATCTCTATCCCGAACAGCCGCACGTGCTCAATTATCTTGGCTATTCGTGGGTCGACCAGGGCATCAACCTGGACGACGGCATGCGCATGATCCGGCGCGCGGTCGAGCAGCGTCCCGACGACGGCTACATCGTCGACTCGCTCGGCTGGGCATACTTCCGCATCAGCAACTACGACGAGGCGGTGAAGAACCTCGAGCGGGCGGTCGAGCTCAAGCCCGAGGATCCGACGATCAACGATCATCTCGGCGACGCCTACTGGAAGGTCGGCCGTTTCCTCGAGGCGGCGTTCCAGTGGTCGCATGCGCGCGACCTCGGGCCCGACCCCGACGAGCTGGCGCGCATCGAGGCCAAGCTCAAATCCGGCCTGCTCGACGAGAACGCCTCCGCCGCCGAGGCCGCCAAGAAGAAGGCCGGCAACGGCGGCTGACCGCCTGCCGCCCGTGCCGCCGGCGCCCGCGCAGCTCGCCGAACCGGCGCCCGCGAAGGTCAACCTGACCCTGCGCGTCGTCGGCCGTCGTCCGGACGGCTACCACGATCTCGAAAGCCTCGTCGCGTTCGCCCGCGTGGGCGACCTCCTGGACTTCACGCCAGGTGGCGCGCTCGCGCTCAATGTGGGCGGGCCCTATGCGGCCGCGGCCGGCAACCTCGGCGACAACCTGGTGCTCAAGGCAGCGCGCGCGCTTGCCCGCGTGGCGGACGGGCTCGAGACCGGCACCTTCCATTTGCTGAAGGAATTGCCGGTGGCGGCCGGCCTCGGCGGCGGCTCGGCCGATGCGGCGGCGGCGCTGCGCCTGATTGCCCGCGCCAACGCGCTGGCCGCCGACGACCCGCGCCTGTTTGCTGCCGCGCGCGCGACCGGCGCCGACGTTCCCGTGTGCCTCGATCCGCGCGCGCGGGTGATGCGCGGCGTCGGCGAGGTGCTCTCCGCGCCGCTCGATCTGCCGCCGCTGCCTGCGGTGCTGGTCAATCCCGGCGTGCCGCTCGCGACCAAGGACGTGTTCGCGGCCTTCGCGGCGGCACCGTCCGCATCTGCAGCTGCCTTCGACGCGACGCCGGCGCCCCTCGCGTCGGTCGACACGGCGTTCGCCGCGCTCGCGAACGGCAGAAACGACCTCGAGCCTGCCGCGATCGAGCTCTGCCCCGCGGTTGCCGACGTGCTCGCGGCGCTCGCGGCGACGCCCGGCTGCCGCCTCGCGCGCATGTCCGGATCGGGCGCGACCTGCTTCGGGCTTTACCCGAGCAAGCACGCGGCCGACGCGGCGGCGCGCAGCATCGAGGCTGCCCATCGCGGCTGGTGGGTGCGGGCGAGCGTGCTTGGCTAGTTCTGCGGGCCGAGTGGCCCTTTCAACCAACCGGGCGGGGAACGCAGGCGACGCCGGGCGCGCATTCGAGGGCGGCCCGGTCCCACTTGCCGGCATTGGCGGCGGCTTCGTACGTGCTCGTGAGGAAGGCGAGCAGCGCCGCGTCGGGATCGGGCGCGGTGCGAATGGCGTCATAGGGAAGCAGGAATTCGCTGAGCGTCGTGTTGAACGAGGCGGCGTTGGGCGCGACGGCGGAGGTCCTGAAACCGTCCGGTTCCGGATAGGCATACGAATAGAACGCAGCGTAGTCGATGCCGCCGCCGCCGGGCCAGAATCCCGCGCTGCTGACCTCGTGCGAATATGCCTCGCGCACCACGGCATCGGAAAGTCCGGGAACGCCGCCCGGGTGCCGCGGAGCCCGGCGGCCGGAAAAGCGCGTCACCGCCAGGTCGAAGCTGCCCCAGAAGAAATGGACCGGGCTCGATTTTCCGATGAAGCTTGTGCGAAACAGCTTGAGCACACGATCCGCGCCGACCAGCACGCGCCAGAAGCGCTGCGCGTAATCGGCGTCGTAGGCGCGATGGGTCCGGTCGCGGCCGAACTGAATGGCCTGCGGAATCTCGCTGGGCAATTGCGTGATGCGAACGGCAATGCCGAGTTCGGTGAGCGCCGCCATGACGAGCGCGTAGAAATCCGCGACCGTGCGCGGTTCGAGCGCGATCTCCTTGCGGCCGCCTGCGGACGTCGTGATGTCGAGCGTGTGCCGGGTGAAGTCGAAGTCGATCGCGAACGTGCGATCCCGATAGGGAATGGGCGAGGTGGTCAGGCCGCGCGCGGTGACGTAGAGCGGCACGTGCCAGGAATGATTGAGCCAGGGTGTGCAGGCGAGCCGGACCTTGCCGACCACCTGCGTCCATAAGTGGAGCGTGGCGCAGGTCTCCTTCCAGGCGCCGTAGGGGAGATCCGGCCAGGTGTCGTCGCGCGAGGCGTTCATGGCCTGAAGTCGCCGCACTTAGGCATCGGCGCGCTAATGCGCCCGGGCGATGCAGAACTCGACCGTCTCCTCCAGCGCCGCCTTCATGATCGAATCGGGAAATAGCGCCAGCGCGTCCTTGGCGATCGCGCCGTAGTGGCGGGCCCGCTTGATCGTGTCTTCCAGCGCGCGGTGCTTGGCCATGAGGCCGAGCGCGATTTCGAGATCCTTCTCCGCCGCGTCGCCCTGCTCCAGCGTGCGCCGCCAGAACGCGCGCTCGCCGTCCGAGCCGCGGCGGAACGACAGCACCACCGGCAAGGTGATCTTGCCCTCGCGGAAATCGTCGCCCACGTTCTTGCCGAGCTTGGCCGACTTGCCGCCGTAGTCGAGCGCGTCGTCGACCAGCTGAAAGGCGATGCCGAGGTTCATGCCGAACGAGCGGCACGCCGCCGCGTCCTCCTTCGGCCGCCCGGCCAGCACCGGCCCCACCTCGCAGGCGGCCGCGAACAGCTCGGCGGTCTTGGCGCGGATCACCGCCAGGTATTCGTCCTCGGTGGTCGCCGTGTTCTTGGTGGCGGCGAGCTGCATCACCTCGCCCTCGGCGATCACCGCGGCGGCCGAGGACAGGATTTCCAGCGCGCGCAGCGAGCCGACCTCGACCATCATCTTGAACGCCTGGCCGAGCAGGAAATCGCCGACCAGGACGCTCGCCTCGTTGCCCCACAGCATGCGCGCCGCGAGCTTGCCGCGCCGCATCTCGCTCTCGTCGACCACGTCGTCGTGCAGCAAGGTCGCCGTGTGCATGAACTCGACCGCGCCGGCGAGCTTGACGTGGCCCTCGCCCGGGTAGCCGGCGAGCTGCGCCATGGCGACGGTCAGGATCGGGCGCAGCCGCTTGCCGCCGGAATTGATCAGGTGGTTGGCGACCTCGGGGATCATCGCCACTTCGGAGCCGGTCCGCGCCAGGATCGCCGCGTTGACGCGGTCCATGTCGGCGGCGACGAGATCGACCAGGCGGTCGATCGAGGCCTGCGAATGGGATTCGAACGGGATGATGACGGCCAAGACGCTCTTCTCCGGCGCGGTTAACCGCCTGGGAACCCGAGGACTTCAGGCCAAATCCGAGGGCGAAGGCCGGATCGGCGCAGCGCCGGCGACGCCTCGATTTCGTGTCGGATTCGGCGGCGGGACGCTATGATAGCGCGAGCATAGGAATGCGCCGGCGAGGCGGCAAGGGCATACCTTGTCGCGGCGCCCGCGGGTGGAAGGGTCGGCGATGCTGCAGCCGGTTGAAAGCGCCGCCACGCGTGGCGATGCCGCCGTCCTCGGCCGCCATCGCGTCGCCGTCCTGATCCCCTGCTACAACGAGGAGGCGACGATCGCGGACGTCGTTGCCGCCTTTCGCGCCGCGCTGCCGGCGGCGGCGGTTCACGTCTACGACAACAACTCGACCGACCGAACCGTCGCGGCGGCGCGCGCCGCGGGCGCGATCGTGCGCCGCGAGGCGCATCAGGGCAAAGGCCACGTGGTGCGGCGCATGTTCGCCGACATCGAGGCCGACATCTACGTGCTGGTCGACGGCGACGCGACCTACGACGCGCCGAGCGCGCACGCCCTCATCGTCCGGCTGATCGAGGATCGTCTCGACATGGTAGTGGGCAGCCGGGTCGAACGCGCGCCGGCGGCCTATCGGCCCGGACATCGCGCCGGCAACCGCCTGCTGTCGGGGTTCGTCGCCGCCGTGTTCGGGCACGCCTTCACCGACATGCTGTCGGGCTACCGGGTGTTCACCCGCCGGTTCGTGAAGTCGTTTCCGCTGCTCTCGGGCGGCTTCGAGATCGAGACCGAGCTTTCCGTGCACGCGCTCGAGCTCGGCCTGCCGGTCGCGGAGGTTCCCACGCCGTATTATTCGCGGCCGCAGGGCTCGGCCGCCAAGCTCAACACCTGGCGCGACGGCCTGCGCATCCTGTGGACCATCGCGCGGCTGTACAAATCCGAGCGGCCGCAGCCGTTCTTCGCCGCCATCGGCGCCATTCTCGCGCTTGCCGCCGTCGTGCTCGCCGTGCCGATCTTCGCCACCTATCTGCACGAAGGCACCGTGCCGCGGCTGCCGACGGCGGTGCTGGCGACCGGCCTGATGCTGCTTGCCTTCCTGTCGCTCACCTGCGGGATGGTGCTCGGCACCGTGACGCGCGGCCGTCGCGAGATCAAGGTTCTCGCTTACTTGAACCAGCGCGCCCTGGAGACGGACGACGGAGGCCAGACGCCGGATGATGGAAATGGATAAGCGCGTATGATCACATATTCCTTGCTCCCTCCGCCGACCTGCGGCACCTGACATCCGCCATGCGCGAGCTTGTTCGTACCAACGACGTGGTGCTGGTGTCGGCGGTCGGGGCCCTGCTCGACGGCGCCGGCATCGCCCACGTGGTGCTCGACCAGAACATGAGCGTGCTGGAGGGCTCGATCGGCATCCTGCCGCGGCGCATCCTGGTGCCCGAGGCGGATGCGCCGGCGGCGCGGCAGGTGCTGGTCGACGCCGGTCTCGCCCACGAGCTGCGTCCCGATGAGGCGTGAGGCCGGCGCGACGGACACGACCGAGGATGCCGTGCTCGGCGGCCGACTGGTGCTCCGGCAGCCGCGCCGCGGCCACCGGTTCGGCCATGACGCGATCCTGCTGGCCGCCGCGACCGGTGCCGCGGGCGGCGAGCACGCGGTCGATTGCGGCGCCGGCGTTGGCGCGGCCGGCCTCGCGCTCGCGGCGCGCGTGCCGGGTCTTGCAGTGACCTTGGTCGAGATCGATCCGGCCCTGGCGGCGCTCGCAGCCGACAACATTCGCCGCAACCGCCTCGATGACCGCGTGCGTGCGGTCGCGCTCGACGCCACAGCTTCCGCCCGCGCCTTTACGGCGGCGGCGCTGCCGCCCGGCTCGGCCGCGCGCGTGCTGATGAACCCGCCGTTCAACGACCGCGCGACCCACAACCTGTCGCCCGATGCGGGCCGCCGGCTCGCCCACGTGTCGGCGGCCGGCATCGCGCCGTGGCTGCGTAGCGCCGGCCGGCTGCTCGCCGCGCGCGGAACCCTCACCCTGATCTGGCGCGCCGACGGTCTCGCCGACCTGCTGAGCGCGCTCGCGCGCGGCTTCGGCGCGGTGGCGGTGCAGCCGGTCCATCCGCGGCCGGACGCGCCGGCGATCCGTGTCCTGGTACGCGCCGTCAAGGCGCGCCGCGCGCCGCTGACGCTGTTGCCGGCGCTGGTGCTTGCCGCTGCCGACGGGCGCCCGACCGCCGAAGCCGAGGCGGTGCTGCGGCACGGCGCGACGCTGCCGCTCGCCGCCATGTGAGAGGACGCGTCGCTGCCTAGTCTAGGGGCGGCTGCGCCGGCCCACGACGACGTGCGCGATGAACAGCGCCGGCAATGCGAAGCCGACGACGATGTGCACGTCGCTCGCCCACGGCCGCAGCGTTTCCGAACCGAGGTAATAGAGCCCGAAAGCGCTGAGGACGAGCGCCGCGTTGAACGCCAGCATGGCCGGTCCGGTGATGCGGTTGCGTCGGCTGCGCCAGCCGAGCCGGACGTGCAGGGGAAACAGCGCGCCCAGGAATAGCAGCGCCGCCATGGCGGCCCCGCCGTGCACCATCAGCAGGGACGCGGACATCCGTTGCCACAGATCGCCGTCGGGCGAATCCTTGAGCTGGTCGGCGACCAGCCAGGCCGCGCCGGTCAGCAGCAGCAGCGCGAAGGCGCCGTAGAGCGCGAAGCGGAAGCGGGGATCAAGCCGCAAGGCGAACCGCATCCCGCCAGCCGCGGGTGACCCGAATGTCGCCGTCCGCCAGCACCACGAGCGCGCTGGCGTGAAATTCGTCGAGCAGGGCGCTCGCCCGTTCGCCCGCAATGGCGACGATCTTCGTCAGCGCGTCGGCGATCATGCATGACGGCGCGCGCACCGTTGCGCCGAGGATGGCCCCCGTTGGCTCGCCTGTGGCCGGATCGATGATCGCCGAACCGAGCGCATCTCCCGACGCGAACGGATCGAAGCGGCCGCCGCTCGTCGCCAGCGCCTCCTCGCGCACGTCGATGGCGCAGATGAGGCGGCGTGGATCGCGCGGGTCGCGCACGTGCACCGTCTCCGCATGCGGCCCGAACGCCGCGAGATCGCCGCCGGCGTTGGCGAGCCCGCACGGCATGCCGTGCGCGCGCAGCGCGTCGACCGCGCGGTCGACCGCGAACCCCTTGGCAATGCCGCCGACGTCGATCCGCAGCCCTGGTCGATGAAAGCGGACGCGGCAGCCGGGCAGCAATTCGATATTTTCAGCGCTCGCTGCCGCCGACGCGAATGGCCGGCCGCCCGGCACGGCGGGAAGCAGCCCCAGCGCCTGCAGCACCGGGGCGACGGCGATGTCGAAGGCGCCGCCGGAGCGGCGGTTGAGATCGAGTGCCATGTCCAGCACGTCGAAGGTCCATGGATCGACCGCGACTGGGCGGTCGCAGGCCTCGCGGTTGAGCCGGCTCACCTCGCTCTCCGCCGCGTGGAAGCTCATCAGCCGGTGCACCCGGGCGACCGCGGCGAAGGCCGTCTCGATGGCGCAATCCGCGTCGGGCGGCGCGGCGCCGGCGACGCCGATCTCCACGAATGTGCCCAACAGCGGCCGGGCGCGGCGAATGCTAGCGGACGCGGGATCCATAGGCGGACACGATCCTTTTCACACCCTCTGCTACGTGCATCGACGACAGCGTGGCGCCGGAAATATTGCGGATGTCGCTGCCGACTTTCAGCGCGCTGCCGCTCGTCTTGCCGACGAATTGCGCCAGCCAGCTCGCGCCCCTCACTTCGCCGCCGTACGATTCGCGATAGGCGAGGATGTCCACCCGGTGTATCCGGCCGCCGGGCTCGAGCGCCACCGCATAGTCGATGTAGAGATGCTTGCCGATCACGTGATCGACGACGAACAGCCCGAGCAGCTTGCCGCCGGCCTCCGCCCGCCACGCGCGCCCGCCCTCGGCTTCGGTGAAATGGGTGGCCGACGGGAACGCGAGCTTTTGCGCCTGGGCGACGCTGAGATACTGCACCGCGTGCGCCGGCGAGGCGATCGACACCATCACGGCGGCCGGCGCGGTCCAGCGCATCCATTCGGTCATTGTCACTTGCTCCACTCGACTTTCGCCGGACGCCGTGGCTCGGCGGCCGACGCTCGCCGTTCTGTCGTCAGAAGAAGAAGCCGACCCCGCCGAGGAACGAATCCGAATTGGCCCCGGCGGGATCGTTGGTGATGACCTTCTGGTAGGTCGCCTTGAGCACCAGCTTGGGCGAGGGGAACACCGCGATGCCCAGGTTGTGGAACTGCTGCTGCCCGGCGCCGGTCGGCATGTTTGGATCGGTCCCGGCAAATCCGCCCGTCTGCAGGTTCTGGTAGGTGTAGCGGTAGAACGGGACCGCTTCCCACTCGCTGTTGAGGATAGTCCCCATCGGGAAGTGATAGGCGACCTCGCCGGAATAGCCGTACATGGACCTGCCGACGTTATTGGTCGGATTGGTGTCGTTGTTGGCGCGCAGGTTTGCCGGATCGCCGAACGTGACGTAGACAAATTCACCGCGCAGCTCCAGGCCGGTATCCGGCACGCGGTAGCGGAACTCGGTGTCGAACATCGCCAGGCTCGACCTGCCGAGCGGAGCACCGGTGACGTCCGCATAGGCGCCGCGCGGCGTCGTGTTCGGCGTGTAGTAGGCGCTGGTGCTGCCGGAAAATCCCGGCATGAACGGCGGCGAATAGTCGAGCTTGGCCGCGATCGCGACGGCGTCGCTGAGCTGCGCGAAGCCGCCGCGCACCGGCAGCGAGAAGGCGAGCGCGCTCAACCCGTCGATGCCGGGCGGATAGCCGGCCGGGAAGGGCGGTACCGTATTGGCCGCGGTGCGGGTGGCAAAGTCGCCACCGAAATCCTCGAGGCTGGTGCTGAGCTGGACCTGATAGCTCAGGCCGTCGGCGATGGCTCCATAGACGCTGGTCGCGCCCGCCTTCCAGGTCGACGGGATGAGGCCGTTGTAGAGTTCCGGCCGCAGGACGCTGTAGAACTGGGTCGGCTCGTGGTGCTGGTTGATGTAGCCGATCGGGATCAGGTCGATGCCTGGTGCGCGCCAGTTGAACTGGTCGACGATCTTGAAATCGACCCAGATCTGCTCGATCTCCGCCGTGCCGTGCAGCTTGTCGTCCGCGTCGAAGCCGGCGCCGGCGTGCTCGAACTCGATCTCGGCGTTGAAGATAATGTTGGAGGTGATCTCGTAGGTGGGCAGCAGCACGAACCGGCCGGCGTCGAATCCGTTCTGCCACTGGCCATTGGCGGCGGGGTTCTGCAGGGCGCCGAACTTGATCTCGCCGTAGGCGCCGATGGCGAGCCCGGCGACGGGGGACTGGGCTATTCCGAGGATCGGCTTGCTGGCCGGCGCGTCCGGCGTGGTGGCCGCTGCCGCGACGACGCCCGGTGCCGGCGGCGGCGTCTTGCCGGGCTTTGCGGCGGGCGCCTTGGTGACGACCGGCTGCGATGTGGCGGCCGGTGCGCCTGCCGCCGCCGGCGCGGACGCTGGCGGCGTAGACGCTGGCGCCGCGGATGCTGGCGCCGCCGCCGCGTCCTTCTGCTTGAGCTGGGTTTCGAGGGTTTGGATGCGCTTTTCCATCAGCTCCAGCTTCTTGAGCAGTTCCTCGTTCGCCGTCTGCGCCGGCGGTTTCGATGCGGCATCTTCGAGCGCGAGCGCCGTGCCGGCACCGGCCGTCAGCAGCACGGCGGCGAGTGAAAGTGCCAACGGGCATGCGCCCGTGCGCACCGTATTGCGGATCGACATGAGAGCCCCCATCCGGCGTTCCGCCGCGCCCCCACGCGCGGTCGGTTGAATACTGGGAAGGGAACGTGAGAAGTCAATCAATGGGAGAAGACATTGGAATGGATGTAATCAAGACCGTACCGCTTGGGCCACAATATTAGAATCGATCCAATCTATGGTGTCCCACGCAGGCACATCGAGGCACGGCGTTCTTTTGAGTCATTCTAAAAAGAACCTGTGCGTATTCACCTTATGCCCTCGCGACGGCGAGCGATAGCCGCAAAAGGCCGCAGCAAAGAATATAACGATTCCAATGTAGTGAACTTCGTTGACAACGCAGTGCTGCGGCCAACAAATGCGCGCGCATCTGCGTCATGCGGAGAATCCCATGCGATTGGTTCCGTTGACCGCCGTCCTGGCCCTCGCCTCCCTGGCGCTTGCCGGCAGCGTCGGCGCGAAGGAATACCCGATCGGCAAGCCGAAGATCGCCAGCGGCATGGAGATCTCCGCGGTCTATCTGCAGCCGATCGAGATGGATCCGCCCGGCATGATGCGGGCCGCCGCCGATTCCGACGTTCACCTGGAGGCGGACATCAAGGCCACCAAGGGCAACGCCAACGGATTTCCCGAAGGCGAGTGGGTGCCTTATCTCGCCGTTCACTATGAATTGACCAAGCTTGACGGCGGGCAGGCGGTCAAGGGCGACATGATGCCCATGGTGGCGAACGACGGGCCGCACTATGGCGACAACGTCAAGCTCGCGGGCCCGGGCCGCTACAAGCTGACCTTGACGGTGTCGCCGCCGAGCGCCAACGCGCACGCGCAGTTCGGCCGCCACGTCGACAAGGAAACCGGCGTCGGACCATGGTTCAAGACCTTCTCGGTCGACTACGAGTTTGTCTTCGCCGGAACCGGCAAGAAGGGTGCGTATTGAGCAAGCAGGCGGCCGATCGGCGCGGCCGCGTGCCGAGGGTGTGTCGCGTCATGTCCAAAGCGTTCGCCGCAATGCTCCTCGCTGCGGCCCTCGCGCTGCCCGCGGCGGCGGCGCCGGCGCAGGACATGCCGGTGTTCGCCATCGAGTTCAAGGATGGGGTGATCACGCCGCTGCGCCTCGAGGTGCCGGCCAATCGCGCCTTCAAGATCGAGCTCCATAATACGGGCGACACGCCCGCGGAGTTCGAGAGCATCGAGCTTCATCGCGAGAAGGTGCTCGCCCCGCAGAGCACGTCGTTTATCGTGTTTCGCACCCTCGATCCGGGAGAATACAAATTCTTCGACGACTTTCATCCCGACGCGCCCCAGGCGGTTCTGGTGGCGAAATGAAGCGGCGGGACGCATCATGACGACCGCGGACGTGACCTGGCGCGCCGACGGATTGGCCCGCCGGGCCGGCGACTGGCTCATGCGCCGGCAGGACGCGGTGCGGCGGCTGCAATGGGGGGTGGTCGCCGTCTATCTCGTGCTCGTAGCCGTGCCGGCGTTTCTGCCCTTGCCGGACCGCGCCGCGCATATCTGGAGCAACGTCACGGTGCTCGCCCAGTTCGTGTTCTGGGGCGTCTGGTGGCCGTTCGTCCTGCTCAGCATGGTGCTGGTTGGGCGCTCGTGGTGCGGCCTGATCTGTCCCGAGGGGACATTGACCGAGTTCGTCAGCCGCTACGGGCAGGCGCGCGCGCTGCCGCGCTGGCTGACCTGGGGCGGCTGGCCGTTCGTCGCCTTTGCCTGCACCACCATCTACGGGCAGATGGTGAGCGTCTATCAGTACCCCAAGCCCGTGCTCGTGGTGCTGGGCGGATCGACCTGCGCGGCGATTCTCGTCGGGTTGCGCTACGGCCGCAACAAGCGGGTCTGGTGCCGTTACCTTTGCCCGGTCAACGGCGTGTTCGCCTTGCTGTCCAAGCTCTCCCCGCTGCACTTCCGCGTCGACACGGCGGCCTGGCGCGCCTCGCAACTGCGCCATGAGCATCCGGCGCGCGTCAATTGCGCGCCGCTCGTTCCCCTTCGCACCATGCGCGGCGCCGGCGAGTGCCATATGTGCGGCCGCTGCAGCGGGTTTCGCGACGCGATCGCGCTGTCGACCCGCGCGCCCAACGAGGAAATCGTCAACGTGGCGGGCCGGCGCACCAACCCGTGGGAGACCGTCCTCATCGTGTTCGGCCTGATGGGGATCGCGCTCGGCGCCTTCCACTGGTCGGCAAGCCCATGGTTCGTCGCGGTGAAGCAGGCGCTCGCCGAATGGCTGGTGGATCATGGCGTCGTGTGGCCGCTCGAGACCGCGGCGCCCTGGTGGATCCTGACCAACTACCCCGGCCAGAACGACGTGATGACGCTGCTCGATGGCGCGGTGCTGATCGGCTACATCCTGGCGACCGCGCTCCTCGTCGGCGGCGTGATCACCCTGCTGCTCGCCGGAGCGACCCGGGCCTTGGGCGCCTGGTCGTGGCGCCGCTTCCATCACCTCGCCCAGACCTTGCTGCCGCTCGCCGCATGCGGCGTCTTTCTCGGCCTTTCCGCGCTCAGCGTCACCATGCTGCGCGCCGAAGGCCTGGCATTGTCCTGGGTCGGCTTCGCCCGCGCGCTCTTCCTCGCCGGCGCCGCGCTGTGGTCGATCTGGCTCGCCTGGCGCGTTTGCGGTCTTTCGGCGCGCGCGCTGCCGCGCGGGCTCGCCACCGCCTGCGTCGCGCTGGCGACCGCCGTCGGTCTCGGCGGCTGGGGCCTCCTGTTCTGGATCTGGTAGGGACGCGTTCATGCTCGCCGCGCTGATCATCGTGTTCCGCGAGGTGCTGGAGGCGGGGATCATCGTCGGCATCATGCTGGCGGTGACGCGCGGCATCGCCCGGCGCGGCCGCTGGATCGGCGGCGGCGTCGCCGCCGGCGCGCTCGGTGCCTGCCTGGTGGCGGCGTTCGCGGGCGCCTTGGCGTCGGCATTCGCGGGCGCCGGGCAGGAGCTCTTCAACGCCGCGATCCTCCTCGTCGCGGTCGTCATGCTCACCTGGCACAATGTCTGGATGGCGCGGCACGGTCGCGAGCTCGCCGCCGAGATGCGCGCCGCCGGCGAGGCCGTGGCAGCCGGGGCGAAGTCGCTCGCCGGGCTTGCGGTCGTCGTCGGCGTCGCGGTGCTGCGCGAGGGCGTCGAGGTCGCGCTGTTCCTCTACGGCGTGGTCGCCGCGTCCGATCCCGGCTCGGGGCTCGTCATCTTTGCCGGCGGCGTCGCCGGCCTGCTGCTCGGGGTCGGCACTTGCCTGCTCACTTATCTCGGGCTGTTGTCGATCCCGAGCCGCCATCTGTTCGCGGTGACGACCGTGCTGATCGCCTTCCTCGCCGCCGGCATGGCCGCGCAGGCGGTCGCGTTCTTGGAACAGGCGGACGTGGTGACCGCGCTCGGCACCATTGTCTGGAACAGCTCCTGGATTCTCTCCGACCGCAGCATGCTCGGCCGCGCCCTGCATACCTTGATCGGCTACAGCGACCGGCCGACCGCCCTGCAATTCCTCGTCTACCTCGCGACCTTGGCGGTGACGTTCGCGCTGATGAAGCTGTTCGCCCACGAGCCCGTTCGGCAGGTCCGGACCAGCTGATCGGCTGTCTTATCTGCCGGCCTCAAGCAGGCCCGTTGACCGCCGCGGCCTCGAACTTCAGCGCCACGCCGTTCATGCAGTAGCGCTTGCCGGTCGGCGCCGGGCCGTCGTCGAACACGTGACCGAGATGGCCGCCG
>Ga0210405_10003997_pt1 | contig 14061 bp, 9 predicted proteins | sample IncBWH11MmetaG_FD_155492 | JGI IMG/M metagenome (GOLD analysis project Ga0210405, IMG submission 155492) | Forest soil microbial communities from Barre Woods Harvard Forest LTER site, Petersham, Massachusetts, United States - Inc-BW-H-11-M | ecosystem: Environmental > Terrestrial > Soil >... | reverse complement strand
TCAACCAGGGTGGTCTTACCGTGGTCGACGTGGGCGATAATGGCGATGTTGCGAATGCCGGGATTCAAAAGTCAGATGCCTTTCTGGGTGTGCTCATCTACTACTTTACTATGTATTTGCGGTTCCGCAGCCAGCTAGTTTCCCAACGGTAATGTCATCCTGAGCGAAGTGGCTGCTTCGCACTGCGAAGCAGCAGCGCAGTCGAAGGACCCCTAAGCGCTTTACAGGTGCCGGTGTTTTCCCGAATCTGAACCCGGATGGGAAAGCTGACGGTAAGGTGATCGAGCAATGATGGAAGAAGGTAGGGGTCCTTCGACTTCGTCTTTCCATTCGCGAAGCGAATGGTAAGACTCCGCTCAGGATACACTACTGACTATCGTTGGAAGACGGCCGCTATAACACCAGATCCGTTTCGGCTCGCGCTCGCAGCCGGTACCAGGTCACGATTGCGGCCAGGGAAAAGACGAAAATGATGGTGGAGATGGCATTGATCTCCGGGGTGATGCCGCGACGCAAACGTCCCCAGATCTCGAGCGGCAGGGTATTGTCGCGTCCGATCAGAAAAAAGCTGACCGCGATTTCGTCCATCGACAGAGTGAAAATCAGCAGCGCCGCGCCGATGATCGACAGGCGCAGATTGGGAAGAGTCACGCGCCAGAACGTCTGCCAGTAATTTGCCCCCAAATCGAGCGATGCTTCCTCCTGGGCGCGATCGAGTTTCTGCAATCCCGCGAATACTTCGGTGGTGGCTACGGAAATCAATGCCGTGCCGTGGCCCAGCACAATTGTGAGCAGGCTCAGCTTCACGCCGCCTTCGCGAAAAAGCATCAGCAGCGAGAGCCCGGTGATGATGCCTGGCAGGATGAGCGGCAGCAGAACCAGCCTGCGAAACAGGACTTTGCCAGGGAAGTTTGCCCGATCGAGGGCCAGCGCCGCAGGTATCCCAAACGCGAGCGAGATGGCCATGGCCGCGAACGCCACTAAAAGACTGTTCAGCACGGACGTCCAAATCGCGTCATCGGCGAAAAGCAGGCGGTACCAGTTCAGCGTGAGATTGTGCGGAGGAAATCCACCCACCCCCGAACCGTTGAACGAATAAACGATGAGAGTGACAATCGGCAGGTAGAGAAAACCGAACACGACAATGGCGTGCCACGGGAGCCAGCGCGACCTGGGAATGGTTTGTTCTCGGCTCATCGGTAGCTCCACTTCTTCTCCAGATTCTCCGAAAGAAAGAGGAGCGCGAGTACCAGCGCCAGCATGCAAAACGAGATGGCTGCACCCAAGGGCCAGTTGTAGGCCGCTCCGAAGAGGCTGACCACAATGTTGGAAATCATGATGCCGCTGGGGCCGCCCAGGAGCAGCGGCGCAAGAAAGTCTCCCAGGCTTAGAACGAATGCGAATGTCGCTCCTGCTAGAACTCCGGGAATAGAAAGAGGAAAGATGACGCGCCAGAAAGTCTGAAAAGGCGATGCGCCCAGATCGTGGGAGGCCTCGATGAGATTTCGCGGGATGTGTTCGAGCGATGCGTAAATCGGCAGGAATGCGAAGGGCGTGTATATATGAGTAAGCGTCAGCACCACCGCGAACGGGCTATACAACAAGAATTCCAGCGGATGTTTGGTGAAGTGTACATACTGAAGAAGCGTATTGAGCACGCCATCGCTGCCCAGGATGGTTTTCCAGGCGTAAGCGCGAACCAGGTAGCTCACCCAGAGCGGGATGATGACCAATTGATAAAACAGATCTTTTCGCTTGCCCGCATAGAACGAAAGGTAGTAGGCCAGGGGATAGCCCAGCAGCAGCGAGAAGATCGTGACTCGCGCGGCGATCCACATGGAGCGAAACAGTGTCTGCCAGTAAACATTGACCCGGAAGAGTTGGCGATAGTTGTCTAACGTCCAAGAGTGAACGATCACCTGCGACGGCGAAACCGACCAGAAGCTGTAACAGAAAAGAAGAGCGTAGGGAACGAGAAGGAACACGACGACCCACACCAAAGGTGGAAGCGTGATCGCGGCTCGATAGGCGCGGGAGAACATCAGACTCGTTCCTGGGATTGCTTGACGGGCACGGCGTCTGCCGACGAGAACTCCAAATCCAGATCGCCGTCCCAGTTTTCCCGGCTGGCGGCACGAATCGACAGAGTCAGTCCATCGGCGCATTCGATCTGCAGAAGCTCGGTGGCTCCGTGGAATGCCTGGCGCAAAACTCTGCCGCGAAAGCGCACCGTAGCCGCCTCAGCCGGCCCGTCAGCCAACCGGATGTTCTCGGGTCGTAGTGAGAACAGGCCGGGACCATCCCGCAATCCGGTTCGCCAAGAAAGTGAATGGCAACGGGCCACGCCGTCCTTCACTTCACCGCTCAGCAGGTTGGTGTGACCGATGAACTGCGCGGTATAGGCGGTCGCCGGCCGGTTGTAAATTTCGCGCGGGGACGCAACCTGCTCCAGCTGTCCGATGCGCAACAGAGCGATGCGGTCCGACATGACCATGGCTTCTTCCTGATCATGAGTGACAAACACGAAGGAGATTCCGACCTCGCGCTGCAGCGACTTCAATTCCACCTGCATCTGGCGGCGAAGATTGGCGTCCAACGCGGAAAGCGGTTCGTCGAGCAGCAGCAGGCGCGGCCTATTTACCAAAGCCCGGGCCAGAGCGATGCGCTGTTGTTGTCCGCCGCTGATTTTCGACGGCTTGGAGCCGGCGTATGGCGTCATCTTCACCATATCCAATGCTTGCTCCACTCTGGTCGCAACTTCAGGTTTAGGCAGCCCCGCGATCTTCAATCCGTAGCCCACGTTCTCCGCCACGGTGAGATGAGGGAACAGGGCGTAGTGCTGGAACACGGTGTTGACACGCCGCCGGTAGGGAGGAAGATCGTCGAGACGCTCGCCACCCATGAAAATTTCGCCCGAGGTGGCGTTCTCGAAGCCGGCGATGATACGCAATAAGGTGGTCTTGCCTGAACCGCTCTCGCCGAGAATGGTGAGAAACTCGCCCTCTGCAACCTGCAGCGAGATATCGCGCAGGACGGGGTTTTTCCCGAAGGACTTGGCGACCTTGCGGATGTCGAGCAAGGGAGCGGGTGAGGCTGGGGTTGCGTCGGTGATTGCGGATTGGCTCAAGGTGGCCACGCTGTCCTTTTATGCCTGGTGCTATCTGGCACCGGCGTTTCGCCGGCACTCCTGTCCTCGGAATCGCGGGCGAGTCGCCCGCGGCCACACGGCCATGTATGGCCGCAGCCCGACTCTATTGCGCTGCCTTCACTTCGTTCCAGATCTCGGTGTACTTCGCGCGGCGCGGAACATCCTGCCAAAAATAGAGGCGCCTCTGATAATTGTCCACATCGTCGAGGTGGAGGCTCTTGATTTCCTCGGGCGTCATAAACTGCGCCGCCTGCGGATTCGCCGGCGTATACCCAGTCACGTCCGTCACCTTCTTCTGGGTCTGCGCCTCCACCATGTACGCCAGGAATTTGTACGCCAGTTCCTTGTTTTCGCTGCCCGCAGTGATCATCAGGTGATCGATCCAGCCGGTCGTGTTTTCCTTGGGGATGGTTTCCCCCACGGGAAAGTTGATCTTGCGCAACTGGTTGGTCATCAAGGGCCAGCCCATGGCCGCGACCACTTCGTGATTCTGGAACAGATTGGTCAGCTCGCCAGCAGTCGACCACATCTTGCGGATGTTCGGTTTCAACTCCAGCACTTTTTTCTTTACCGCTTCCAGTTGTTCATCATCCAGGTTATAAAGCTGCGTAGGATCGGGCTTGTCGTAACCCAAAAGCTGAGCCGCCATGTACATGGTGGAGAGATCGTCCCACACCGAAATTTTGCCGCGATACTTCGGATCCCACAGCACCGCCCAGCTCTCCGGAGGTTTAGGGAACGCCGTGGTGTCGTAAATCAGGGGATCGGGCCCCCACATGAAGGGCACGCCATAGACTTCTCCCTTTATGTGTACCAGAGGCAGGGAAGTGAGCTGGGGCGAGAGCTGGTTGTAACTGGGAATTTGCGAGAGATCGAGCGGGAGCGCAAGGCCTGCGGCGGCGATTGAAGTCGCAACGTCGCTCGAGGGCGAGATCACATCATAGTTTCCCGCGCTGCCGCCGCGCAGTTTTGAAACCAGCTCATCGCTAGAACCCATGTAGGTCGCGGAAACTTTGCAGTGATACTTTTCCTCGAAGCCGCGCACGAAAGATGGATCGGCGTAGCCTTCCCACACCAGCAGGGTCAGCGACGGCGTTTTCTTGCTGCAGGAAGCTGCCAGAAGGGTGACTGCAAACAATGAAATGCAAATCGCGAAACGCCGGAGCATCACTTAACCTCCGCGGTGGAACCTGCCGTCCATTCAGGCGCCTGATAGACCGCTTTTCCGCCGACCATCGTCAATAGGACTTTCGTGTCCGCGATCTGGTTGGGCTTGATCTTGAACAGATCCTGCGAAATCACGATCAGATCGGCCAGCTTTCCGGGCTCCAGCGAGCCTTCAGTTTTTTCGCGATGCCCGGCAAATGCCGAGCCCAGAGTATAGGCCCTGATCGCGTCTTCCAGGCTGATACGCTCCCCGGGCACAAAGCCGCCCGCCGGAGTGCCTTCTCGGGTCTCGCGGGTCAAGGCGTTCTGTATTCCTTCCCAGGGATTGAGAGTGACTACAGGCCAGTCGCTGCCGAAGGCAAGCACGCCGCCGCTACTCTCGACGCTGTGCCACACCCACGCCCTTTGCACCCGTTCTTTACCGACATTGCGGGCCCATATGTCCAGAGTATCTGAGTCGGGATAGGCATGGAGGGGCTGGAAGCTGGCAATCACACCCAGCTTGCCGAAGCGAGGAATATCCTGGGCGCTGATGGTTTCGATATGTTCAATTCGGGGACGCGCATCGCTAGTGTGATTGACCTCCGCTGCGTGCTGGTAGGCGTCGAGCGCCAGACGAACCGCTTTGTCGCCGATGGCGTGAGTAAAAACCTGCAGCCCCCGGCGATCAAGCTCGGTCACTGCTTCGGTGTACTTGGCCGGCTCCCAGAACAGTTTGCCAATCTGGGTTGGATCATCGCTGTACGGCGTGAGCATGGCGGCGGTGTGCGATTCGACTACGCCGTCGAGGAAGAATTTGACCGCGCCCGCCGAAATCCACTCATCGTGATATTTATTTCGCGCTTCTTCTATCTGCTGTAACGCCTCTTTAGTCAACACTGGAGGGTCGAGGTGGTACGCCATATAGAAACGCAGCGACAACTCGCCGTTCTTGCGCAATTCGTCGTACAAATCGACATTTTGCAGATCGCTGTCTCGCAGGTCGACTCCGCCCGCACTGTGGACCCGGACTAATCCGGCGCGATTCGCTTCCTGAAGTCCCCGCCGCAACGCCTGAAGCCTTTCCGCGCGATCGGGGACAGGCATGGCGCGACGAAACACCGCGTCCGCGGCATCTTCTTTAACCGCACCCGTGGGTTGGCCGGTTGCCGGATCACGCACAAAGATGCCGTTGCGGGGATCGGGAGTGTCGCGCGTCACTCCTGCCAGCTCCAACGCCTTGCTGTTTGCCCACCAGCTATGGCCGTCGTAAGCCTGAAGGTAAACCGGGCGGTCCGGAATGATCTCGTCCAGATATTTTTTGTCAGGCACAGCGGCGGCGCCGAAAATCGGATACACCCAGCCCCTGCCCAGAACCCAGGGCGCCGTAGGATGCTGCTGGGCGAATTCCTTCACGATCTTTTGGACTTCAGCAATGGTTGTCGCGTCATTCAATCGGGCCTGCTGTAGGTTGAGCGACCCTTCGATGAAGTGAATGTGGGAGTCGGTGAAGCCCGGGAGAAGCAACTTTCCCTTGGCGTCGATAACCTTGGTGGCAGGCCCGCGATACGCGGCGATCTGCTTCGTGTCGCCCACGGCCAGAATCTTGTCTCCGCCGATAGCCAGCGCTTCCGCACAGGGCTGCTTGGGATTGACGGTGTAAATGCGGGCGTTCAGAATCACCGTGTCCGCCACTGGGGACTGGGCCTGTGCCTGCGCCAGCGTGGCGAGAGCAAGCAATGCAAGCAAAGCCAGCTTCACTGGGAGTTTCCCGGACTTGACCAAAGATTATCCCTTTCGGTCCACGTTTTCTGTTTCACATCTTCTTCAAGTCTTCGGCTCGCGGTTCTCCGCGCGCCGCGACATACTAAAAGGTCGGCGGTGTATTCACCCACAGCACCCAGGTCTCACCCCGGCCGGGATTTTTCCAGCGATGCGGCGTGGCGCTCTCGAAATAAAAACTGTCGCCGGGTTGAAGGCGGTAGTCTTCGCCCTCGAGCGAAATCTGTAATTCTCCCCGCAGGATGTACAAAAATTCCTCGCCTTCGTGGGTGTAGGATTCTCCGCTACCAGACTGGGGAGCGATGCGGAAGAGATGCGGCTCCATGACGGTGTTGCCCCAGGCCAGCAACTCCATACGGACGCCGGGCCCAGCCTCTAGCACTTTGCGTTTGTCGGGTGAGACCAAACGAATGTTGGCTTCGGCGGGATCGAAAAAGCCCAGGATGTTAGTTTTGTAAAAGCGCGCGAGTTTGCGCAGCGTGGAGACCGACGCGCTCATATGTGAGCGTTCCAGCGCGCTGAGAAATCCTACCGAAATACCCACAGTCTTGGCCACCTGGGCCAGAGAGAGCTGACGCCTGACTCGCAACTGGCGCAGCCGCACGCCGATTGCCCGCGCGCCGCCTTCGGGGACGGAGCGAACCTGTCCGTTGCGCTTGAGCAGTTGCACTATGGCAGGAGCATTTAGCCCTCGCACTTTTCGCAGGAAGCGTGCCCGCTTGAGCAGTTGGACGTCCTCGGGTCCGTACAAGCGATACTTGCTCGCGGTGCGGCGCGGGCGTGTGAGACCAAGACTCTCCCAGGAGCGAATCACTGAGGGAGAAACGCCGACCAGACGCGCCACGTCACCGATTTTCAAGTAGGGTTTGCTGTCCGTCGGCTTCATTCCGAACCATACTCCCCCAAGCGTTTTCACCGATCAGGACTAACGCTATTTTTTGCTTGACAGTTTGTGGAAGGTGCCTCTAACCTTGCGCGATTATAGCAAGGTTAGCGTTGGGCGCAAGCCGATGTTTTCAAATTAAAAAACTCCCACTCACAGCTCGGAGATCCCCATGGCATCGTCGACAGCAAGCTGGACGGTTCGCTGGCTGGTAATCCTGCTTTGTGTTGCAAATTCCACACTCCTCCTCGCTCAAAGCACGGGAGGCAGAATCCTGGGCCGCGTAGCCGATCCCAGCGGCGCGATCCTAGCCAAGGCGAAAGTATCGCTGATTAACGAAGCGACCGGCGTCAGCCAGGAGGCAGAAACCAATGATAGCGGTGACTACGGATTTCCGCAGGTCGCGGTTGGTACGTACCGGTTAGAGGTCGACCTTGCTGGTTTCAAGAAATCCGTGCAACGCGGAATTGTAGTAGATCTCAGCCAAGTCATCACGCTAAATGTGATTCTGCAAATAGGCGAAACTAAGGAGACGGTGGAAGTCACGTCCGAGGCGCCGCTGGTGGACACCACCAGCACGCAACTGGGCGCCGTCATGGATCAACGCCAGGTGTCGACGTTGCCGCTCAATGCTCGCGATACCTATCAGCTGCTTCAATTGCAGCCCGGAGTCCAGGGTGTAGGCGGTTCAGATCTTTTTTACGGCAGCAACCAGTCCGGGGCAGTGTCGGTCAATGGAGGACGCGGGCGTTCCAACAACTTCAACGTCAATGGGGGGGATGGCAATGACCTGTTCGTCAACTCTCCCGCTATTCAGCCTACACCCGACAGCATCGCGGAGTTCCGGGTGCTTTCCAATACATTTGACGCAGAGTACGGACGCAACTCCGGCGCAGTCATTAACGTCGTCACCAAGTCTGGTACCAACAATTGGCACGGCAGCGTGTACGAATTTTTGCGCAATCAGTCATTGAATGCGAAAGGTTACCTCGATCTACGCCGTGCGGATGACAAGCAGAACCAGTTTGGCGGAACTTTCGGCGGACCGATCAAAAAAGACCGTACGTTCTTCTTTGCGTCGTACGAAGGGCGCCGCGTAGTCCACGGTATTTCATCCGATCCGGTCATCGTTCCAACCGCAGCGGAGCGGGCTGGGGATTTTTCGGCAACACCCTTTGATCCTTCCGCGGTGATTGGAACGCAGACGTTCGCGGACATATTGAATGCTCGCTGTGGTGTCGGAGCGACGCTCGGCGCCACCTACAATTCTCTGTTTCCCAACAACGTGATCCCAACGAACTGTTTCGATCCGGCGGCGGCGGCTATCCTTCAGCGTTTCGTTCCTTGTCCAAATGCCGATCCCACCTGCACTAATCTGGCAAACGTCGACAGCCTGTTCCGTGCCATTCCTAACGATGATTCTCATGAAAACCAGTTCACAGTAAAACTCGATCATCGAATCAATAATCAGCAGAACTTGAGTCTCTACTATTACTTCAACGATGGCTTTGATGGGCAACCATTCACAAGGTTTCAGGCGGCTACGCCAAATCTCCTGCCGGGTTTCGGCAACAATAACGCTACCCGCTCGCAGCAGGTGAATCTATCGCACACCTGGACCATCAGTCCGACGACGGTCAACGAAGCGAGGGTTACGTATTTCCGCGAGGCGCAAGGGACGTTTCTGCATCCCCAGCGGACCAATCTGGTGACGGATTCTTGTGGCGCTGCTGCCGCCGCGGTTTGCTTTACTGGTACTAGCGATACCCCTAGCGTGATCCCAACCGATCCCAAGATAGGCATTACTCCAAATCTGGGAGCCAGCCGCGAAGGGGTGCCGTTCATTAGCATTGCAGGCGGCTTTACGATCGGGAATAACTTTGAGGGCGAGTTGCCGCAGAAGGGCAATACCTATCAATTCAGTAATAACCTGACCAAGATTATTGGGAAACACACTACGAAATTTGGCGTTGACTATAGAAACCAGCGCTTTTTGCAGACTTTGTTCTTTGACGTGAACGGCGATTTTACTTATTCGGGCGGTGGGTTGAACGATCCGATCGCCACAGATGCGCTAGGAAATCAAAACCTTTTTCCTAATTACCTGCTGGGTATTCCCGACTCTTACCTGCAAGGATCAGCGCAGACGGAAGACGTTCGCGGAAATTCTGTTTACCTGTTTGCCCAGGACAGCTGGAAGATCCGGCCGAATCTTACTCTGAACTACGGGCTGCGTTGGGAGTTCAACCAGCCCCTCTATGATGCGGGGCTACGCTATCAGACATTCCGGCCGGGCCAGCCTACAACGACATTTCCTTGTCAGCTCAGTGCCGCGAGCCAGGCAACACTCGGCTATCCGGATACTAACTGCAATCCCGGAGGTTCAGCCGCAGCCGTATTTCCGCTCGGCTTAGTTGTGCCCGGAGACAAGGGTGTTCCCAAGGGGCTGACCGACAGTTACTACAAATCTTTTGCTCCGCGCATCGGACTCGCCTGGGATCCATGGAAGAATGGCAAGACCACGATCCGCGGGGGGTTTGGGCTCTTCTATAACCCAATCGAACAGCTCGTGCTCGAGCAGTTCCAGGGCGAGCCACCCTTCGGCGGGAGCTCGCTGATTTCCGGTGGTCTGTTTAATACGCCGTTTGTAAGCCAGAGCGGGAGCACCGGGAATTTGACTATCAGCCCAAATCCGTTCAACGGCATTCTCAACCCGGCGCATGGCCAAGCTGTGGACTGGTCTTCATTCCGTCCCATTCTTCTATTCGGAGAACTAGAGCCGCACTTGCGTTCTCAGTACACATCGCAGTACAACCTCGGAATCCAGCGTGAGCTAGGCAAAGACATGGTGCTGTCGGTGGGCTATGTGGGTTCGCAGGGTCACCGCTTGCTGGCCACAAAGGACTTGAATTTCGGTAACGCGCAAACCTGTATTGACCTGCAGAATATTTCCGACTACTACACCAACGTCGTTCCCAACGCGACTTTAGCCTCCGATTATTCCTGCGGTCCGTTTTTTGCCGACAGTCCGTTTTTCCTGCCAGCAGGTAGTATCCCTGCGGGATTTACGGTTCACTTGCCGTACGGTTCAGTCCCAACCGTCGGCTCTGGCAATCCAGACATCAATCTAGTCGGCCTACGCCGTTACAGTTCTCCGATATGCGAGCCTACCACCGGCGTTGGCTGTCCCTCCGACGGCGTCCCGGTTTTCTCCAGTATCTTTGCCCAGGATACAATCGCGAACTCTAACTACAACTCGCTGCAAGCATCTCTAGAGAAGAGATTTACTCACGGGCTGCAGTTCGAGCTTGCATATACCTACAGCAAGTCCATCGACAATGCTTCGAGCTTTGAAAACATTCTGAAACCGATCTGCGATCGCTGCAATCGCGCACTTTCTCTGTTTGACGCGCGGCACCGGTTTGTCATTAGTTACCTTTGGGAACTTCCCATTCCAAAATATCAGGGAGCCAAAGGCAAGTTCATTAACGGATGGGCGGTCTCAGGCATCACGAGTTTCCAGACCGGCTTTCCGATCCGTATTCAATCGAGTAACGACTCAGAGTTGGAAAACAGCTTCGACTTCGAGTTGCCTGGGAAGCCAGATTTGATTGCGCCTTTCCATACTTTTGATCCGCGAAAGAACAACAACTACTATTTCGACCCGACTTCCTTCGCTCTCCCTGTACAGTCTGCAACTTCGACTCCGCTGCAGTTGTTGGGCAATGCCCCAAGAACGATCTGCTGTGGACCTGGGATCAACAACTTTGACTTCTCAGTGCAGAAGATACTTCCGATTAGCGAAAGCAAGCACTTCGAGTTCCGGGCCGAGTTTTTCAACATCTTCAATCATACGCAGTTCCTGAATCCCGATGGCAATATCAGCGATGGAGCGGATTTCGGTCGGGTCAAGCGCGCCCGCGATCCGCGCAATGTGCAGTTTGCATTGAAGTTCGCGTTCTAGGGAGAAAGCGGTAATGTAGAGGAAGGTATTTACCCGGACGACTGCGATCGTCCGGGCATTCTAATGGCCGCGACCAGAGCGGCTTGAGTCATTCCTGGAGACCAAGATGTACCCAGAATTGCAGAAAGAGCTCGAAACTTTCGGGCGTCGCACACCGAAATCTGCCGCCGCTCACAAGAAGAACCTCAAGCGCATTCCCCTGGGAGTAGCAAGCAACTATCGCGCCTACGATCCCTACCCGATTTTTGTGAAAGAGGGACAGGGCAGCAAGTTTCGAGACCTGGATGGCAACGAATACATCGACCACAACCTCTGCTTCGGCGCGTTGATGGCCGGCCATTGCCATCCGGCAGTCATGAAGGCGGTGGAGAAGCGCCTCAGCACGGGGACGATGTTCGGCATGCCGCATGACATGGAATGGGAGCTGGCTGAAGAAATTTGTAACCGCTTCCCGGTGGAAATGTGCCGCTTCGGCAACAGCGGTACAGAAGCCACCATGCATGCCATCCGCCTGGCCCGCGCCGCCACCGGGCGCGACAAGATCATAAAGTTTGAAGGCGGTTACCACGGCCTGCACGATTCCGCGCTGGTCAGCGTCAAGCCGCATGCCCCGGAATACGGCGATGTGCACGACCCGACGTCTGTTCCCGGAGGTTTGGGAGTGCCAAAGTCGGCAGTCGCCAACGTCGTCATAGCTACCTTCAACGATTCAGCGACCGTCGAACTGCGTTTCCAGCAGAATCCGGGCGAAATTGCCGCCATCATTCTTGAACCCATCATGATGAATGTTGGGTTGTGCATGCCGCAACCCGGCTTCCTGCAGGGTCTGCGCGATCTTGCCACCAAGAATGGCGCATTGCTGATCTTCGACGAAGTAAAGACCGGCGCGAAATTGGGATGGGGCGGCGCCTCGGAATACTTTGGGGTGAAGCCGGACATGATCTGTCTGGCCAAGTCGATCGGCGGCGGCCTGCCGCTGGCGGCTTTCGGCGCCCACAAGTCCGTGATGGACCTGATTTCGCAGCACAAAGTTTTTCACGGTGGCACTTACAACACCAATCCGGTTTCGATGGCTGCAGGATTGGCTACGTTTCGCGAAGTTTTGACCCGTGAAAACTATACCCATGTCGACAAGCTCAGCCAGAAGTTGACGGAGGGCTACCGCAAAATCGTCGCCAAGGCCGGCATACAGGGCTACATCGCCAGCGCCGGGGTCAATGGCGCTTTGATGCTTTATCCCAAAGAGATTCGCAATTACCGCGACTGGGAAGCCATCGATATCGACCTGTGGCGCCACTACTGGTTTGCCATGGTAAATCGTGGCGTGATGGCGCAGCCCTACTGGTGGGACGAGCAGTGGACGATTTCGGTGCAACACACCGAAGCCGACATCGACAAGCATCTCGCCGCCTTTGAAGATGTGGCGCCATCGCTGGCCAAGGCGCAGCAGGAACGCGTGGGAGAAGTGGTAGCGGTGGCTCACTAGATTTTCGTAGCGCCGCCGTCCCGGCGGCTGTCGTGGGGTCGTCCCTGCCCCACGGCGAGGGCAGGATGCCCTCGCGACAGCCGGCAAGATGCCGGCGCTACATAACCCAACGCCAAGGAGCAGTTATTGCCAGCGACCGATCCTGAGCAGCCTCATCTCAAGCGTGTCCTGGGCCGCGCCGACCTGGTTCTCCTGTTCGTGGTGGCTATTTTCAATCTGAACGTGGTCCCGTCGATTGCGTCCAATGGCGGGGTCACAGTTTGGTTGTGGATCGTATCGCTGCTCTTGTTCTTCTGGCCTCAGGGAATTGCCGTGATCGAACTGGCTCACCGTTATCCGGGAGAAGGTGGCGTCTACCTGTGGGCCAAGGAGGTTTTTGGTGACTTCCACGGCTTCCTCTCAGGCTGGTGCTATTGGACCAACAACATGCTTTACGTGCCGACAGTGATGTTGTACTTCGTGGGAGTCTCGGTTTTCGTGTTAGGTCCGAACCATCAGGCGCTGGCCGACAATAAAGTTTTTGCTCTGGTTGTGGCGTTGGCGCTGCTGACTATCCTTGTCGTGCTCAACATCGTGGGCCTGGGAGTAGGGAAGTGGGTCAATAATCTGGGGGGCATAGGCACCGGCGTCGCCGCCGCCGTTTTGATTGGCTTGGGCCTGGTTATCTGGTTACGTTTCGGCTCTACCGTGAGTGCGGCTGATTTCCGAATTCCGGCGAACCCTCGCTTTGTGCTCAATTCATTCGGCGTGATCTGTTTTGGACTTGTCGGCCTGGAATTGGCATCCGTGATGGGGGACGAAATACAGGATCCGCAGCGGACGCTACCTGGGGCAGTGGCATGGGGCGGGGTGCTGTCAGGCCTGCTCTACATTGGAGCCACCCTTACTCTGCTGATCGCGGTGAGCAAGGATCAAATCAGCGTGTTGCAGGGCATCGTACAGGCGGTGGCCCACATGGCTGCGCGAGTGGGTGTCGGCTGGATCGTGGCGCCGTTTGCCCTGTTGCTGAGTTTTTCCATCGCCGGTATTGGTTCGGCGTGGCTGGGAGGTTCGGCGCGCATTCCGTTTGTCGCCGGTCTCGACTCCTACATGCCGGCTTGGATGGCCAAGGTGCATCCGCGGTATGCGACGCCTTATGCGGCACTGATCGTTCACGCTGCGGTTTCGATGGTCCTGATTGTGATGAATTTTTTGGGCGCCGGTGTGCAGGAAACATTCCAGAAGATGCTATCGCTGGCGGTGGTCCTGCAGTTGATTCCGTTTCTTTATATGTTCGGAGCTTTGTTGAAGTTGGCGGTCAACGGTTCTGCAGAAGAGGGACACTACAGCAAAACGACTCTTGTCCTGGCCGGCATCAGCGGCCTTGTGACAACAACTTTGGGTATTGTGCTGGTATTTTTTCCAGCGCAACAGATCAGCTCTTTGTGGTCGTATGAAATTTGGATGTTTGGGGGCACGCTTTTCTTCGTTGGACTGGCCGCATTCTTCTTCTTTGTGTACGGCCGCCGGAAAGCCCAAAAACTGAGTGATGTGGGCGCGGGAGTTTCGCCGTAGGACCAGCGGAGCTCGATAATAACTTCGATTGATGCAGGAGGCCCCATGCCGGGCGGAGTAAAAACCGACGTACGGACTTATCAGCTCTACATAAACGG
>Ga0210405_10003995_pt1 | contig 14064 bp, 13 predicted proteins | sample IncBWH11MmetaG_FD_155492 | JGI IMG/M metagenome (GOLD analysis project Ga0210405, IMG submission 155492) | Forest soil microbial communities from Barre Woods Harvard Forest LTER site, Petersham, Massachusetts, United States - Inc-BW-H-11-M | ecosystem: Environmental > Terrestrial > Soil >... | reverse complement strand
CGCGACGCCCGGTGGCGGCAGCGTATCCGCTCTCGCCGGAGCTCTTGCAGCGTCGCTGGGTCAGATGGTCGCGGGGCTTTCCCGCAAGAAAAAGGCGCAAGCAGCGTTTCTAAATCAACTTTCCGACGCGCTCGAACAATTGCGGCGGGACGCGTCCGAGCTTGCGGAAGCGATCGACCAGGACGCAGCCGCATACGAGTCGGTGATGGCAGCCTACAAATTGCCGCAAGACGGCGCCGAAGAAAAACGCCGACGTGAGGACGCGATTCAGAGCGCCATGCGTGGAGCGGCGGAGGTGCCCCTGCAGGTCGCCGAGCGCGGCGTTGCGCTTTTCGAACGCTTGGGACAACTTGCATCTATCGCCGCGGCATCCATGAAGTCAGACTTGGAAGTGGCGCGGCTCATGGCCGCCGCTGCTACGCGGGGAGCTTTGGCAAACGTGGAGATCAATCTCGAGAGCATCGTGGACGCGAATTACGTCGCGTCGACCCGAGCAAAGGGTGCCGCGCTACGCGAACGCCTTGGCGAAACCTTCCGCTCCATCAGCGCGTAGTTTCCGGACAGCTCTGTGATTTGCGAGGAAAAAGATATGAAATTGGCGATTCGAGCCGCTGCAGCACCCGCACCGGTAGTGACCGTTCTGAGGCTCGCGGCGGTGATGGCATTCGTAACGGCGATTCTGCTGACGCCACAACCCGTGCGCGCTAATCAGCTCGGCATGGATATCATCGCGCTTTTCCCGAAAGAAGTTGGCGAGTTTGCGTACGCTGACTTAAAAAAAGCGCGCAGCATGAAGTGGTTCCCGCAACTGCAGGAGCAGATTCTTCCTGACCGCTTCAAGCAGTTTGAAAAATTTCTCGCTTCTGCCGGAGTAGACCCCAACACGCAAGTGGAAGAACTGGCTTGGGGACTGGTCGCGGAGGGCGTGTCCAAGACCGACGGCACAGGAGCTGCCGGGATTCCCACCGGAGAGCAAATTGTCGGCGTGGCGCTCGGAAATTACAATCCTGACTCCACGGAAGCGTATTTCAAGCGCCAGAAACTGCCCACGTTCAAGGCGCGCAACTACACGCTCTATGCTTTCGGCACGGGGGCCGGCCCCAGCGATCTGTTTTTCTTGTTTATCGATTCGAGCACGGCGGCTTTCGGACATCGCTCGGTTCTGGAAAAGATGGTGGAAGTCCGGTCCGGCACGGAAGAGGGGCTGCTGCGAAATGAAAGATTCTTCCCGCTGATCAATGAGGCGAACGGCAACGGAATAGTGTGGGCAGTGCTGAATCCGGCGTACACGCGACTGGCCATGCAACAACTGGCGCCGGAAGTCGAACAATTTCCGGAAGCCGCGAAACTCGTCTCGCGGATGCAGAACATGCTGATCAACGTAAACGCCAGCGGCGGCCTCGACGGAAAATTCCAGTCCATCTGCGGTTCGCCCCAGGACGCCAATACGATGGCACAGTTGCTACAGGCGGGCTTGCTGTACAAACGCTATCAAGCCAAGGACAATCCGGACATGGCGGACATGCTCGACAAAGCGCGCGTCTTGCCCTCGGGCGATCGAGTGATCCTGAACCTGACCGTGACCGACGAGCAGATGGCTTCTCTGATCAAACACAATACGTTCGCATTGAAAATGTAGCGGGATGACATCTCGTCGTTGAGCTGTTTAAGAGCGACGCGGTGGAGGCGCGATGTATTTCGTCAGCCGCGTGACCGCAACGCCGTTGCGCGTCTCGTATTGTACGCGATCGACTCCTCCCAGAACCGCGGATTTGCCGCCGCGCTGCGCTTGAACACCGGGGGCGCCTGGCGCGAAGCCCGCAAGTGCGTCCAGCCCGACGGCAGGCTCCGTATCTCCCTCGAAGGACAATGCAACCTCGAGTCGATCCGCCAAACGCGTTAACGTCACTTTCAACTTCGGGTGTTCGAGAGACAAATGTTCAAACGCTTCCTTGCACGCCGCTACAATGGCGGTTTGCCAGTTCGAAATTGCAGGACCTTCCAGTCCAGCGGCATCCGCAAGATAACGCGCGGCTCCGCCAGCCGCCGCGGCCAGCCGCACGTCAGCTTCAATTTGCATGTAAACGCTTTTCGCTTCAGCGGCCACGGGAATTCGCCAGGGGAACGTCGCAGGCTTCCCGGCAATCCGGACAGTAGTAGAGACCGTCTGCGCCCATGCGCACGTTGTGCTGTCCTTTGCAGATGGCGCAGTATTTTTCGCAAGTACAACGATCTTCTGGCATGTCGCACATCGCGCAATGGGCAGAACCGGGCATGGGAGCCTCCAGGGAAAACTGTACCTGAGCGTGGCAAACGCGGCAAGGCGTGTGCCTTCCCCATGCGGCGAATTTCTTACCTGGTTACAGGCCTTACGCCGAAGCTGATTTCTCTGCAACCAGGTGGGTTCTTTTGACGCGTGTGGGGGTGCATGCTAGTATCGATTTCTGCCCGAGCCATCGGAATGGAAGCAGCCAACTCGCCCACTATTACCGAACTCCGCAAGACGCCGCTAAACGCGCTGCACCGCCGTTTGGGCGCGAAAATGGTCAATTTTGGCGGCTGGGACATGCCTGTCGAGTATCCGGCCACCGGAGGTTTGGTGGCCGAACACAAAGCGGTACGAGGAAGCGTGGGAGTTTTTGATGTCAGCCACATGGGCGACATTCGTATCTGCTCTGGGCGCAAATCCGGAGGCGCGTTGGCCGCCGTACAGCACATCAGCATGAATGACGCGTCGCAGCTTGCTATCGGCCAGGCGCACTATTCCGCGATGCTGTATCCGCAGGGGACGTTCGTGGACGACGTCATCGTGCACCGGCTCGGCGAAGATGATTTTCTGCTGGTGATCAACGCGGGAACGCGTCAGAAAGACATCGATTGGGTGCGGCAGAACACGCGCGACTTCGACTGCGTGGTAGAAGATTTGAGCGATGCGTATACGCAACTTGCGATTCAAGGGCCGCGCGCGGCTGAAGTGCTGCAAAAGCTTACCGACGCAAATCTCGGCGCCGTCAAGAATTATTGGTTCACCCACGGCACGGTCTGCGGGTTGAAGAATATTTTGATCGCGCGTACGGGCTACACCGGCGAAGATGGCTTTGAGATTTATGTGCCGTCGGACCAAACTACGAGCGAGCAAGTCTGGACAAGGGCTATGGAAGCGGGGCGCGAATTCGGCATCATTCCCTGCGGCCTCGGGGCACGGAACACGCTGCGATTGGAAGCCAAGATGGCGCTCTACGAACACGAGATCAGCGACCGGATCAATGTCTGGGAAGCGGGGCTGGACCGCTATTGCAAGATGGAAAAGGGCGACTTCCTAGGGCGTGCCGCTCTGGAACGCGCAAAGACCGCGGGGCTGACGCGCACACTCGTCGGCCTGGAGATGGTCGAGCGCGGGATAGCGCGCGATGGCTATTGCTGCTGCAACGAAAAAGGCGAGACCATCGGCGGAGTGACGAGCGGCTCGCCGTCACCGACGCTATGCAAAAATATCGCGCTCGCCTACGTGCCGCCCGCGATGTCGGCGATCGGAACTCCGATCTATGTTGAAATTCGCGGCCAGAAAGCCAAGGCTCAGGTGGTTCCGACGCCGTTTTACAAACGAGCACGAAAAGCGGCGCCGCAATCAGCGGCTTCTTCTACGGCCAAGACAGTCTGAAGGACAGCGGTTCGGCGCTCCGCTTTTACCGGAGCGCCACGAGGAGCAAAGAAATGGCGTATCCGGCAAATTATCGCTACACAGACCAGCATGAATGGGTCGACGTTAAAGGCGATGTCGCGACCATCGGCATCACCGACTACGCGCAGCATGAACTCGGCGACGTCGTGTTCGTGGAGCTGCCCAAACCCGGAGCCAAGGTCACCTCCGGGAAGTCGTTCGGCACGGTTGAATCCGTGAAAGCAGTCAGTGAGATTTACGCCCCGGTCTCCGGTGAAGTAGTCGAAGCCAACTCGGCCCTGCAGAATACGCCCGAGACAATCAATTCCGACCCTCATGTCGCCGCGTGGTTGATCAAGGTGCGTTTGGCCAATCCCGCGGAAGTCAAATCGCTGATGGATGCCACCGCTTACGAAAAATTCATCGCGGACAAGGGCAAGGAAGCTTCGGCCTGATGCGTTATCTCCCAAAGAGCCCCGCAGAGCGTCAGGAGATGCTTTCCGCCATCGGCGCGCAATCGATTGAAGAGCTGTTTTCCAGTATTCCGGAGCGCTTCCGTCTGCGCGAGGAATTGAAGCTGCCCGGGCCGCTCTCCGAAGCCGAAATCATCCAATACTTTACGGACCGAGCTGGGGAGAATTCTCGCGGCTACACGAGTTTTCGCGGCGCCGGAGTCTACAATCATCTGCGCTCCGTGGTGACCGACGCGATTATCCAGCGCGGCGAATTTCTCACTTCCTACACCCCGTATCAGGCGGAAATCTCGCAGGGCACGCTGCAGGCTATCTTTGAATTTCAAACTTTGATGTGCCAGCTCACCGGCCAGGAGGTCGCTAACGCTTCCATGTGGGACGGCTCAACCGCGACCACGGAAGCGGTGCTCATGGCCGAGCGCATCACGGGACGGCGGCGCGTTCTGGTTGCGCATTCCCTGCATCCGGAGTATCGAGACGTCCTTCGGACTTACGCAAAGAATTCCGGCTTGCAGGTCGAGGAGCTTCCCTTCTCTAAAAGCGGCACCTTGGATGAGAAGACATTGCGGTCCGCGATGCGCGACGATGTGGCGGCGGTCGTTGTACAGTCGCCGAACTTTCTCGGCTGTGTTGAGGCTGTGCCCGCGCTTGCGGAGATCGTGCAGTCCGCCGATGCTCTCCTGGTTGTGGCTGTTACGGAAGGAGTCTCGCTAGGTGCTTTGCGTCCGCCCTCGGAAGCGGACATTGTCGCCATGGAAGGACAAAGCTTCGGTTTGCCGCCCAGCTACGGCGGTCCGTTTGTCGGAGTGATTGCCTCGCGAGAGAAATTCGTTCGCCAAATGCCGGGACGACTCGCCGGACAGACCACCGATCTCGAAGGCCGCCGCGGCTTCGTGCTCACGCTGGCCACGCGCGAGCAGCACATTCGCCGCGAAAAGGCTACGTCCAACATTTGCACCAATCAGGCGCTTTGCGCCCTTGCCGCTACCGTGCATTTGACCCTGCTCGGCAAAGAAGGCCTGCGCGAGATGGCGCAGCAGAATTTGTCGAAAGCGCGCTTCGCACTGTCCGAGCTCACGAAGGTTCCTGGCGTGCGCCGCGCCTTCGATTCGCCCTTCTTCAATGAATTCGCGTTGGAGTTCCCGCGCTCCGTGAGAATTGTTAACTCCGAACTGCTGCGCGAGAAAATCGTGGGCCCGGTCGTGCTTGGCACCTCCTATCCGGAGTTAACGAAACACGGACTGGTCTGCGTAACAGAAACGACGACGCGTGCCGATATTGAAAAACTGGCTGGCGGGATAAGACGCGCTCTCGAACAGCCCATGTAGCACAGGCACTCTTGCCGTGCCTGCTTATATCCTGGCGAGGCTGCTTGTGATCATCGAGAATCAGTAAGACGGAACAGCCAAGATTGGATGTTCCAGAAGGACAGGAAGAGACTTGAATCGCAGAATCAAAAAAGCTTTTCGCCACACCAGCCAGAACGAGGGCCTCATTTTCGAAAAGTCCTCCACTGGCAAGCGTGCGTTCGAATTGCCGCCCCTTGATGTTCCGAGTGTCGATCCTGCCGACGCGCTCGGCGAAAACTACCGCGGCAGCGGCGTCGAAGGATTTCCCGAAGTCAGCGAAATCGAAGTGATTCGCCACTTCACGCGCCTGTCCTCCTGGAACTATGCCATCGATTACGGCATGTATCCGCTGGGTTCCTGCACGATGAAGTACAACCCACGCGTAAACGAATTCGTGGCGCGGCTCGAGGGCATCGCCACCGAGCATCCCTACCAGCCGCAAGAACTTTCGCAAGGCTGCCTGAAAATTCTGCGACTGCTGGAACAATGCCTTCTCGAAATCACCGGCATGGACACCATCACGCTTCAGCCTGCCGCCGGCGCGCAAGGCGAGCTTACGGGTCTTCTGCTGATCCGCGCCTACCTGCAAAAGCAAGGCAATCCGCGCAAAAAAGTTTTGATTCCCGACTCCGCGCACGGCACCAATCCCGCAACCGCCGTCATCGCCGGCTATGAAGTGGAAAACATCAAGTCCGAATCGCACGGCCAGATTGATGTCGACAAACTTCGCGAACTGGTCACGCCTGACGTCGCCGCGCTCATGATTACGAATCCTTCGACGCTGGGCATTTTCGAGCAGCGCATTCCGGAAATCGCCGAGATTCTGCACGCCAAAGGCGCGCTCCTGTACATGGACGGGGCCAACATGAACGCCCTCGCGGGAATCACGCGGCCCGGCGACCTTGGCGTGGACGTCATGCACTTGAACCTGCACAAGACATTTTCCACGCCGCACGGAGGTGGCGGTCCAGGCGCCGGTCCGGTGGCCATGAAGAAAATTCTTGAGCCTTTTCGCCCCGTGCCCATCCTTGTCGAAAAAGAAGGCGGCCGTCTCGCTCTCGAGTCCGTGCGCCCCGATTCCATCGGCCGCGTGAAAGCGTTCTCCGGAAATTTCGGCGTTCTGGTTCGCGCCCTCGCGTACATCCTCGCCTACGGTCCCGGCATCCGGCAGGCCACCGAAGATGCCGTGCTCAATGCAAACTACATCCGCAAGCATCTGGAAGGCGTTTACGATCTGCCTTATTCCCGGCCCTCCATGCACGAAGTCGTCTTCAGTGACGCGCACCAGAAAAAAAACGGTGTGAATACCATGGACATCGCCAAGCGCCTGATCGACTACGGATTTCATCCGTACACGACCGCGTTTCCGCTGATCGTGCCCGGCGCCTTGATGATCGAGCCCACCGAATCCGAATCGAAAGAAGAGTGCGACTTTTTCATCGATGCCATGCGCTCGATTGCCGAAGAAGCCGCCAGCAATCCAGAGCTGGTCAAGACCGCGCCGCATTCCACGCGCGTCCGCCGTCTCGATGAAGTTGGCGCGGCGCGCAAGCCAATTCTGCGTTGGGATCCATCGCGCGAGGAATCCGATCCGAATTCCGCCAAGCACAAAGTCAAACACAAGGGCCTGGAGCCTGCTCCGGTAATCCCTACGGCATAACCCCCCTTCCCCATTTGCGACGGCGATTCACTTCACGGCACAGGCAATGCCCAAGGGGCCCTTAACGCTTATCGTTTCTTGCTAGACTTTCATCAGTGGAGCCGCTTCGTCCGCACTTGCAGGCATGACCTCCTCGCTAACCGCCTGGCTGCCCAAATCCGTAATTCTGCTGCGCGACTATGACCGGCACAAGTTCCTTTCGGACCTGATTGCCGGCATAACTGTCGGCTTGGTCGCATTGCCTTTGGCTATGGCTTTCGCCATCGCCTCAGGAGTCTCACCGCAGGCCGGGATTTATTGCGCCATCGTCACAGGCTTCATCATCTCCGCGCTGGGCGGTTCCAAAACGCAGATCGGCGGCCCTACCGGCGCTTTCGTGGTCGTGATTTCCGGCATTATCGCCAAGTACGGCATCGACGGTCTCTTTACTTGCACCATGATGGCCGGAGTTCTGCTCGTCCTGCTCGGTGTCACGGGCATGGGCACGGCGGTGAAGTATTTTCCCCGCCCGGTCATCGTGGGCTTCACCAACGGCATCGCCATTCTTATCGCCAGCACGCAGATTCGCGATCTCTTCGGCCTGCGCATGGATCACGTCCCCGGCGATTTCTTTCACCGCATGCAGGCCTTCGCGCAGGCCTCGCACAGTATCTCCTGGCAGGCTACGGCTGTTGCGCTTGCGTCGCTGGCCATCATGATTTTCTGTTTGAAGTACGCGAAATGTGTCCCCGGCGCGATCATCGTCACGTTCGCTGCGACCGCGGCCGTCACGCTGCTTCATCTGCCCGTTGAAACCATCGGCACGCGCTTCGGCGGCATCCCCAGTGGCTTGCCCACGTTCGCGTTGCCCAAGCTGCACTACGACGTCTTCCGCCAACTCCTCTCGCCGGCCTTCACTGTAGCTATGCTCGGCGCCATCGAATCGCTCATGTCCGCAGTCGTGTCCGACCGAATGAGCAAAGACAAGCACAATCCCAATGTCGAGCTTATGGCCCAAGGTATCGCTAATATCGTTTCGCCGCTGTTCGGCGGACTGCCCGCGACGGGCGCCATCGCGCGCACGGCCACGAACGTCCGCGCGGGCGCGAAGACTCCCGTGGCAGGGATGATTCACACGCTGACGCTCCTGGCTATCGTCTTGTTCGCTGCGCCGCTGGTGAAAAACGTTCCGCTCGCCGCGCTGGCGGCGATCCTGGTGGTCGTCGCTTACAACATGGGTGAATGGCAGGAAATTCCGGAAATCCTAAAGCTTAGCGCCGCCGATATCGCCGTCTGGCTCTTGACCCTGACGCTCACCGTCGTCACCGACCTGACCTTTGCGGTGGAAGTTGGCATGGTTCTTGCGGCACTCATGTTCATCCGCAAAGTTTCTCGCACCACCACTGTGACGCGCGTCACCCGCGATTATGTGGAAGACAGTCGCGTCCACGTCTTGCAAGGTAAAGACATCCCTGAGTATGCGACGGTCTTCCGCATTCACGGACCGTTTCTCTTTGGCGCCACGGACAAGTTCGCTGACATTCTGGAATCGCTGGAGACGCTCCCGCCCATCGTCGTCCTACGCCTGCGTAACATGACGGCAATTGACGCCACCGGGCTGGGCGCGATTGAAAATCTTGCCGACCAACTTCACGAATCCGGCCGTTCGCTGTTGCTCTGTGGCGCGCGCGAACAACCCGCCCAACTTATGAAGAGAGCAGAATTTGAACGCCACGTCGGGGCCGAAAATATCTGCGACAGCATCAGCGACGCCCTCGACCGCGCCGCCGAGGTCTACGAGCGATACCACTCCCCCGCCGCGCTCGAACAAAATAAACGGGATCCTAAAGAAGACCTCGTCGCGAAGCCTTAGCGAGCCTCCAAGACCACGAGCAAGCCAACGCTTGCTCAGACCAAAAGGGCGCCCTGGCACAAGAGCCCAGCGCCCTGCTCTTCTCTGTGATCTCCGTGTTCCGGCCTCGGCGCCCTCTGTGTTAAGTCTTTTTCTCGTCTATTTCGTCAGCCGAACGCTATCCAGCACCGCCGCAAACGTCTTCTCGTACTCCGGATACGCTGCCTTCGGCGCCACGCACAAGAATGAAATCAGGCCTTGCGGCTGCAGCACGGTGACCAGCCAGTCGACTTCCTCTCCGCCCGCTGGCGAATCGTTGCGGAGATACGTTGATAGCCCAGGCTGCCCGTTGAGCTGCACCTGTTCCGGCTCTCGCGTTACTCTCAACCCAGGATTGGTTTTTGCCAATTCTTGGATCAGCGCGTGCGTAGCGTTCTCCAGTGCACGATCGCTTGAGTTTTCTTGCACCGGTTGAACGCCCGCAATCATTCCGTACGCAAGGCCGCCCTGCTGCGCAATCGCGCCGTCCGGCGCAAACGTCACACTTCCTCGCCCTTCGGCTGCTTTCCAGTTTTCAGGAACTTTGAGTGTGTACCCGTTCCCTCGATAATCCACGAACTTGCCCGACGGCGCCGGCACCGCACCTGCGATGGAAGCAGTCGGCTTCTTGACCACGGGCAGCGCCAGCACTTCCCTCTTGATGGCCTCGAAATCCGCGGAGTCTCTCTTCGCGTTTGACGGGATGCCCCCGAGCTTGTCCACCTCTTCGTCGACGCGCTCCACGCGATTTCCTGGATTGGGATGGTCCGACAAGAACTGCGGTGGATTTTTCCCCTTGGTCTCCGATTCAAGCTTCTCGAAAAATTGCGCCATCGCTCGCGGGTCATATCCAGTGTCATACAACGCCTGCGTCCCCAGCACGTCTGCCTGCGTCTCATCGGATCGTGAATAGTGCAGCAGCACGCCGCCCGCTCCCAAAGCCACACCTTCCGTGAGCAGCGCACCGCCCGTGCTCCCCCCGAAGATCCCCCCGAAAATTTTGGCCGTGCCTTGCAGGAGCTGCGCCTTGGACGCTTGCGCCGTCCCGTGCCGCAGCGCCACGTGCGACAGTTCGTGCGCCATTACCGCGGCAAGCTGCGCCTCATTGTCTGCTACCTCGATCGCTCCCCGATTGACGAACACATATCCGCCGGGAAGCGCAAACGCATTGATCTCCTTGCTGTTCACGCAGTGGAACTCCCACGGGTATTGCACTCCACGGGTCGGCAAGGTGGCCGCCAACTTGAGCCCCAGCTTCGTCAAATACGCATCCACTCTCGGAGCATTGCAAAGCGGCAGCCGCTTCTCCAGGATCTGCGCGTTTTGCTTCCCGACTTGAACGTCCGTCTCGGGAGAATACGCATTCCAAGGCGGTTTCAGTCTGCTGCGCTCCGCCCACAAGCCCGGCCCACATGCAAGCATCAGCACGACCGCCAACAATCGGCGCAATCCCGTCAGCCATTTCGATTTCCAGAATCCCATCGGTACTCCTGAGCCCTCGCACGCTAGGATGGCGATTCGGGCCTTCAGGATTACTTTACACCGGCGCGCCGCCAAAGAAAAAAGCCCGAGTGCTGTGGCACTCGGGCTTTCCATCTTTATCGAACGTGCTGGTTCTTAGTTTATCGGGCCACTCGCGGGGTGGGCTCTGGAGCACTTGCGGTAGCAGGCGCGTCCACCGATTTGCCACTGTGCGCTTTCGCCACGCGCTGTGGCGTCACTGGTTCCAGCCGGCGCGCGGGCATCGTCAGGTTCTCTCCTTCGCGAATAAACGTCAGCCGGTCCTGGTCGCGGTCCCAGTCGATGCAAACCAAATCCCCGAGATGTATTTGCTCGGTAGCCAGCAAATTCGCCAGAGGATACACTACATGGCGTTCGATCGCGCGCTTCAGATGTCGCGCCCCGTAGCGCTGGTCCGTGCCTTCCTGCAGCAAGAACTCTTTCCCCAGCCCCGTCACCCGGAACAAGAACTGCCCCTTGGCTGTCTCCAGCACGCGCTGCTGCACCTGCCCCAATTCGATGTCCAGCACCTCTTGCAACTGTTCTTTCTTAAGAGGATGAAAGCAAACGACTTTATCCAGGCGGTTCATGAATTCCGGAGAAAACTTGCGCCGTGCCGCTTCCACCGCCGTCCGCTCCACCTTTTGGTCCAGTCCCGCCGCAGGGATATCCTTTGGCTGCACAAAGCCCATTCCGCCGTGCATCAATTCCGTGATTTCCCCGCCGCCTAAGTTGGAGGTAAGGAAAATCACGGTCTGCGACAAGTCCACCCGGCGATTGTCGCCCAAAGTTAGGGTGGCCTTATCCAGCATGCCCAGGAGCAACTGCCACAGCGCGTCCGAGGCCTTCTCAATCTCGTCAAACAGCAAAAACGACAACTTAAGCTTTTCCGTATGGCTCTTGGCCAGCTCTTCCTGCGTAATCAGCGGGTGCGTCTCGCGATGCCCCAAATAACCCGGCGGCGAGCCAATTAGCTTCGCAATCTCATGAGAATGCTGAAATTCCGCGCAATCCACTTTGATTACTGAGCGCGAATCTCCAAACAGGATCTCCGCGGCTGCTTCCACAATGCGCGTCTTGCCGGACCCCGTCGGCCCCAAAAACAGCAAATTTCCTACCGGCCGGCCCGGAGAGTTCAAACCGGCGCAGAAGACCTGGTACAGGTCCACCAGCGCTTGCAAACCCTCTTCTTGTCCCACGATCTTTGCCCGCAGCGCCCCTTGGAAGTCTCGGGTATCCGTGCTTCGGATGGTGGGATCCAATTGGTGTCGGACGGCAGCTTTCATATTGGTCTATCCTCAGTGCGTCCAGCTTCCCCTGAACGCACGCGCATCTCAGGAAGTCGCAACCCTGAAACGTTGCATGGAGCGTGCCACTTTGCCGCCTCCTTCATTTTCGCGAAAAGCGTTCAAATTCAGAGACATACGCATTTCGGGATTCTGAAAATCGTCTCACGCACTGAGACGCTGTTTCATTGCTGCAAAAACAGGGAGACCTGAAACAGTTTGTGTCAGGGACTGTACGACAAAAAGAGGCGGCAGAGTGTTTACTCTGCCGCCTCCTTGCACCATTTGAGTGTAAATAGTTCAGCGTTCTGGCTTCTTACGCGCTTGGGGAGCTGCCGCAGGAGCCGCCGCCGCAGGCGCGACTCGCGGCTTTTTCCCCTCGGTAATGGCTTCCGCCGGCACGTCGGCTTTGCGTCCGTCTTTCGCTTCCGCCCCCGCGCCCACTTGCTCGCCGTCCTCCTGCTGATTCTGCACCAGCGCGCCTTCACCCTCGCGAATGAAGGTAAGCTGCATGTGTTCCCGGTCCCAGTCGATGCAGACCAGATCGCCCAGGTGCACCTGCTCGGTAGCCAGCAGGTTAGCGAGCGGATAAACCACGTGGCGCTCAATGGCTCGCTTCAAGTGTCGAGCGCCATATCGCTGATCCGTGCCTTCTTTCAGCAAAAAGTCGCGCCCGGAAGTGGTCACGCGAAATAGGAACTGGCCTTTGGCCGTCTCCAGAACGCGTTGTTGCACCTGTCCGAGCTCAATGTCCAGCACTTCTTCCAGTTGTTCGCGCCGGAGCGGATGGAAAACAACCACTTTGTCCAGCCGGTTCATGAATTCCGGTGAAAACTTGCGCCGGGCAGCCTCCACCGCGGTTCGCTCCACCTTTTGGTCCAGCCCCGCAGCCGGAGTGTCGGTGGGCTGTACAAAGCCCATTCCGCCGTGCATTAATTCCGTGATTTCCCCGCCGCCCAGGTTGGAGGTCAGGAAAATCACCGTCTGCGAAAGATCAACGCGTCGGTTATCCCCCAGCGTCAACGTGGCCTTGTCCAGGATTCCCAGCAGCAGTTGCCAAAGCGCGTCGGACGCTTTCTCAATTTCGTCGAATAGCAGGAACGACAGCTTTAGCTTCTCCGTGTGGCTTTTGGCCAGCTCTTCCTGGGTAATGAGTGGATGCGTCTCGCGATGCCCCAAATATCCCGGCGGTGATCCGATCAACTTCGCGATTTCGTGCGAATGCTGAAATTCCGCGCAGTCCACCTTGATTAAGGACCGCGCGTCGCCGAACAGAATCTCCGCGGCCGCTTCCACGATGCGCGTTTTGCCGGAACCGGTCGGTCCGAGGAACAGCAGGTTCCCCACCGGGCGTCCCGGTGAGTTTAAGCCCGCGCAAAATACCTGATAGAGATCGACCAGGGCCTGCACACCTTCACTCTGGCCGACGATTTTTGACCGTAGCGCCGTCTGAAATTCCAGCGTATCCGTGCTGCGCTGGCTCGGATCAAGTGGCAGTATGTGTTCTCCCATGGCCGCCTCCTTAGCGTCTCCGCAACTGCTGCGACGCGACACCAAATCGACCCCGCCCGTGGTCAAACTGAGCCAACTTGACCTGCAGTGTAGACTGCAGAAGCCGCAACTGCACCAGCAGCTCCCGCGCCACCGCGGGTGATTCAGAAATTCGGACGATCGGCGGAAACAAGTCCGCAAGATCCAGATTCAACGTGCGCAATCCCGCGACCAACTTCTGCACTGCCGGCGAATTCGGATCCGCCAGGTCCAGGTGACTGTTGACCTGTTCGCGCAAAGCCCGCCAGTTGAGCTCCACGAACGGATGCTTCTTGGAGACCTCTCGCACCACGCGTTCCGTGATTCGCGCGCGGTCCCCTAAGCGCGCTAGATGCAGTTGCCGCACTTTTCCGCCGCGGCGCACATTGTGCACCAGGTAGAAAGCATTTCCTTTGCGGCGAACGAAAGCCATGACGCTCACCCCACGACTTCCATGACCGTAGTGTACTGTACTTCCACTACACGCTTCAACATCTGTTTCATACCGTCGCGCGAATTTGCTTCTAAAGCGTTAACCCTACCGTTTGCCTCTTCGCGCAACGTTTTCCGCTTTGTGTTTCCGGCGATACGCAAAGCACAGCCTGCTGATGAGCTAGAAGATACGCGAGCGCCGCCAAATTTCTGTATCATTTTTCTTGCTCTGTTCCATTCGTTTCGCGCATCCATTGTTTTCATCACGTGCCCCTACACTTTCTTAGATGCTCTGGCGCGCAA
>Ga0210405_10003993_pt1 | contig 14075 bp, 15 predicted proteins | sample IncBWH11MmetaG_FD_155492 | JGI IMG/M metagenome (GOLD analysis project Ga0210405, IMG submission 155492) | Forest soil microbial communities from Barre Woods Harvard Forest LTER site, Petersham, Massachusetts, United States - Inc-BW-H-11-M | ecosystem: Environmental > Terrestrial > Soil >... | reverse complement strand
CGACTTGGTCTGATGAATTAATCCCCATGATCTCTGCGAGCATCCCCGAGGGGCTTACCTTCGATGATCTGATTCTTCAGCCGGCTCTCAGTGATGTGCTTCCAGCCGAAGCCGACACCAGAACCTGCCTGACCCGAAAAATCCATCTCAACATTCCGATCCTCAGCGCCGCCATGGATACGGTGACGGAGTCGCATCTGGCGATCGCGCTGGCCCAGCAGGGAGGGATCGGGATCGTTCACCGCAACATGCCGATCGACCGCCAGGCTGAGGAGGTGGACCGCGTCAAACGCAGTGAGAGCGGCATGATTGTCGATCCAGTGACGATCGCGCCGGATAAGAAAATTTCCGATGCTCTCGAATACATGCGGCGGTACCGGATCTCGGGAGTGCCGGTGACGCAGAACGGGAAGCTCGTCGGCATCCTCACAAATCGCGATCTGCGGTTTGAAACGCGCACCGACGTGCCTATCTCAGAGGTGATGACGAAGGAGAACCTGATCACGGTACCGGTCGGCACCACGCTCGAACAGGCGGAAGAGATTCTGCATCGGCACAGGGTGGAAAAGCTGCTGGTGGTGGACGACCAGTACATGCTCAAGGGTCTGATAACGGTTAAAGACATTCAAAAGAAGTTGAAGTATCCGAGCGCCGCCAAGGATCCGCAAGGAAGGCTGCGCGTCGGCGCCGCGATCGGAGCGACGGGCGATTTTCTGGAGCGCGCGCAACAGTTGGCGGCCTGCAACGTGGATGTACTGGCTATCGATACCGCGCACGCCCACACGGCGCGGGTGATGGACGCGGTGCGCGCCATCAAGAAGGCGCTGCCGGATGTGGAGCTGATTACGGGAAACGTGGGCGCCTACGAGGCTGCGCGGGATCTGATCGCGCTCGGAGTGGACGGGATCAAGGTTGGGATCGGCCCAGGCTCCATCTGCACGACGCGCGTGGTGTCCGGCGCGGGCGTACCGCAAATGACGGCCATCGCCGAGTGTGCGCGCGCCACGCGGGGTACGGGAGTGCCGCTTATCTCCGATGGCGGCATCAAGTATTCCGGCGACATCACTAAGGCTATTGCGGCCGGCGCGGATACCGTGATGATCGGGAGTCTGTTCGCGGGCACCGATGAGAGTCCGGGCGAGACTATCCTTTATCAGGGGCGCACGTTCAAGAGCTATCGGGGCATGGGCTCGCTCGGCGCGATGTCGCAGGGGTCGAGCGATCGGTACTCGCAGGAGTCGAGCTCAAAGTTGGTGCCTGAGGGGATTGAAGCGCGCGTGCCGCACAAAGGACAGTTGGCGGAGTTGGTGTATCAGTTGGTGGGTGGCTTGAAATCCGGCATGGGGTATTGCGGTTGCCGCACTATTAAGGAGCTGCAGGAGCGGGCGAAGTTTCTGCGGGTATCGTCGGCCGGGTTGCGGGAGAGTCACGTGCACGACGTGATTATTACTAAGGAAGCGCCGAATTACCGAGTGGAATAGGCGATCTCAGGCATTCTGCGCGTAGCTTCCGGAATGCCCGCTCGAAAGCGGGCATAGCCGCCTTGAAAGGCCGCTCCACGGGGCAGCATAGCCGCAACTGAACATCGGGGAAAGAAAGAGCGCCGGTTGCCAACCGGCGCGCAGGTTTTCAACCTGCCTTTCTAGTCAGTAACTTCAGCCGCAACCGGATTACGCAACTCGCCCAATCCCTCGACCTTCACAACCACATCGTCTCCTGCCAACAAGAATCGCGGCGGTTTGCGCGCGAAGCCGACACCGGCCGGAGTCCCCGTCGAAATCACGTCGCCGGATTCCAGCGTGAACACCGCTGACAGATACTCGATTAAATCCGGTATCCGAAATATTAGATTCTTGGTGTTGGAATGTTGCAGTTTTTCGCCATTGATGGTGAGACTGATGTCCAGATTGTGCGGATCCGCTATCTCATCGGCGCTCACAATAGCCGGTCCCATCGGCGCGAACGTGTCGAACGTCTTGCCCATCATCCACTGCGACGTTGCCATCTGATAGTCCCGCGCGCTGACGTCGTTGAGGATGGTGTAGCCAAACACGTGCTCCTTCCAGGCGGCTCCAGCGATGTGCCGGCCACCCTTGCCAATGATGAACGCAAATTCCGCTTCGTAGTCCGGCTTGGTCGAAACGCGCGGCAGCCTGATCGTTTCCCCCGGCCCGATCACCGACGTCGGGTACTTCGAGAAGATGGTCGGCACCTTGGGGATCTCCATATTGCTCTCCAGGGCATGGTCGCGATAGTTGAGCCCCACACAGATGATCTTGGGAGGACGCGGAATCGGCGCCACCAGCCGCACCGAGGCGAGCGGGGACACTTCCGAAGCTGGTGGCTTGAGTACCCACGTTCCGATGCGGGCGCGCGCCGCGGGTCCGCCGGCGATAACGTCGAGCAGGCTGGCGAATCCCGCCCCTTTCAGGCTCACGACATCGGTATCGATCAACACGCCAGGCTGGCTGGCCCCATTAGACACAAAGGTGACAAATTTCATAGGTGAGCTCGGTAAAGCGGATTTTGTATTGTATCATTACCTCTGGATGAACCCACTCGAACAGTTTTCTATCAAAGGTAAAATCGCCGTCGTGCTGGGCGGAACCAGCGGCATTGGCCAGGCCATCGCACGCGGCTACGCGGCGGCCGGAGCCACCACAATCGCCAGCAGCCGCGATCAAGCCAAGGTCGCCGCCATTGCGGATGAAATTGAAAAGCTGGGCTCGAAGACCCTGCGCTTAACGAGCGATGTGCAGGACCGGGCAAGCCTCGAAACATTGTGCAGCGAGGTGGTGCTGGCCTTCGGACAGGTGGACGTTCTTGTAGTGACTTCAGGCACGCTGAAGAAGATGCCCACCGCCGATTTCCCCGACGAGGATTGGACGCGCATCATCGATATCAATCTCAATGGCAGTTTCCGCGCCAACCAGATCTTCGGCCGCCAGATGATCAAACAGCAGAGCGGCTGCATCATCAACACGTGCTCGCTAACCAGCTTCGTGAGCTTCACTGAAGTTGCGCCTTACTCGTGCAGCAAGGCGGGGGTCAAGATGTTGACCGAAAGCCTGGCGAGTGAATGGGCCAAATACAACATCCGCGTGAATGCGATCGCGCCCGGCTTTTTCCGCACGCCACTGAACTCGCACGTCCTCGACCTGCCCGAGCGAAAAGCGGCAATATCCGCGAAAACTCCCATGGGCCGTATCGGGCGCGTGGAGGAGTTGGTGGGAGCGGCAATCTTCCTGGCGTCGGAGGCATCCGGTTTCGTCACCGGCCAGACTGTGGCGGTGGACGGCGGATTCCTGGCCCGCGGACTTTAACAGAAGCCTCTACCGGCTCTGTCTGCTATGCGACGGTCCGCCCTAGCGTCTGATCGTACAGTGCGATGGAAGAAGCCGTCGGTCATGCCGGCGATGTGCGGATACGTCGACTCCTGGGCTATGAATGCGTTGAAGCGGTGGCCGAACGCATCGCCGTGGCGCCTCGCAGCTCAATCATCGAGCAACGCGTGCCGTGATACAATTTGGTTCTCGGATCCGGCCCGGTTCCGAGTGAAAGCATCTTTGCCAGCAGGTTGGACCGGTGTTTTTCGACCAAATCGCTCGTTGGTCGCGCTCATTTTGAACTCACGGAGATTATTAACCACATGAAATCCCCTTTCGCGTTCACCGCGTCGGCGCTCCTGCTTTGGACAGCTCATGCGTGCGGTTCCATTCTTGTTTCCGTCGGCGGCCCGGTTTTGGGCGATACAGGTATCGACGGCCTCGCCGAGGGCTGGTCCATGAGCTCCGGTCACAATGTTTCGGTTGCCGCTCACTTTGTGAATGGCAACGGACCGATACCAGCCACCGGCAACACGGCATATCTGACCAGCGGGTCGCTGCCAAGTCTGGCGGGCGCCGTTACCAGTACAAATTTCGCTTTGCCAGGGAATTACGACGGAATGTTCATACTGTTTCCAGGTGTAAGCCTGGGCGGAGGGAGTTACTGGTTAATTCTAACTTCACCGGGACCGCCCAACAGCTACGCCGGTTGGGATGCATCAAATCCAGCCACTATAACGACGGTTCCGGGAACCCAATTCCTAGGCTTTGCGGATAGCTTTGACCATGGCCAGACTTTTCAACCACTAGTCAACAACGGCTTCGCGTATCAATTTACAGTAAGCGATGTTCCCGAACCTTCCTCATTGTTGCTCTGTTTCGTCGGCCTCGCCGCCTCCGGTTATTTCCGCCATAGACTACACCCGCGGCCCCAATGCCTGATCGTAGGTGCGATGGAAGAAGCCGTCGGTCATGCCGGCGATGTAGTCGCAAACCACGCGATGGATAGGGCTGTTTTCCGACAGCTCGCGATGATGGTCCGGCAGGCGGCTGGGGTCTTCGACGAAGAAATGGAATAGCTCGGCGATCATAAAAGTAGACTTACTACGCTCGCTCGCCAGCGCTTCTGACGAATATACATGGCCGTGCAGGAAGCGCTTCAGGCCCTGATTCGCGGCCCTCGATTCCGTTGTGAACGCCGCGATACGGTGGGGGTGGCGCCGCAGCTCTTCCACATTGCCGACACCGGAATCGGCCGCGGCCTGGACGGTGCCTTGGATCAGACCCGTCACCAGCAGGTCGATCAATCGGCGTACAGACTCCTGAAAGCGCTCGCGCTCGGAAGCGCCAGGGAACTGCGTCTCCAGATCCTCCAGAATTCTGGCGTATGCCGGAACAGATTCGGCGATCTGCCCGGCGCCGAGCAACCCGGCGGAGAACCCGTCGTCCAGATCGGCGCTGTTGTAGGCTATTTCATCGGCCAGGTCGATCAATTGCGCCTCCAGCGGGGGCCGGCTGCCCGGCAGATATTCGTCCAGCTCCGGATCGCCTCCAGCCTCGATGTCGCGGGAGTGCTTTACGATCCCCTCGCGGACCTCGAACGTCAGGTTGAGGCCGGGAAAACGGGCATAACGCTGCTCAAATATTTCCACAATGCGCAGAGCGTGCAGGTTATGATCGAAATGGTCTCCGAAGCGCAGCATCTGCCGGTTCAATTCTTCCTCTCCGGCGTGGGCGAAAGGAGGATGCCCGATATCGTGCGCCAGAGCCAGCGCTTCGGTGAGATCCTCATCCAAATCGAGCACCGACGCCACTGTTCGCGCGATCTGCGAAACCTCGATGGTGTGCGTCAGCCGGTTGCGAAAATGATCGGAGAGACCGGGAGTGAAGACCTGGGTTTTGGCCTCCAGCCTGCGAAATGCGCGCGCATGGACCACGCGATCCCGGTCGCGTTGGAACGGGTTGCGATAGGGGTGGTCCAACTCCGGATATCTGCGCCCCCGGCTTTGGCTCACCTGAAACCGAAGAGCGCCGAGCATCCGGTTATTGCTGCGGCAATTGGGAAAGCAGCGTGATCGCCGCCTGGCTGATAGCCGGACGCTCCGTGCGGAGCGGCTCGATCAGCTTGCGGGCTTCGGCGGGCTTGGTAGTCGAAATGGCGCGCGCCAAGGCGATAGCCGCCTGCTCTTTGGATACAAACGCAGTCGGCTTCTCGTACAGCGCGCGGAGCAACTTTTCCGCATCGGGCTGGCGGCCCGCGCTCAAATAGACCTGCGCCAGCGACAGCTTGCCTATCGACGCGAGATTCTTATCGCCGCAATCGGCCGCTTGCTGAAAATACTTCTCTGCCTCGGCGAGCTTACCCTCATCCATGGAAATGGCGCCGAGGTAAGATGCCGCTACTGCCGCCTCGCCGGTACCAGAGTACTTGTCGTAAATCGGCTTGAACGCCTTCACCGCATCGGCATTCTTGAGATCGTCGGTGGTGTAGAACAATTGTCCGGGGGGACCCGACGGCGCCACCGGCGCCTGCATGATTTCCATCGCGGCGGCAAGTTCTTCCTGCCGCTGGGTATGCCGGCGATCGCGATAGTACCAGATTCCTCCGGCGATGAGAACCAACACCAGCGCGCCGGCGCCATATTGAAAGACCTGTTTCCGGTGTTCGGAGACGTACTCGACGGAGTGTTCTACTTCGACCGCGAACCTGTCGGTCTTAAGCTTGCTACGGGTGACTCTATCCACGAAAATCCTTTATAAGTAGTGGGAAAACCTATTTTAGCACGCTTGCCCACGTGGCAGGTCGGGGACCTGCCCCACCTACGCGAAGCTGCGGACGGCGTGAGCTTCGTCTTCGTGGACGTCGAATACAGTGTAAAGCTTGGTAATCTGCAGCAGGTCCTTCACGCGATGCGTCAGGCTGAGTAGCTTCAGATGGCCGCCCTGATTGGTGATGGTGGTGTAGGCGGACACCAGCTCGCCGATGCCGGAGCTGTCGATATAAGTAACTTCCTTCAGATTCAGCAGGATCTTTTTGTGATCCTGCTTCACCAGTTCCCGAAGGGCGTCGCGCAGCGTGCTCGACCCCTCTCCGAGAGTGATCCGGCCAGCCACATCGATTACGGTGACGTCACCGACCTGACGATTAGTCAACTTTACGCTCATGGAAAAGATCTCTCCTCGTTTACTTCTTTACGACCACGTTTTTCACTAAAGTCACTTCCGTTCCCGCCGGCTCAAGATGACGCACTTGCAAGTCATCCATAAAGGCCCGCATCAGAAAGATGCCACGGCCGGAGTGCCGCATCAGATTGTCGCCGGCCACCGGATCCGGCAGGTCCATAGGGTTGAAGCCCTCTCCCTCGTCGGCGATCCGAATCGTAAACCGCTCGGGCGTTCGGGAGAGCGAAAGCCGCACCTTCTTGTGGGCATTGTATCGATTCCCATGCACCACGGCGTTCACCATACATTCCCGCACCGACATTCCGATCCGATCCAGATCCTCGTCGCTAAAACCCGATTCATGCGCCAGATCGAGGGCCACGCGCTCGGCTTTGTCCACACTTTCCAACGTCGAATCCAAGACTTGATCGACGGTCTTGGATTCCTCTGCCAAGTCATCTCCCATAGATCAGCCGCGAGGGCAAATCGAATCGTTAAAGGTAGAATACCGCGATGGGGAAAGTCAAGCCGGTGCTCGGCGGTGTTCGCCATAGTTTAGCTTCTGGCCAGTCCTCCAGGAATACGTCTTGACGTCGCAGGCCCAAGCCCGCTCCAAACTGCTATAGCATAGTATCGAGATACAGTTTTGAATGAAGGGCAGTTTCATTTTGAGTGGGACGAAATCAAGGCAGCCGCCAACCTGGAAAAGCATGGGGTTTCCTTCGAGCTTGCCTCCACGGTCCTTCACGATCCGCGCTCTTCACCTCCGCCGATCTGGAGCATGGCGAGACAGAGGAGCGCTGGTTCTCCATTGGTTTTGCAAGTAATGGTGCGATACTTTCCATCGTTTACCTCTGGTCGGAGTCCGATCCTGTGACTACCAAAATCCGTCTGATCTCCGCGCGTGAAGCGACCAAGATGGAAATTCGCCGCTATAAGGAGAGTGTATGAGTGAACGACCGATCGAGGAGGACGAGATGCCGGCCGAGATCGATTTCAGCAAGGGTATCCGCGGGCTTCATCACATCCCGGCCGGCGCAAAGGTTCTTTTACCGGTTTCAATTGAGCGAAGCGTTTGGGAATATTTCTCCGGTAAGGCCGAGCAAAAGGGTATGGATCTGTCGGAGCTTCTGACCTCCATACTGAAGCGAGAAATCGAGATCGAGGAAGCACTAAAGTAAGCCTGGCTGTTAGGAAGCCAGCTTTTTCTTTGCCTCCGCGAAGGCGAGTTCCTCCAGCTCGACTCGCTCCCGGACCACACGTTCGACCCATTGATCGATACCGGGTTCCCGATGTAGCCTTGCCAGGAAAGAGGCGCGTGCTGCGAGGTCGCCGGGAATCGACAGCGAGGCTGGCCGGGACCGCTTGACGGGAACAGGCTGAGCCTTCATAAGGCAACTCGTAATAATGCGATTTAAGCCCAGCCCATCCGCTTCTGCAACTCCGTGATCTGCGCGGTGTGATGCCGCCCGTGCCAGGCATGCATCGGTAGGGTGGCATCAAGCGTGAGCACGCCTCGCTCCGGGTGGACAAAGCTACGAGACCAGTCCACCGTCGCCAACGATTCAAACAACTGGACCCACCGTTCGTGCAGGCTGGCGAGCAGGAGCAAGGAAGGCTCGATGGGGCCGTGGCGCGCATCGTGAAGTTCAGCCCATCGGGCCTCCGCGTATGGCTTGATTGTGGGCTCGTTTTCCGTCAGCGCGAGCTTCGTGCGGACGTACCAGTTTAGGTGGGCATCAGCCAAGTGATGCACTACCTGACGAACGGTCCAGCCTTCGAGGCGATATGGGGTATTTAGTTGCTCGGCCGAAAGACCCTCCACGGCGGCTCGAAGTCGTCTAGGGGCTTCCGCGATTTGCGATAGAAGCTCGCGACGGTGGGGACCGCTCATTCTAACTTCACCTTGAAATGCACCAATGGGATAGCGTAAATCGGGCATGTACGTCTGTACTTGTGCTCCGGTCACTAATTTAGCAGCAAGTCCCACCTATTTCGCTCACATGACCGATCGCGATATTGAAACCGCGGCGCTCAATCGTCTTGAGTTCCTCGGCGGCCCGAGAGTGAAATTGGTCGGATGGATCGGCCTAAGGCATACAACGGCCAGGTATCGGTCAAGACCGTTAAATGCATTCTTCGGTGAGGTAGCGATCATGCCGGATGCTGACGTCTCGAGACCCACTACCCTTCTTGGCAGGTGTGATCCGCAGCGCTTTCGGGACAGCGCGGAAGCCACGGCGGGCCAGGTACTCGCGCAACGCCGCTTGTAACACTGCTGTCAAGGTAGGTGAGACGTCTTGCTGACGATTATACGCATCCAAACTCCGTTCCAAGTCGTCACTGATCGTTACCGTCGCCCGCCGCATACCTTCACCTTAGCGCGACTTCCGCCCACGTATTTGGCGGTCGGTCCACCTGAACCGCGCGACGAACCTTGCAATAATTTGACTCTCTACTCCCCCTGTGTTAATCGTAGTGATCTTGCATGGCGGATGAGCCTAAACCCGAAGGAGCCCCACCGGCTGCTGGCACTCCGGAACCTGCCAAGCCGGCTGCGGAAAAACCGGTTGCTGCCGCCAAGCCCCCCGCTGCCGCGGCGGGCGCCCACGCTCCTCCTAAACCGCCTCCCACGATGGCCGCTGTCCCTTGGGAGAGCTACCTCACCAAAATGCTCAAGGAGCAGTTCGGCGATCAGATCACCGAATTCTCCACCTACCTCGGACAGAATTTTCTGGTTTGCAAATCCGGCGCGGCGGTCTCGATTCTGGAGTTCCTCAAGTTGGAAGCGGATTTCGATTATCTGGTCGATATTACGGCGGTCGATTATCCCAAGCGTCCCGAGCGCTTCGACGTGGTCTACATTCTTTATAGCTTCGGCCGGAACGAGAGGATGCGGATCAAGACGGCAGTCGCCGATGGCGCGAAGCCCGCAACGGCTACCACGGTGTTCGCCACCGCAAACTGGATCGAACGCGAGATCTTCGACATGTTCGGAATCCAGTTCGAAGGCCACCCCGATATGCGCCGCATCCTGCTCCCCGAGGAGTGGGAGGGTTTCCCGCTGCGAAAAGAGTATGGCCTGATCCAGCAGGACGAACGATGGGTAAGGGAGAACCTGAACATCGAAAGCGGCCAGTAGAATTCCATGGCGGATACCACTTTTCTAGACTCCACCGAACTGGTTCTCAACATGGGTCCGCAGCACCCGTCCACCCATGGCGTGCTGCGCGTGATTCTTAAGCTCGACGGCGAAAAAGTCATGGGAACCGAGTGCATCATCGGCTACCTGCACCGCGGCGTGGAGAAGATCGCCGAGAACCGCACCTACCAGATGTTCAATCCCTACGTGGACCGCATGGACTACGTGGCGGCGGTCTCAAACGGCCTCGGCTACTGCCTGGCCGTGGAGAAACTGCTGAACATCGAGGCGCCGCCGCGGGCGCAATCGACGCGGGTGATCCTGACAGAACTGAACCGAATCGCCAGCCATTTGCTTTGGCTGGGGACGCACGCGCTAGACATCGGCGCCATCACCCCGGTCTTCTACTGTTTTCGCGAGCGCGAAGAAGTCCTCAAGATTTTCGAGAACTATTGCGGCGCGCGCCTCACCACGCACGCCTTCCGCATCGGCGGACTGCTTTACGATCTCTATGACGGCTTCGAACAGCAGTGCCGGGCCTTCTGCGACATGTTCCTCCCCAAGGTGGACGAGTACGAGGAACTGCTCACCAACAATCGCATTTGGGTCAGCCGGCTGAAGGGCGTCGGCATTCTCAACGCCGAGGAGTGCAAGGATTACGGTGTGACTGGTCCGGTGCTGCGCGCCGCGGGTGTGAAGTGGGACCTGCGCAAAGCCCAGCCCTACTCCGGCTATGAGCAGTACGATTTCGATATCCCCACCGCGCAGAACGGCGACACATACGATCGGTACTCGGTGCGGATGGAGGAGATGCGGCAATCGGTACGCATCATCCGGCAGGCCGTCGACAAGATTCCCACCGGCCCCATCATGGGGAAGGTAGGCAAGGTGGTGAAGCCGGCCACCGGCGAAGCCTACGTGTCGATAGAAGCCCCCAAGGGAGAGCTAGGCTATTTCATAGTCAGCGACAATTCCACCCAGCCATATCGTGTTCGCGTGAGGCCACCGTCCTTTATCAACCTGCAGGCGCTCGACCGGATGGTACGCGGCGGCCTGGTGGCCGACGTGGTGGCCATCATCGGCACACTTGACATCGTGCTCGGAGAAGTGGACAGATAAATTATGGGCAAGCTTTTCAGAACTATTTTCCTGGTCGATTTGTTGCAAGGGCTCTGGGTCACGTTTCGCAATCAGAATCCGAAGTACATCTATACCGAGCAGTACCCGTCCCAGCGCCCCAAAGTGGCCGAGCGTTATAGAGGCGCACCTCGCTTGAACATCAATCCCGATAACGGCGAAACGCTATGCATCTCTTGTAACCTATGCGCGCTGGCGTGTCCGGAGAACCTGATCGTTGTCACCAGCGAGCGCAATGAAGCGACCCGCCGCAAGGATTTGACCACCTTTACGTACGATACTTCGCGTTGTATGTTCTGCGGATTATGCGAGGACGCCTGCCCGGTGGACGCGCTCGAGTTGACGCAGGACTTCGAATTAGCCAGCTATACCCGCGAGGGAGCGATCTGGGACCGGCAGATGCTGGAGGAAGGCCCCCGGCCGACGCAGTACAAAAGTTAGATGTTGGATTTTTGATGTTGGATGTTGGTTGAAGACCGTTCCGGACCAACATCCAACATCTAACATCCAACATCCGTTCTTATGGACAGTGCTTTCTTTTATTTTTTTGCCCTGCTGGTGCTGGGCGGCGCGATCTTGACAATCACGCGCCGGAACGCGATTCACAGCGCGATCTCTCTGATCGTTTCCTTAATGGGAGTCGCGGGTCTCTATCTCCTGCAGAAAGCCGAATTCCTGTTCGCCGTTCAGATCATTTTGTATATCGGCGGGATCATGGTGCTGTTTCTGTTCGTGATCATGCTCGTAAATCTGGACGAGCAAGCCAGGGAGCGTCAATTCAACGGCCAATGGTGGGCGGCTATAGCATGTGTCGTGTTAGTAGGAGCGCAAGTCTTCTACTTCATCCGCAAAGGCAGCGACGCGCTGCGGCTCCCCCCTGCCGCCGATACAGCCGTGAACATGACCAAAGGGAACACCGAGATGATCGCCGACGCATTGTTTTCCGAGTACCTGCTGCCCTTTGAGATCGCATCGCTGCTGTTGCTGGTGGCGGTAGTAGGCTCGGTAGTAATGGCGAAGAAGAGGATCTGATGAATAATTTTCCCAGTTCTTGTGGGGCAGGATGGAATCCTGCGGCCGATTGGCAATCGGCCTTTTCTGCTCGCAGAGACGCTACTGTGGGGCAGGTCCCTGGCCTGCCCAGTCGAGCCTTCACAGGCGCTACTGACTTGGTGGAGCTGACAATCTGATGCTGCAACCAATCACGACAATCCACTACGTTATCCTAAGCGCGGCGCTCCTGCTGATCGGAACGATCGGAGTGCTGACCCGCCGCAATATCGTCATCATTCTAATGTCAATCGAGCTGATCCTGAACGCCGTCAACATCAATCTGATCGCGTTCTCCCAGCATCTGCAGAACATGGGTGGCCAAATCTTCGCGATTTTCGTCATCACCGACGCGGTAGCCGAGGCAGCCGTCGGTCTCGGCATACTCATCGCGCTATTCCGCAATAAAGAAACAGTGCTGGCTGATCAGATCGACCTGCTGAAGTGGTGACATGAACTTTCTCGATTACATCTGGCTGATTCCTCTGTTCCCGCTCTGCGGCGCGGCGTTGATGCTCTTGTTCGGCAGGAAGCTAGACCCGCAGCCTCCGTCCACGGTCGCAGTGGCTCCAGGCGTTGAGCACGTGCATGACGAGCACGATCACCACGGCCATTCCCATAACGGCCACTCTCATTCCCACGACCACGATCAGGACCACGATCACGATCATGACCACGGCCATTCTCACGGCTCGCCGCTGAAGTGGCTGGTCAGCATTATCTGTCCGGGGATGGTGCTGCTGTCATTTGTCTTTTCGCTGGGAGCGGTGCTGGAACTAGCGGGCAAGGAAGAGAAGGTCCATCAAGTCATTCAGTTCACCTGGCTGGCTGGACTGCCCTTCCACATGGCCGACGGCCGCCTCGCCACATTTTCCGCCGACTGGGGATTTCTGCTGGACCCGTTGAGCTCGGTGATGATCCTGGTGATCACCGGCATCGGCTTCCTGATTCACGTTTACTCGGTCGGCTACATGGCGCACGATACCGGCTATTACCGGTTCTTCGGCTACTTGAACCTGTTCGTGTTCTTCATGCTGATGCTGGTGCTGGCGAACAACTATGTGCTCCTGTTCGTGGGCTGGGAAGGCGTGGGTCTGTGCAGCTATCTTCTGATCGGGTTCTATTTCCAAAAGAAATCGGCTGGCGACGCAGGCAAGAAGGCGTTCATCGTCAACCGCATCGGCGACGCCGGATTTATTCTGGGCATGCTGATGCTGTTCAGCCTGCTTGGCACTGCTCGCTTCGTGGACGTGAACAAAGGGCTGGCCAACCTGCCCGCCGAGAGCGTCGAATTCGGCGTCTTGAGCGCGACTGCCCTGCTGCTGTTCATCGGGGCGACCGGCAAATCGGCGCAGTTTCCGCTGTACGTCTGGCTGCCTGACGCGATGGAAGGCCCGACCCCTGTGTCCGCGCTGATCCACGCCGCCACCATGGTTACCGCCGGCGTCTACATGGTGGCGCGGTCGCACGTGCTGTTTAGTCTCGCGCCGCAAACGCTCGCGATCGTAGCGTTGGTAGGCGCATTCACGGCCATGCTCGCCGCTTCGATTGGACTGGTGCAGAACGATATCAAGCGCGTGCTGGCGTACTCCACGGTGAGCCAGCTTGGTTACATGGTTCTGGCGCTGGGCGTGGGCGCTTATTGGGTGGCGGTGTTCCATCTGTTCACGCACGCATTTTTCAAAGCGCTGCTATTCCTTGGCTCAGGCTCGGTGATTCATGCTATGTCGGGCGAGCAGGATATGCGGCGCATGGGCGCACTCAAGGACAAGATTCCGATTACGCATTGGACCATGTTCATCGGTTCGGTAGCGATCGCCGGTATCCCTGGACTCGCCGGATTTTTCTCGAAAGACGAGATTCTCTGGCAGACCTATAGCTCGCCGATCGGCTCCAAGGTGCTGTATGCGATGGGTCTGATAACGGCTGGCATGACGGCGTTCTATATGTGGCGGCTGATGTACATGACCTTTTACGGCAACAGCCGCGTCGCGCCGGAGGTGGCCGCCAAAATCCATGAATCGCCCGCCGTAATGACGATTCCACTCGAAGTGCTGGCGGTTGGCAGCATCGTGGCGGGTTGGGTTGGAGTCCCCAAAATCTGGACCATTTTCCCGGAGAGTATCCGCTATTTTGAAAGATGGCTTTTCCCGGTTTTCTCTAGCGCTGCCGTGCATGAGGCAGCAGAGGAGGCCGGGCACGCCTCGCATGATGTCGGCCTTGAGTGGCTTCTGATGGGCGTCTCGGTTGCGATCGCT
>Ga0210405_10003992_pt1 | contig 14076 bp, 11 predicted proteins | sample IncBWH11MmetaG_FD_155492 | JGI IMG/M metagenome (GOLD analysis project Ga0210405, IMG submission 155492) | Forest soil microbial communities from Barre Woods Harvard Forest LTER site, Petersham, Massachusetts, United States - Inc-BW-H-11-M | ecosystem: Environmental > Terrestrial > Soil >... | reverse complement strand
ATTTATCTCCATTCCGATCTGGAAAACGTCTACTCGCGCTTACGCCGATATAGCGCCATGCTGGGTCTATTCATGCTGGTCTCGTGCCTGGTGGCCTTTCTGTTGTCTTCCCGGTTGCAGCGCGTGATATCGGGGCCGATTCTGCATCTTTCGGAAACAACGCGGCGGGTCTCCTCGGCCCGCAACTTCTCGGTTCGCGCCACGAAGCAGAATGAGGACGAGCTGGGTGTGCTCACCGACGCGTTCAACCGGATGCTGACGCAGATTCAAGAGCGGGATATCGAATTGGCGCGCCACGGCGAGCGGCTGGAGGAGCAGGTGGCTGTCCGGACCGCGGAACTGCGGACACTAAATGCCGACCTGATCGCTGCCAAGGAGCGGGCCGAGGAGAGTGGCCGGCTCAAGAGCGAATTCCTGGCCAACATGAGCCATGAAATTCGCACGCCGATGAACGGCATGATCGGGATGACGCAACTGGCCCTCGATACGGACTTGACGCACGAGCAGCGCGACTACCTGGAAACCGCTCAGAGCTCGGCGGAATTCCTGCTCCACGTCATTAACGATATTCTCGATTTTTCGAAAATCGAAGCCGGCAAGCTGGCTCTGGATCCGATCGACTTCGATTTGCAATCCGCTATCGGAGAGGTGATGAAGACGCTGGCTTTGCGAGCGCACCAAAAGGAGCTGGAGCTTCTTTGCCACATCGCGCCGGACGTGCCTTGCGCATTAGTGGCCGATCCCGACCGGCTGCGGCAGATCCTCATCAACCTGACAGGGAACGCAATCAAGTTCACTGAAAAGGGAGAAGTCTCGATCTCGGTCAGCGTCGATTCCAGGGAGCAAGATTTTACAGTCCTGCACTTTAGCGTGGCCGATACCGGGATCGGAATCCCGGAGGAGAAACAGGCGCGCATTTTCGAAGCGTTCATGCAGGCCGACGGCACCTCCACGCGCCGCTACGGCGGGACGGGGCTGGGACTGGCAATATCGAGTCAACTGGTCGCCATGATGGGCGGCCGGATTTGGGTCGAAAGCGAGCCAGGCAAAGGAAGCGTGTTCCATTTCACGGCCCGGTTCGGTATCGGGATGGCAGAGCGGATTCCAGCCGGCCGCGCAGACCAGAACGCTCTGCGGGGAGTTGGCGTCCTGATTGTCGACGATAACGCCACTAATCGGAAGATCCTGGAGGAGGTCGCGACCAAGTGGGGCATGCGCCCGGCGGTCGCTGGAAACGCGTCAGAAGCGCTGACACTCATGAAGCTGGAACGCACGGCGGGAAAGGGGTTCCCACTGGTTCTTCTCGACGCGCAAATGCCGGAAGTGGACGGCTTCGCCCTGGCGAAAGCCATCCAACAGGACGCGGCCTTGGCCGGCGCCGCCATCATGATGCTGAGCTCGAGCGATCTGCACGAGGACGCCAAACGCTGCCGCGAATTGGGTATCGCCACCTACCTGGTCAAGCCGATCAACCAGGTCGAGCTTCACAATGCCATTCTGAAAACGTTGGAGGCGACGCTCCAGCCGGGGTTGGAATCTCTGGCGGCAGCGGTCTCCATCAGCCCAGGTCCGGAAGCCAACGAACCGTCCCAGCTTCTGCGAGTCCTACTCGCCGAGGATAATGCGGTCAACCAGAAGCTCATGCTGCACGTGCTCGAAAAGCGCGGCTACTCGGTTACGGTGGCCGGCGACGGACTGCTGGCCTTGGAAGCCTACAAACGGCAATCCTTCGATCTGGTGCTGATGGACATACAAATGCCGGGGATGGGAGGGTTTGAAGCGACTAGGGCCATCCGCCTGCACGAAGAGGCGACCAGCCGTCACATACCGATCATCGCTTTGACCGCCCATGCCATGAAAGGCGACCGCGAACGCTGCCTCGAAGCTGGTATGGACGACTACCTCACCAAGCCCATTCAGAAGGCAGCCCTCTTCGAGGCGATTCAGCGCGCTACGGAGGTTGGAGTTCTGCAAAGCCTGTCCCAGTGAGCAGCAGAGCCGCCCCCAAGCGCCCCAACCAACTCGATGTTCTTCCTTCGACCGAAGAGGCCGACCAGGGGGTCGGCCGCGGGCCAGGGGGCCCGCCCCACAAGATCGTTGTTGAAATACCGACGCCTTAAATTGTGTATTCGTCCGATAGAAACTTTGGATTGGACTGCCACCGGAAGCGCCCGTAGACTTGAATCAGGAACAATTGCAAAACAGGCCCTACTCATGGGTAGGGTGCTATCCCGGTGCCGCGTCAGCATCAACCCGTAAATATGCGAACGAAAAAGGAGAAAATCGTGAGCACGCTATTGACGCCGACGGAGGAAATGATGCAGCCCAATGGATCGCAAGTGGCGGTCCTTCATCGGATTAGCAGCATTGTCAGCTCCGACTTGACCCTGGACAATATGCTTCAGGAGTTAGTGGATCTGACGCTTCAGGTCACGGCCTGTGACGCCTGCCTGGTATATCTGGTGGATCATTCCAGTGGAGAAATCGTCCTGCGGGCTTCGCAACTGCCCCACGACGCGGAGATCGGTAATATACGCCTGAAAATGGGTGAAGGGATTACGGGCTGGGTGGCGCTTCATCGATCCGTGGTGGCCTTGCCGGCCAACGCCGCAGCCGATTCCCGGTTCAAGGTCTTTCAGACTTTGCCTGAAGACACTTACGAGGCTTTTCTTTCCGTGCCGCTGGTAACGGGCGGAGACCTGATCGGGGTGATCAACGTTCACCATCGGGAAAAGCATCCTCATACGCCGGACGAAGTCGCTCTGCTGACGTTCGTAGGAGAGCAGATGGGGGGCGCAATCGCGAAATCGCGCCTGGCGAAGCATTCCGAAAGCGCTATCAAGCGGATGGAGGCTCTAGCGGCGGTGGCGCAGGCGATCTCGGTCGAGAGTTATCTGGACCGGATACTGCAGGCGATCTCCGAGATGGTCGCCGAGACGCTGGATTCACCGGTTTGCTCCATCATGCTGGTGGACGAGGAGCGCCGGGAACTGGTCATCAGCGCGGCGCGATGCTCATCGCCCGACTATTTGCACAAGATGCCGCTCAAGATCGAGGATTCGCTCATCGGACGCGTGGTGCATGAGGGACGTCCCATCATCATTCCGAATGTGCTGACGGAAAAGCAGTACCGTTACCCGGAATTGGCCCGCAAGACGGGGCTTGTCTCGCTCCTTTCGGTTCCATTATTCGCCCGGGAGAAAGTGCTTGGGACGATCAATATTTATACGCGGGAACAGCGCCAATTCACCGACGACGAAGTGGATTTCGTGAAGGTGGTGGCCGGGCAGGCGGCCACGGCTATCGAGAATGCGCGTCTGATGTCGGAAACGCTGGAAATGAAGCGCACGCTGGAGACGCGGAAACTCGTGGAGCGAGCCAAGGGCATCCTGCAGTACAAGCACAACCTGACGGAAGAGGAAGCTTATTTAAGGCTGCGGAATGAGAGTCGGCGGCTGAGGCGGCCGATGCGGGACTTGGCGGAAGCGGTTATTATGGCCGACGATCTCAATAAGACACAGGCGCCAGGTGTGCGGAGTACGCTGGTGGACGAGTAGGAGGCGGCGATCAGGCAACCTTGAGCGGCGTGATTTCGCGCTCGATTTTGGCGCGTATTTTGCGTTCCGCGATGCGCAGATCGTATAGCGATTGAAGGGTCAGCCAAAACTCGGCGGTAGTTCCGAAGTACCGCGCCAGTCGCAGGGCGGTGTCGGCAGTGATGCCGCGCTCGCCGCGCACAATCTCGTTCATTCGGCCTGCTCCAATGCGGAGGGCTTTGGCGAGTCGATTCACGCTCATGCCGAGGGGCACGAGGTAGTCTTCCTTGATTGTTTCTCCGGGATGTGGCGGTGTGATCATGGCGTCTTCCGAGTTAGTGGTAGTCGGTCACTTCGGCGTCATACGCGTCCCCGTCTTTCCATACGAAGCAAAGGCGGTATTGGTCATTGATCCGAATACTGTGCTGTCCTGCGCGAGAACCCTTCAAAGCCTCGAGAGCGGAGCCTGGGGAACGGAGATCGTGCAAGCTCTTTGCCGCGTGAAGCTGGAACAACTTCCGAATCGCAATTTTCTCGATGGCTTGGAACTTCCTCGTTGTGATTTCGTTGAAGATCTTTTCGGTCTCAGAGTCCCGAAAAGAGCGTATCATCTATTTATTTATCGTATACCGATAAACGGCAAAGGTCAATGATAAAACGTGGAAACCATGGAAACCGAGGGCGGAACAGATGCACTTGCTGGGTCCATGTTGGCGCCTGGCGATTGTAAAGGCGATCGAATCATGTCAGACCTACGTTGCTGAGGTTCTGCACCTCATCTACAAAAAGCACCCCGCCTCGGTCGGTGGCTCGGAGAAAGTGGACTTTGCTTTCTTATTGAACTTCGATTCGATCGAGGAGCTTGTGAGTGCCGTGGTTGAGCAGAAGGTCCAAGCGCTTTCGTACAAGAGCATGGCGGATCTTGAAACGTACGTACAGAAGGTTCACGGGTTCTCGCTGTTTGCCAACGATGATCAAGAGCAGCACGCATCATGGCTAGTCGAGATTCGGAATCTACATTCTTTATAACGGTTATGTGTGTTATGCCAACTCTAAACGAACAAGCTAAAGCATATTCCACGGTGAGTTACTCAACCGTGACGGATCACCAGCACGTCGCCATCTTTGACTATGTATTCCTTGCCCTCCAGGCGCAGCAGGCCCTTCTCGCGCACACCGGGATATCCGCCCAGATCGACCAGAGATTTCCAGTTCACCACTTCGGCCCGGATGAACTTCTTCTCGAAGTCGGAGTGAATCGCGCCCGCGGCCTTCACCGCCGTGCTGCCGATCGGAATGGTCCAGGCGTGTACTTCCGTCTCTCCAGCCGTCAGAAAAGACATGAGACCCAGCACCGAGTAACTGGCGGAGATCAGCCGCTCCAGGCCCGATTCCTTTAGTCCGTAGCTGACCAGGTACTCGCGCGCCTCATCGGGAGACAACTCGGCCAGCTCGGCTTCGATCTTCCCGCCTACGCCTACTACCGCCGTGTTCGCTCTGCTCCCCAGGAGCGCGCGGAATTCTTCCTCTTTCTCATGCAGGCGCGCCGCGTCCTCTTCACCCACGTTCAAGACGTACAGAATTGGCTTTTGAGAGAGAAACTGGAACCCGCGGATGCGCTTCTCCTCATCGGAACTGAGTGTGAGCTGGCGCAGCGGAGTATCTTGCTCGAGCGAAACCTTGCATTTCTCCAGCAGCTCGGCTTCTCGGTCGAGCTCCGGATTCTTCACTTTTTTTCGATCCTTGTCCAGGCGCTCGAGGCGCTTCTCCACGACCATCAGATCGCTGAGGATCAGCTCGGTCTCGACGTTCTGAAGATCCCGCATGGGGTCGACCGAGCCCTGCTCGTGCGGAACGGTCTGGTCCTCGAACAGGCGCAGGACGTGCGCAAACGCGTCCACCACGCGGAGACTGGCCACATAAGCCGGATCGCGCAGCGATTCCTTCGAGACCGCAGGCACATCCAGATATTCCACCGTGGCGTGGCTGATCTTGGGTGGCTCAAACAGCTTAGCCAGCGCGTCCAGGCGCGTGTCCGGCACCTTGGCGACACCGGCGCGGACGGACGTCGAGCCGATGCGCGATTCCTGATGCACACCTGTCAGGATTGTGAACAGACTTGTCTTGCCCACCATGGGCAGGCCGATAATGGCAGTTTTCATGAGATGAAGTTCAGAGTGGAACGTCGACGTGCTGCAGGATCTCTTCGATGATTCGCTCGCCCAGATCCGACTTCCGCTGCGTGAGCGACGCGCGCGTCGAGACCACCACGCGATGGCCAAAGATGGGAACAGCCAGGCGCTTGATATCGTGCGGAACCACGTAATCGCGGCCTTCTATCAATGCCATGGCCTGGGAGGCTCGAAACAGGGCTTGCGATCCGCGCGGGCTCACACCCAGGGAGAGCGATTCGTGCATGCGGGTTCGGGCCACGATGGCCAGCATGTAATCCACCAGCGACGATTCGACCGTCACGCGCTGGGCCATATTTTGCAGTTCCATCACCTCATCGGCCGACAGCGCCGCCTGCACCGCGTTGGCGAAGTAGCCATCCGAATTGCGCAGGATCTCGCGCTCGCTCTCCGGCTCGGGATACCCGATACGCAGCCGCATGAGGAAGCGGTCGAGCTGGGATTCGGGCAGGGGGTAAGTGCCGTGATGCTCCACCGGATTCTGTGTCGCGATCACCATGAAAGGATGCGGCAGGGGATGGGACCGCCCATCGATCGTCACCTGCTGCTCGTTCATGGCTTCGAGCAGCGCCGATTGCGTGCGCGGCGTGGTGCGGTTGATTTCGTCGGCCAGCAGAAAGTTGGTGAAGATGGGGCCGCGCCGGAACTCGAACAGCTCGCTATGGGCGTTGTAGATGGTGACGCCCAGGACGTCGCTCGGAAGCATGTCGCTGGTGAACTGGAGCCGGTGGAAGGTGCAGGAAACCGAGCGGGCCAGCGCCTGCGCCAGAGTGGTTTTCCCGACGCCGGGAACATCTTCGATGAGCAAGTGCCCGCGCGCCAGCAGGCACACCAGCGACAGGCTGACGGCCTCGGGCTTTCCGCGCAGCGCCGAGCTGAGCATGGCTTCGAGCTCGGCCAGCTTGGCCGTAGGCTGCGCCAGAGCAGCGGGCGGGGCCTCGATTGTTTCCCGCATGGGCATTACTGTCATCTTACCTGAATTCAGTGACGCCGAAGCCGCCGATTCGTGCAGGCGGAACCGCCATGCGTCAGCATGCGGTTTTTCACTCGGGTCGATCGGCCCGCATGCTAACGCATGGCGGTTCTGTAGCCCAAGGCGCGTTGCCTCGGGCCCATGGCCTATCGCATGCTAATAGATCACATGCTGAAAGCGCCGCTGCGGGGGATCCTGTGTTGTGGGAATATCGTGATCGATATCATGGTGCGGCCTGTTGAACAGTTCAACTGGGGCACCACTACCTGGGTCGATTCCATCGAGCAGAACCTGGGTGGGAATGGGTCGAACACTTCCTACACGCTGGGGATGCTGGGCGTTCCGGTGCGCCTGCTGGGCATGGTCGGCCAGGACGCCTTCGGTGAGCAGGCGCTATCGATCCTGAAGGCTGGCGGCGTGGATCTACGCTGGGTACGCCGGTCGCAGGCGGCCACCACCACCAGCGTCTGTCCGGTGAACTCAGCGGGCAACAGGCTCTTCATGCACCGTGTGGGATCGAGCGCCGAGGTCTTTCCGGAGCCTATCGAATTCACATCCGCAATGCTGGCTGGAATGTCGCACTTCCACCTGGCCAATGTGTTCGCGCTGCCGCAGATGCGCCGGCGGGCTCCCGAATCGCTACGGAACGCGCGGGAAGCCGGGTTGACTACATCGCTCGATACCGGATGGGATGCGCGTGGACGGTGGCTGGAAGATATCGCGGGCTGCTTGCCTTACCTGGACCTGCTGTTCCTCAATCAGGATGAGGCGCGCATGCTGTCGGGATTTGCGGATCCCGATCAGGCTGCGCAACGGATGCGGTCGCTAGGCGCTGGTGACGTGATTATCAAGCTGGGCGCGGAAGGGTGCGCCGTATATCCTGAGGATGGTGTTACACGGGTGGCCGGCTTCCCAGTGGATGTAGTCGACACTACGGGAGCCGGCGATTGTTTCGTGGGCGGCTTTCTGGCGGCGCTGAGCGAGGGCTGCGGCTACTTGGAGGCTGCGCGCTTTGCCAATGCGGTGGGCGCGCTGAGTGTGCAGAGATTGGGAGCTGTCAATGGGGTCCGCACGCGGGGGGAGACTGAAGAGTGGATTCGGAGCCGGTTGGAGTCGCGGCCGTAGATCGAGACTGATCGCGGAATCACGCAATTAGTTCCAGCAACCCATCCACGATCTGCCCAAGCTCGTCGCTGTCCACTGAGCCCATCCTCTTTCCAATCCGCTCTATTGAAATTGTTCTGATCTGAGAGATCTTAACCCAAGAAGGTTTCGACAGCTTGCCGGGAGGCAAAGGAAACGTCAAGGGGAATCCTGCTCGTTGTGGCTGACTGGTGACAGCCACGGCGATAACGGTTCCGGAACGGCGGTTGAACAGATCGTTACTGAGGATCAACACTGGACGCCGACCGGCCTGCTCTCTACCCCGCACCGGATTCAAATCAGCCCAGTAGATTTCGCCTCTCAGAACGTCGGCCACGAGGCGTCTCCGATGCCCTCTTCGGCCATTTTGCGCTCTTCCTGGCGATCCAGTTTCGACAACTCGCGAGCAAGCCGAGTCCGCTTCTCCCGATCGGCTAGGAGATTGACCGCAGCTTGCAGGGCGCGGCTTCGATTGGGGTACTTGCCCTCGCGGACCCAGCGGTCGAGATCGCCAACAGTCCTTTTTTCTAACGTGACAGCGACTTTCTGCACCATACGCTTAGTATGACAATTTATCCTACCTGGCGCAATCGGCGGTAACAGGGTTTACAAAAACGCCAGCGGCTTGCCGTCGCCCGCACGGCCGATGTTGCTCACGTACTCTTTGCTGTCAGAGAAGTTGTGCTCGACGGACAAAATGACGCCCGAAAGTTTCGGTGTGGGTGACAAAATGTCTGTTGCGCCCTGGAGGTTCTTCCCCCGGATCAGAACGTCGACATCGGCGCCGCGTTGTCCACTGGTGGGGGAAGACGGCCTGGACTTTGGGGCCGGTGGGCGGGATCTTGGGTGCGCCGGGACTAACGGCGATGGCTAGCGCCAAACATGCCCCCAAACGACGCATCTGTAAAATTATAAACGATTTGTGTTGCTGACGGGCGGAAAAAATAGAGGGTTGGCAGGGCCCGAAACCGATCCCCACAAGTCCGTGGGTCTATTCCCATAAAACGTATTAAACTCTTCCATAAGTGGAAGATAACTTCTTTTCAAAACTTCGTAACAAAAACTCAACAAACGGTTTACACTATGGAGTAAGAAGTGCTTTGACGTAGCTTCGCGACGTGGAAGAAATAGTTGCGAGTCAAGTTCAGAATGCGAGAGGAGTTTGAACAAATGAGAAACATACAGAGAGGTTTGTGCGCCGTGGCGGCGGTATTGATGCTGTTCAGTTCAATCGCCGTGGCGCAGGTCTCCACCGGCACGCTGGTGGGGACGGTGCTGGACTCCAGTGGCGCCGGTGTGCCGAACGCCAAAGTGGATGCGAAGAATGTGGCAACAGGAGTGGTCAACTCGACGACTGCTACCCAGGCTGGCGATTATCGGCTCAATAATATACTAGCCGGGACCTACGACATTACTGGCTCTGCCCCCGGGTTCACGAGATCCTCCCTGGCGAATATCACGATCGACGCCAACAAGACTTCGACGGCGAATTTGACGCTTGCGGTCGGCCAGGTTGCCACCACAGTGGAGGTGACGGAGGGCGCTGCGGTGATCGATACCACCACGGCTACGATTCAAAATACCTTCGATACGCAGATGGTTCGCGATCTGCCGATCAGCGCCATCGGGCTCGGGGCGCCGAACCTGGCGTTGCTAAATGCCGGCGTCGCCAGTAATGGCGGGATTGGCGCAGGTGAAGGTCCGTCGGTAGGCGGCCAGCGTCCCCGCAACAACAATTTCATGATTGAAGGCATGGATGCCAACGACAAGACGGTCACCGGGTCGTTGATCCGGATTCTTCCCAATGACGCGGTATCGGAATTCAACGTATTGCAGAACCAGGACACCGCCGAATATGGTCATTCCTCCGGCGGCCAGTTCAATACGATTCTCAAGAGCGGCACCAATGCTTTTCATGGCACTCTGTACGATTATCTGCAGAACCGCAATTTGAACGCTATCGATCAACAGGTGCAGAATCAGGCCATCGCCAGCGGTGTCCGCCCCTCCAATCCCCGCTTTGACAGCAACCGATACGGCGGGTCGGTCGGCGGCCCTATCGCAAAGAACAAGCTGTTCTTCTTTGTCTTGTACGAGCGTAATCCGGTGGGCCAAGCCGCTACTCCCGCCTCCGTGGACGGACCGACGGCGCAGGGTATCAGTCTGCTTAATTCGATGCCGGGTCTGAGCGCGACTAACCTGGGGATCTTCGAGAAATACACTCCGGTGGCGGCCGTGGCGGATCCCACCCTCGCCATCCAAGTCAAAGGCGTAACAATTCCAGTTGGAGCACTCCAGTTTGCCTCGCCCAATTATCAGAATAATCAAGCGCTAGTCTCAACAATCGACTATAACCATTCCGATAAGGACCAATGGCGCGGCAGGTTCATCTACAACAAGCTTTCGCAAATCGACGTACAAGCAACGCTGCCGGCGTTCTACCTTCTCCAACCGCAAACTTACTATGTATTCTCGCTAGCCGAGTATCACACCTTTTCGCCCAACGTGACCAACGAGTTCCGTGTGGGTTTCAACCGGCTGAACAAGCCAGTCCCGGGTGGTAATTTCCAGTTCCCCGGACTCGATGCGTTCCCCAACCTCACCTTCGACGACCTTGGCCTCAATATAGGTCCGGATCCGAATGCTCCCCAGAACACAATTCAGAACACGTATCAGTTGCAGGACCATGTTACCTGGGTAAAAGGCGCGCATACGTTCCAGTTCGGGTTTGACGGCAGGCGCGTCATTTCGCCACAGACTTTCACGCAGCGCTCTCGCGGCGATTACGATTGGAGTACCCTTGAGGCCTACTTGGTCGATGTGACGCCCGATATCCTTGCGCAACGCAGTCTCGGCGCTCCCGTTTACTACGGAGATCAGCACGCTTTCTACACTTACGTGCAAGATAGCTGGAAAATCCGGAAAAACTTCACCGTCGATCTTGGATTACGCCATGAGTACACAACGGTTCCAGTAGGGGAAAGGAGCCAGATACTGAATTCCATCGCCAATGTTCCGGGCTTCTTGACTTTCGGGGTGCCGCAGCCGCAGACGAAGAATTTCGCGCCCCGTATTGGACTTGCCTATTCTCCCGGAAACAGCGGAACGACTTCGATCCGCGCTGGATTCGGTCTTGCCTATGACGTCCTTTACGACAACATTGGCATTCTTGCGCTTCCTCCGCAACTCTCGACCACCGTCGACGTCACCAACCCTGGGCCGCCCCTTTCCGGAGCGCCGAACTTCCTGGCAGGTGGCGGCATTTCACCCAATGTACAGGTCAGCAGCTCGCTGACTCCCGCACAGGCTCGTGCTAATACGTCAGCCTACATCCCGAACCAAACACTTCCTTATTCCATCCAATGGAATTTGGGCGTCCAGCACGTCTTTGCGAAGAACTACACATTGGAAGTCCGCTATCTTGGTACGCGCGGCGTGCATCTGGATGTCCAGACCCGAATTAACAAGCGAACCATCGTGACTCCGACAAACTCCCTTCCCACTTATCTGCAGGCGCCGTCGCAGGCTACGCTCGATGCCCTCCCCCTGACCCTGGCAAATTTGCAGAGCGTCTCCAATCTGGTTCCGACATTCGCAGCCGCCGGCTTTACGAATGGGGCGTTTGTCGAAGATTCCCCAATCGGTAATTCCACCTATCACGGCTTGGCAGTGCAGTTGAACCGCCGCTTCTCCAATGGGTTCCAGTTCCAGGGGGCCTATACCTGGAGCCGTCTGATTGACGACAGTACGGCGGATTTCAATACCACCGCGCTCACACCTCGCCGTCCGCAGGACTTCCAGAACTTCGCGGCGGAAAAATCAACGTCCGCGCTCGATCGCAGGCAGCGGTTCACATGGGCCGGCTTCTACGAAACACGCTGGTTCAAGAATTCGAACTGGGCAATGAAGAATATCGTGGGTAACTGGTCGGTATCGCCCATCTACACCTATGAGAGTCCGGAGTATGTTACGGTTCAGAGCGCGATTGATTCGAATCTCAATGGTGACGCGGCCGCGGACCGATCCATCATCAATCCGCAAGGACAAGCCGGCGTGGGAAGTAGTGTCATGCCCCTTTGCGCTGGGGGCCCGTGCCCGGCGGCATCGAGTTCCACTTTCGCGAGCAAAGTGGTAGGGTACCTGGCGACTAACCCGAACGCTCGTTATATCCAGGCGGGACTTGGCGCCTATGCGAACGGCGGACGGAATACGCTGGCCGGCCGTCCCGTCAATAACGTCGACGTCAACTTGGGCAAGGCCTTCAATGCTACGGAGCGGTGGAAGGTGCAGTTTTCGGCGCAGTTCCTCAACCTGTTTAATCATGCGCAGTTCGTACCTGGATTCCCCAGCCGCGTGGATAATCCGAATGTCTTAAACACTAGCTCGGCCGTGCGCAATTACGTGACCCCGGGGAACTCCATATTCAACAACCCCGAGGCGATCTATTCGAGCAATCCGCGCACTATCCAAGTTGCGGTTAAGCTGATCTTCTGAAGTAAAAGTGGAACCACGCTTTAGCTTGTTCGGAAACGGGCAAGCTAAAGCAGCGTTCCTTCTAAGGCGTCTTTTCCAGGTGGGCGGGTTGGTTGAGGTGTTTGTAAAAGCCCATATCCTGCCCCGTCAGCAGCTTAGTCGCAAACACGATTTGCCCCGTATGCTGCGCGAAGTGCTCGACCACGTGATAGATCCCTTCCATGATCGTGACACGATATTTCTGAGGCTGGTAAGTTTCCATCAGCCTCACCGGGGTCACCGCCCTTAGCACGGCCACCGCCTCAGTAACAGTGCTGTCCAGTCTCTGCATGAGCTCCGCCGCCGTCATCTCCCCACGCGCTGCGAATTCCCGGTCGCGAACCCGCGTATCGGGCTGGCCGCCGATTCCGGCGATAATCCACTGACGCATATTCCCGCTGAGATGCAGCACCAGATTGCCCACCGCGTTCTCATGATCGCCGCTGCGCCGCCAGATCTGCTCGTCATTCAGCTTGGCGACGCAATCTCCGATCCGCCCCAAAAACTGCTCCAGCTTGCGAATCGAAAAATCCAGGAACAGCGTTTCCACCGAGTGTTGCACGTTACAACACCTCGTCGGACCAATTCTCCAGCACCGACTTCACCTTGCCTGTGAACTGATCGGCCAGCGCCCCATCGATCAGCCGATGGTCGAAGCTCAGCGATAGATAGCAGATCGAGCGGATGGCGATGGCGTCATCAACCACCACCGCCTGCTTCTCCACTACGCCCGCGCCCAGTATGGCGACTTGCGGCTGGTTGATCACCGGCGTAGCGATGACGCTTCCGAAGCCGCCGAAGCTGGTGATCGAAAACGTGCCGTCCTTCACTTCATCGGGCTTAAGCTGGCGGGAACGGGCGCGAGTAGCCAGATCGGCGATAGCGCGCTGAAGCCCCAGGACGTTCTTCTCGTCGGCGGCGCGAATCACCGGCACGATAAGACCGTTCTCCAGCGCCACCGCGATGCCGATGTTGATCTCATTGTGATACACGATGTTCGCGCCGTCGATGGAAGCGTTGAGCAGCGGATAGGTGCGCAGCCCTTCCACCGCCGCTCTGGTGATAAACGGCAAGTAAGTCAGCGAGAGTCCGTAGCGGGCTTGGAAATCGGCCTTGTGCTTCTGGCGCATCTTTTCGACCTTGGTCATATCCACCTTGTGGATCGTGGTTACATGGGCCGAAGTGCGCTTGCTCATCACCATGTGTTCGGCGATTGCCTTGCGCATGGCACTCATCGGCTCGATCCGAACCTTGGCCTGAGCTGGTCCTACGGACGCTGGAGCTGTGGGCGCCGGAACTGCGGCCGCCGCCGGCTTTTCAACCGGAGGAGCGGGAGGCGGCGCGGAGGGTGTCTGGGCTTGGAACGCCTCCAGATCCTGCTTGGTGATGCGCCCGCCCGCTCCAGTTCCTTTGACTTTGCCGAGATCGATATTGTTTTCCCGCGCCATGCGGCGAACCAGCGGCGACAGTGGACCGCCCGCCTCGCCCGCCCCGTCAGCTTGAGGTGTGGCAGGCGCCGCAGGCGCAGGTGCAGGTGGGGCAGGCGAATCGACTGCCTTCTTGACCGGCGCAGGCTCGGCCGCTTTAGCAGGCTCTTCAGCTTTCGGCGCAGGAGCCGGTGCAGCCGCTTCGGCCGGCTTTTCCGCAGCGGCAGCTCCGTCCGCGCCCTCCGAGATCCGGGCTACCACGGTGTTGATCCCGACCGTCTTGCCCTCCTCCA
>Ga0210405_10003991_pt1 | contig 14077 bp, 13 predicted proteins | sample IncBWH11MmetaG_FD_155492 | JGI IMG/M metagenome (GOLD analysis project Ga0210405, IMG submission 155492) | Forest soil microbial communities from Barre Woods Harvard Forest LTER site, Petersham, Massachusetts, United States - Inc-BW-H-11-M | ecosystem: Environmental > Terrestrial > Soil >... | reverse complement strand
GGCCGAGTGCATCATCCCTTGCGGAATTGTCAGCACGTCGCGGGCCCCGAGGCGAAATGACTCGGCGCCTGCCAAAACATCCAGACATCCGGCCACGCCGACGAACACCACGCTCGTCGCCGCGCGCTGCGCCAGCAGCTCGTCGCCTTCGCCGAGTTGCACCAATCTTGCGGCGAATGTCTCGCCAACCAGTTCCTCATAAGTAGGGCCGGCCGCCGCGAGGGTACCGCCGATAGCCTCCGCGCTCGAACCGTTCGCACGATGCGATTGTGCTGACCAAGCGCGATGTGTGATGTGAAACCGCTGGCGCTCGGCCATACTCACCCTTCCCGCTCGGCTGACACGTGGTCGTTGAGCGCGACGGCCTTGCGCTCGCAACACAGGTCATTGCCCAACGCAAACCGGAAATTAGGGATACCGTATCCCGAATTAGGGTAATGGTCAAGGGAGCGGCCTGACCGCGCCGGCTCACGTTGGGCAGCATGGATCAGCGCCAAGTGAAGGGAGTTAGTCCGTGAACGCACGTCGTGCCACTGTGCAATTCGACTTCAGTGGATGTTCGGCCCTTGTCACAGGAGCGACCAGCAACCTCGGGTTGGCGTTTGCCAGGGCGCTGGCGCGCGCCGGGGCAGCGGTCGGTGTCGTCGGCCGATCTGATCGATCTGCGTTGAACCAAGTCGTCAGCGAGCTGCGTGCGTCCGGAGCAACTGCGGTCGGGGAGTTGGCGGACTTCTCCGACATCGCGGCTGTAGAAGCCGCCGCCGCCAAGATCACCGACTCACTGGGCCCCATTGACATCCTCATCAACAACGCGGCAATCCGATCTCAGCGGCTACCCAGTGACCTGACGATCGAGGAGTGGGACCGCACGTTCGCTGTCAATCTGCGCGCCCCGTTCGTCTTGGCTAAGCACGTGCTGCCCGCGATGCTCACCCGGAAGTTCGGACGCATCATCAACATCGGCGGGCTCAACATGTGGTGGGCCTCGGAGGCCACCGCGCATGTGGGAGCCGCTAAGGCTGGCCTGTTGGGGCTCACAACATCACTGGCGATGTACGGCGCCCAAAGCGGAGTGACCGTCAACACAATCGTGCCGGGCTTCATCGACACACCGTCGTACCGGCGGTCGCCCAACCCTAGTCGAGAAGAAACCGTGAATCGGCTGGTGCCGATGGCGCGCTCGGCGCGCATGGACGAGGTGGTCGACACCGGTATGTTCCTCGCATCCTCATCGGCGTCCTATATCACCGGTCAGACAGTCACGGTCAGCGGTGGCGCGTACCCTATGGTCGCAGCGAATTGACTTTCGCCAGACACGGTCGGTGCGGCGCAACTGTGGATCACGAAGCTTCCCAGAAAACGGTATCCCGTATACTGTTTGTCCGTGTGTAACCGCGGTCGAACGGGCGGGCCGGTCGCTTTGATTTCAACGCTGCATACCTGGGGCGTAGTCGACGAGCCACAAGGAGCCAACAGATGACACCGACGCCTGCAGACATCGAAAGTACGGATGTCGAATTCTTCAGCGACGGCACCCGCATCGCCGCCGAACTATTCTCCCCGCCTGGTTTGGCGGGCCGCGCTCCAGCGGTTGTCATAGCGCATGGCTTCGGCGGCATCAAGTCGTTCTTCGTCGCCGATATTGCCCGCGCCATCAGTGCGGCCGGGTTTGTCAGCTTGACCTTCGATTATCGCGGCTTCGGCGAGAGTGCCGGTCCCAGAAACCGATTGCGCCCGCTCGAGCAGGTCGCCGACATCCGCGCGGGATGCGATTTCTTACGCACGCTGCCCACCGTGGACCCCGACCGCATCGGCATCTACGGCACAAGCTTCGGCGGCGGCTTGGCCATTGCTGCGGCGGCGGGCGATCCGCGGGCGCGTGCTGCAGTCTGCGCGGTCGGCATTGCCGACTATGGGCGCTGGCTGCGCTCGCTGCGCCGGCACTGGGAGTGGATTGCTTTTGAACATCGTCTCGAAGCGGACCGGACTCGGCGGCTACTGACCGGCGTATCCGAAGTCGTTGAGCCCGAGGTGATTATGGTTCGCGACCCCGAGTCAGAAAAGCATGAGCAGTATCTGCGCGAAAACTGGCCCGATCGAGCATTCCAGCTCGACCTGGCATCGGCCGATGCCATCATCGAGTTCAAGTCGATTGATTACGCGAAGGCGCTTGGCGATAAGGCGCTTCTGCTGATTGGCGTCGATGAGGACGGGTTGACACCCTACGACCACACCTTGGATCTGTACGCGGCTGCGTCGGGACCCAAAGAATTGATCTCACTGACCGGTATGAGCCACCACGACATATACAAGCCGCACCAGCGGGACGGTCTGATGCAACAGGTGATCGCATTCCTTCAGCAGAAGGTGGCTGCACCCTGAACGAAGGCAATCGAGCACGCGCCGATGTCGTGCCGCCCCGCAGCATCAATGATTGGGACTGGTGGTGTCGTCGCCCGATCCAACCGTTGAGTCGGCCAGAGGTTTGAAGCATGAGATCAAGCAACCCACAAACCCCGAGTAGCTTCGAAGTCCTCACCCCGACACGTTTTCTCGATCGTGCCGCAGCCGTATTCGCAGATCGCCTTGCGATCGTGGATGGCGAGCGGCGCTTCACCTACGCTGAATTCCACGACCGCGCACTTCGGCTAACCGGTGTGTTGGCCGGTCTCGGAGTCGGACCCGGCGACCGTGTGGCTGTGTTGTGCGCGAACAGTCACACGATGCTCGAGTTACACACTGCTATCCCACTCCGCGCGGCGGTGATGGTGCCTTTGAACACTCGTCTTTCCGAGCCCGAGCTGAAGTACATCATCGAGCACTCCGGAGCTCGGCTGCTGATCGCCACCACCGAGTTCGCCGGCACCGCAACCCGTCTCGCCATAGGCTGTCCGGTTCGGGTAGTGCTAGCTGACGGGCAGGACGCCGATCTTGAGGCGCGGATGCAAGAGGCCACACCTGCGATGCTGTCGATCGATAACGAGCAAGCATTACTTGCGATCAACTACACCAGCGGAACCACGGGGCGGCCCAAAGGGGTGATGTATCACCACCGCGGCGCCTATCTACAGGCGTTAGCGATGGCGTATCACACCGGATTAGACACCAGTTCGTCTTACCTGTGGACTCTGCCGATGTTCCACTGCAACGGCTGGTGCTTTACTTGGGCCGTCACAGCTGCCGGGGCGACCCACATCTGTCTGCGCGCGGTGGACCCCGCGGAGATTTGGCGGCACGTCCGTCACGGTGTCACCCATTTCAGTGCCGCGCCAACGGTACTGAGCATGCTGGCGGAATACCGCGGCGCTCACGACGGATTAGGGCAGCCGATCGAGGTAACAACCGGCGGTGCGCCGCCATCGCCAACACTGCTACATCGCATGGCCCAGTTGAACATTCACATCACCCACCTATACGGAATGACAGAGACCTTCGGGCCGGCGATCATCAACCAGTGGCAGCGCGAGTGGGATGCGCTGGATCCCCCTTCATCGCTGAGATGAAGGCACGGCAGGGCATCCCGAACGTGCTCGGCAGTGCCGCGAGGGTCATCGACGATTCGGGATCGGATGTGCGGGCCGACGGCACGAGTGTCGGCGAGCTGGTGTTGCGCGGCAACAACATCATGCTCGGCTACTACAACGATGCCGCTGCCACCGCCGCGGCCACCTTCGGTGATGGGTGGCTGCGGACGGGCGACCTAGCTGTCAAACACCCCAACGGCTATGTGGAGATCCGCGATCGTCTCAAAGACGTCATCATCTCCGGCGGAGAGAACATCGCCTCGGTGGAGATTGAGCGAGTACTCGACAGCCACCCCGCTGTCGTCGAGAGCGCTGTGGTCGGAGTGCCCGACGAGCGGTGGGGCGAGGTGCCGGTTGCGTTTGTGACAACTCGCCCCGGAATGGACGTCACCGCAGACGAATTGCAGGATTTTCTGCGCACATCGCTGGCCCGGTTCAAGGTACCCAAGCGCATCCACTTCACGGCGCTCCCTCACACGTCGACGGGCAAGATTCAGAAGGATGCGCTGCGGACCTCCGCCGCCAGCCAGATGAGTAACTGAAGAAACCACAACCCACCGTACATTGCGCGCAATGGCGCAGACGCGCTCAACGACAGACCTTCGTATCAAACAGACGCCAAGGAACCGTGAGCACTCGACGGAACGCTGAGGGGCCTGTTCTTCACCGTGAGCCCCACCGAGCCTCGGCGTCATGCTGACCGAGCGCAGGGGCCCCGCTGCGCAGTAACGGCGGGGTCTTCGACATCCGAATCGGATTACGTAGCTGACCCGCCACCGCCGGAACATCGCCTCCGTCGACGAAGTCACCGCGCAGCGCCACGAGCCGGTCGGCCGGCACGTCTTGGATTCTGTTCACGGGTGCGTAGCAAACGTCGGCATCGAGCAGCAACGCATTCCACTCGTGGAGATCACGGCTGGCGAACGTGTCGCACAGTCGGGCGGCGGCGGCGGCGGGGTCGTCGCGGCGCAGCGCTATGAGATCGACACGACCGAGCCTTTCGCACAACCTGATCCAGAACTTATCTTCATACGCGCCGATCGCCACATACCGCGCGTCGCGGGTCTGATAAAGGCGATAGGCGGGGTCCGCGCCGAGATTGTGGTCTAGCGCGCGGTCGAGGGGCGCGGGGGCATTCGCCTTGATTTGCTGAGGCGCCGTGAGGGTCAAGGCGGCACCCATGATGCTGACGTCGATAAATTGCCCGCCGCCGCCCGCGTCGCGATGCCGCAAAGCGGCCAGAATGCCGATGGCTGCGTGCAGGCCCGCAGCGATGTCGGCGATCGGCGGTCCGATCGTGGCGGGGGAGCCCTGCTCTGTTACCGTCTGATCGAGAAAACCCGAACGAGCCAAGTAGTTTAGGTCATGGCCGGGCGCGCCAGCCATTTGATGCCCATGGCCCCCGCCGGAGATACTGCAGTAGACGATATCCTCGTTGATCTTTCGACACGACTGGTAATCGATTCCCAACCGCTCGGTGATACCTGGGGTGAACCCCTCCAACATGACATCGGCATCGCGCAGCAGTTGTCTGAATCGCCGTTGTCCGCCGTCAGATTTGAGGTCGACTACACAGCTCCTCTTGTTACGCGCAACCCAGTTGTGCAGCGCGCTGTCTGCCCCAACCGCGGGTGCGACAAGTCGGGCGAGATCGCCTGAAGGCGGTTCAATTTGGATAACGTCTGCACCGAGGTCAGCCAGCATCAGCGAGGCGTACGGGCCGGGCAGGTACATCGTCAGATCGAGGACACGCAATCCCGCCAGCGCCCCGGCATCGTGTGCTGCATACATCACGTGGATCCGCCTTTGTATCGAGTAGCGGCTACCGGTGGATATGTGCGCCGACATCTGGCTGACTTCATATCGCCTCTCGCTACTCTTGGGACCGCAGCCTCATGGAAGTGCTTCCGAGACAAGCCGTCTGAGTTCTGATTTGCGAACCTTCCCGGTGGGTGTCGTCGGTAGCTCCGATACCGTCTCAAGGCGCTCGGGCAGTTTGAACTTTGCGATTCCACGCTGTAGAAGAAATGAGTTGAGTACCTCAAGATCCACTCCTGAGCCCTCGGCAGCTACGACCACGGCACAACACCGCTCCCCGAGGCGGGGGTCTGGGTATCCCACTACGGCAACGTTTTCGACACCGGGATGCTCAATGAGGACCTCCTCGATCTCGCGCGCGCTAATATTCTCACCGCCGCGGATAACGATGTCCTTGATCCGGCCAGTCACACGCAGCATTCCAGACTCATCGATTCGCCCGAGGTCACCGAACCGATACCATTCACCGCGAAACGCGCGATGGGTGAGGTCGGGATCACCCAAATAGCCGATGAACAGCTGCGGTCCGCGCGTCACGATCTCACCTTCCAGGCCCCGGGCCACTGGCCGCCCCTCGTGGTCCACGACGGCCACCTGTACGCCAGGCAGGGCCCGGCCATCGGTGGGCAAACACTGGTCAGCCATGCCGGGCTCGGTAGCGGTGGTGATGTAGGTCTCGCTGGCGCCGAAGACAGCCATAAATTCCGCACCGAAGGCGTCACGTGTATCGACGACGAGATTGCGCGGGATGGCCGCCCCGCCCGATGCGACGTAGCGGAGGGATTCTCCGCCATGGCCTCGCCTCGAGCGCGCCACTGTCAAATCGACGACGAACGGCGTCGCAGCAAGGGTGTAAGTGCATTGGTGTCTGTCGATCAGCTGCAACGCTAACTCGGGGTCCCATTTATCCTGCAGGACCAGCGGGGCTCCGAGGTGCAGCGCCGTACGTAGCCCCCACTGCAGCCCCGATGCGTGACAGATGGGCGAAGGCATGAACACCGAGTCGTTTCCGTCGAGCTTAAGCACGTTGTCGATGTAGGCGTGAAGACCAAACATTGTTGATTGGTGGCTGTGGACCACGCCCTTGGGCAGAGCTTCAGTGCCAGAGGTGAAAGTGACTGTGTCCCAACTTCTAGCATCCACCGAGGGCGTCCGCAGCGGATAGCGCACCTCCCACGCCTCCGCCAAGATGTCCTCAAGGGAAGGCCTGCCGCCTCGCACCGAAACCAGGCCGAGGATGCCCTCACTGTCCGCGGCGGCGCTGGCGGCATTTGCTGCGGGAGATGCACCGCGGTGCTCGGCGGCGGCGAATACGAACCGAGTGCCCGCCGTGCGAAGAATGTGTCGCATCTCTGCCACGCCGGTCCTCGGCAGCAAAGGATTGACGACGCCGCCAAGAAGTCCGATGGCGGCGTGAATGACGACAAATTCGCGCCAATTCGGGACAACGAGGGTGATGACATCACCCTCGTTGATTCCTTGGTGGTGCAGGTAGGCCGCAAGCCGACGGGCCGAGTGCAATGCCTCACCGCGGGTCAGCGTCCCAAACTCATCGACGGCGGCGATAGCCGCGGGATCTTCGCCTGCGTGACGCAAGACCTGATCCATCCATGTTTCATTCGTCCACAACCCGGCGGACTCGAACTCGTCCCGGATCGCTTGTGTGATCCAGGTTTCTATCGATTGTTGTCGAAGGTCACGATTGGATGTCACAACAGCGCCCGCGCTCGGATGGGCAACCGCACCGTGCTGAAGATCGGCCAACAGATCTCTGTGCGATCGCAGGTGGTGAAGTCGGTCGGCGTCGAGCCAAGGTAATACTCACGGATGGGGCCCTCCTCGCTGAAGAGGTGCTCGGACACATAGGTGCCCAGCTTCGCGTAACTGCGCTCAATGTCGCTGCGACATCCGTGATGAGTTATCACCGCGACGTCCATTGCAGGCAACACCCACTCGCCGACATCGGACGGCGGCCTACACGTTTCTGTGACCGGGATCAGGACAACAGCCGTGCCGCAGGACTCGGTAAACAGCTCGCGCTCCAAGAGCGCACCAGGAGGACCGTCCGCGTGGATGCCAGAGCTTTCCAAGGCATCGCCGAGCCGGCGCATGGCCGCGGCAAACCACGAGTCGATCTCATCGATGCTGATGCTGGCAGTCATCGCCCACCCACGCGTCGACGGCTCGTGGCGCAGCGCGATATTGGCTTGATCGCGGGCCGGCATGAGCAGTCCGCGCAGCGCGCTGACCACGTCCTGCGTGTGTTGAAGCTCAGTCTCCATGCGATGCAACTGCGCGGCGATGATCCCGTAGCGCAGAGCGATGTCATCGGCACTCAGGAGCGCCTTGATGTCTGGGATGGACATCCCCAACTCGCGCAACCGCCGGACGATGCGGGCAAGATCGACTTGACTTGTGTCGTAGAGGCGGTAGCCCGTATGCGCGTCTATATGAGACGGCACGAGTAGGCCTAGGTCATGGTACTGGCGTAAGGCGCTCCTGCTCAGACTCGTCATCACGGAAAAGTCGCCGACACAGACCCGTGAACCCATCGGACATCACCGCCCTCCCACTCGGAGCGCTGTTATCGCGCTTCCGATGGAGAGCATGGAGTCTCCCCATGGGGGAAGGTCAATTCACGGATGCGATGGCACAGCAGACCGCTCTATGGCACATCGCGTTCCGTGACCAAGCAGTGGGTCTCACCCACGCTGCCTATAGCCTCGCCGCGGTTGCACGGAACTCCCATGGCGGGATGAAGGCGCCAGCACTCCAAGTCGGGAGATATTGTCAAGACCTGTGTATCGGTGAGTTTCAGGCGACCTACGATCCGACGGTTTCAGGCTCCGCTGTCGATGGTTCGGGTGTGATGTCGATGGGTCGTTCGAGCAGCTTGCCCTTGTGGAAAACGGCGCCGGCACGGACGAGGGCGACCAAGTGTGGCGCGTTGACTGCGCGCCAGCGGGTCTGGGCGGCCTCGATCAGCTTGTAGGCCATCGCCAGCCCGGCCGCGCGGGAGCCGGGTCCTTTTGTGACCTTGGTCCTCAAACGTACTGTGGCAAAAGTACTCTCTTCAATGAACCACATGTGCGGCTCATTCTTGGCGACATCGTGGGTCAACTCGGCGTGGCTTCCGCCCCCAGCGCTAGGCCCGCGGCATCGAGGAGCATGTCGTACTGGCCTCCGCCGATCTGACCGACCTTGGCGTCGCGGAGGAGCCGTTCCACACCGGAGCCCTTAACGACCGCGACGGCGCCGTGTAAGTCCATGGCCTGGCTGCATACGCGCTCTGCGACGCGCCAAGCATATGCCTTGACGAGAAGCGACTGCCCCATGCTGATCTCGCCCTCATCGATCCGACTTGTGCGGTCGTAGATGTAGCCGCGCAGCGCATCGACGTCTGCCCGCATCGCAGCCAGCCTTGTGCGCATCGTCTCGTACGTGAAGTAGTAGGGGACGCCAGACTTCGTGGGGCGCATGAGGGCGTATTGGAACGCCATCTCATAGGCTGTCTCGGACATACCCAATGCGACGGCACCGCATGCGACCATCTCAAAGTAGTTGATCTGCGGGCACTCCGCGCTCGCCAAGTTGAAAGCGCCGATCATGTTCCCCGCGGGTACCCTGACGTTATCGAAGCGGAGGACTCCCGAGTTACTGCCGCGCCAACCAAGTTTATCCTCGATCTTCTCGACCCTGAATCCGGGTGTGCCCTTCTCGACCATGAAGTGGGTCTCCCCGGCACCGGTCGTTGCGTCGTACTCACCGGTGACCGTCTTGACAACGTAGTAGTCCGCGACCCCAATATTCGATACGAAGATCTTGGTTCCGTCTATCACCCAGTCGTCGCCGTCCTTGGAGGCCGTACAGCTCCACATGCCAGGGTCAGCATTTCCTGACGGCTCGGTCACGCAATAGGCGCCTATGCTGGTCCCCGCTGCCATCGGCCGCAACCAGCGCTGCTTCTGCTCCTCGGTCCCCTGGACGGAGAGCGCCATCGTCGCTGCCGGTGCATGAGCGATCAGGGACAGCCCGAGCGTCGCGCACTCCTTCGAGATCTCCTCGACGCCTAATGTGAAGGTCGTCAGGTCGATTCCGCTGCCGCCGTACTCCTCTCCTACGTTGATGCTGGTCAGGCCCAGCTCGCCGCAGCGCACGAAGAGGTCGACGGGAAACTGGTCCTTCTCATCGATCTCGACGGCCCGCGGCCGTACCTCTTGTGTCGCGAACTTCCGAACCCTGTCGACGATCTGTGCACGCTTCTCTGTCATGTAGTAGGGCATGGCGATTCCTTTCAGTTCAGATAATTAGGCTTTGGAAAACTCAGGTAGCGCTAAGGGCTAATCCGCCAGGAACAGGGGGTGCTCGATTCCTGCACGGCGCGAGGTTGTTTCGGCCTGGGCGCGGCCGCCACTTCCCGAATGTCGCTGTCGGCAAGGCAATCTGCTCTTGAGGGCGGCCTAAACCTCTGCGACTATCTTGATGGCCCACCATCGTGGGACGCCCCGACATTCCCCGTACGGACAGTGTTGTTTGCGCTGCAACCAATCGGCTGCCACGACCGCGAGGTGAGTGCCACGCGCTACCTGGCTCATGGCCGAGCGACCTGACCCGTCCCATAATTGGATACCGTATCCTAAGTGAGGCCTGCGTCAAGGTTGCAATGCAGACAGGTGCTGCCTGCGAGAAGGGGGCCATTGAGATGAGAGATATTGTCAAGACCTGTGTATCGGTGAGTTTCAGGCGACCTCCGATCCGACGGTTTCAGGCTCCGCTGTCGATGGTTCGGGTGTGATGTCGATGGGTCGTTCGAGCAGCTTGCCCTTGTGGAAAACGGCGCCGGCACGGACGAGGGCGACCAAGTGTGGCGTCGACTCGACTGATTGGTAGTTCTCAGATGCACCCAGTGCTCGGCCCGGGAAGTCATAGAACGCCAGCAGCTGGTCAAGGTCGAAGGCGATCTTGGTTGTGCGGTCGGTCAACGAACGGTGCGGGCTGACGCCGTCGTGGAGTCAATCCCTGGCTATGACTTGACTCTCCCCTTGCGGGAGGCCGCACGCTGAATCCATGAATCCGCCAGCGCTGGTAGCCAACGGGGACTTCTCCCGGGCCATTCAGATGAGCGTGAAGGTGCTGCGCCACTACCACCGGATCGGGTTACTCGAACCGGTTGAAGTCGATCGCTGTACCGGCTCCCGCCGCGACAGCACCGACCAGATCTCAATGGTGCAGATAACTCTCCGGATTGACAACTCGAAGCCACCACTGAGCAGAACGACGGAGTGCCTATGCTAGCCGCCTGTGTCGAGACACCCAATTTCGCCGACCCTCTCGCCGCGCTCATCGTGGGCGAACGCCCGGAACCAGAAATTCACGCTGGTTGGACGCACGTTACGGTAGAGGCCGCGAGCCTCAACCGGCACGACATCTGGACTTTGCAGGGCGTGACCGCGCATCCCCTGTCGTTGCCGATGATTCTTGGTTGCGATGGTGCGGGCAGGTTGGACGACGGTACAGAGGTGATGCTCTATCCGGTTATTCCCGCCCCGGGGTGGTATGGCGTAGAAACACATGGCGAGGGGTGGAGCGTCTTCAGCGAACTCCACCCCGGCACCATGGCCGAATGCGTCGCTGCGCCGGTGCGTAATGTCCTCCGAAGACCGGCACAGCTTTCGGCGGCAGCGGCGGCCTCGCTTGGGACAACATGGCTAACGGCCTACCGCATGCTTTTCACGCAATCGGGGCTTCAGCCCGGCGCAACCGTGCTCATCCAGGGCGCGTCCGGCGGAGTTAATACAGCGTTAATCCAGCTCGGGAGTGCCGCTGGGATAACCGTTTGGGTAACGGGCTCGACACCGGAAAAACGTGCGTTAGCCGAGCGTCTTGGCGCGCACCGCACTTTCGCGACAAACGAGGCGCTGCCGCGTCGGGTCGATGCGGTGATGGAAACCGTAGGCCAGGCAACCTGGGCGCATTCCCTCGAGTGGGTCCGTCGCGCAGGCACGATCGTTGTTGTGGGCATGACCAGTGGAAACGATCCCAGCGCCAACGTGGCGCGGCTGTTTCTGGAACAGATTCGAATCATAGGTTCGGGAATGGGAACCCTCGAGGAGTTCACCAGGCTCGTGGAGTTCGTCACCACCAACGACATCAAGCCTGAAATCGGGATGAGTCTGCCGCTTAGCGAGGCGCGCGAGGGCTTCCGCGCAATGGCAGAAGGACGAACAGCCGGAAAAATCGTCTTTACAATGTCGAGAAAGCCCCGGTTTTGAACCCGAGCGTCAAAAGAGGGTCAATTTTCGGCCGACCTGACAGCGCCCTCTCGGAGGCCAGCGGCACTGGGCTGGCAGCTGCCTCTGACCGCGCCATCAAGGGCGGCGCCTCGTCCAAGTCGGGCATATCTCGGCGTGTGGCCGAGTGTTATACCGCTCTGTCCGCTACGACCAGCTCGTCGTGGACGCATCGGTCGTCGTGTCTGCGATGATCACTTCCTCGATCGCCGCGCGCGGATAGCCCTTGGCGGCAAGGAATTTCAGGTTCGAACGTCGTCACAGATCCCGCCGTGGCCGTCGGGGGCTGGCTGGTGTACGAGATGACTCCCGTATTAAGGTCCACCGCGCCGAGCCGTTGTTGTTCTGGCGTCAGCGTCGCAAGGCGCGCCGTGCGCGCAAACCATAACCAGAGACTGCGGCCTGGTGGGACTGTCGCGCCGAGGTGGACGGTCCGCCGCGGGCTCACGTCCCCTCGGGGTTGGGTACTTACGCGCGCTCGGTTGGCGGTTTGTCTGTAGAACGCGTGCGCCCGGCGTCGCTTTTCGGCCGTTGCGGCGCCACTTCTTGTTTGCGGCCGGCCCGCTGGCTCGCGCGGAGCAACTCGGCCACCCCACGCTCGACGCCCTTGGTCAGGACATCGATATCGCTAGAGCTGTCGTAGTCCCCAGTGATGCCGAAGTAGAGGCCGCCGTCGTAAGAGAAGATTGCGATCGAGATCCGGACGTTGCCGATCAGTGGGACGAAGGGGAACGATTTGAGCAGCCTTCGCCCGAGCGTCTGGAGAGGCTGTTGGGGACCGGGGACGTTGGTCACGCCCGTCTCGACGCCGAGGCTGGGCGATCGCGCGGCCAAGCGGCCGCCGAGCGCGAGCAGCAACGGAGGCGCGAAGCCGGAGAGCGAAGTGAGGACCTCGCCGGCCACGGCCTGTCCCGACTCCTTCAACCTGTCCATCTGCGTTCTCACCGACCGCAACCTCTCGACCGGATCCTCCGTTCCCACAGGCAATGTGGGGAGCATCGCGGACACCTGGTTGTTGTACACGCCGCGCTCGCCAGGCTGGCGGACAGAAACCGGGACGAGGACCCGGACACCGCGACCCTCGATGGTCTCTCCTCGGCTTACGAGGAGCTCCCTCAAACCCCCGGCAACGATCGTTAACACGATGTCGTTGACGGTCCCACCGAGGGCCGATCGGATCGCTTTGACGTCGCTCACTTGCACGTAGGCCGTGCTCCACGTCCGGTGCGGTCCGATCGACCCGGTGAGCGATGACGCGCCCAGCGGTCGCAGCAATCCTGCCGTCGAGATCACCCCACGCACCAGCGCCTGCGCCTTGGCGAGCGATGCCCGAGGCCGGCGCACGGCTGCCCGCACCGCCCGTAGCTGCTCGGATGGATTGAATGCCTGGCGGGTCAAGGTGTGCAGGACGAGCCCCGCGCTGGTCGGTTCTGGCGCCGGCTGCCAGCGCTCCTCTGGTGGCTGCGGCGGGCTGTCGTCGAACATCACCGTCATCAGGTCGGTGGCCGATACGCCATCGACCATGCAGTGATGGACCTTGGAGAGCAGCGCCCAGCGGTTATCGCTCAGCCCCTCCACCATCCAGATCTCCCACAGCGGCTTTCTGCGATCGAGATGCTGGGCGAAGATCCGGGCGGCGGTCCGGCGCAATACCTCCTCCGTGCCCGGGGCCGGCAGGGCGCTGTGGCGTAGGTGATAGCCGAGGTTGAAGTGCGGATCATCCACCCACACCGGCCGCCCCAGCGCCAGCGGGACAAAGCGGACCTTCTGGCGGTAGCGGGGGACGGCGTCGAGCTTGCTCAGGACCATCTCCTCGAGGCGCACGAACGGTGGCGCCGGTCCCTCGAAAATGCTTACCGCGCCAATGTGCATCGGGGTGTTGGGCCCCTCGATGTGCAGAAACGACACGTCCGTAGGGCTCATCCACTCCATGCCAGCTCCTCATTCAGGATCTCGGCCAGGACTCGGTAGACGGCGAGGTTGACCGACATTCCGGTATGACTCGATTCGACCTCAACCTGGCGGGCGCAGGGATCAAGGCAAGCCCGCCACGAGACGATCCCATCGCTGCGCGAGTAGATCGCAACAGCCCGCACGGCGGGTGTCAGCGGCTCCCGAAGATCCTCGCGGAAGGGCGCGCAGCACTCCCCGTCGGCGCACTGCATCGACAACATGCCAGGCACCCCCAAGTCACCCAGGCACGCCACGGAGCGCAGTGCACGCATCACAGGTCTCGCGACGTTCAGCGGCTCGAGCACCGGCGAGCCGAGCATGACCAGCGTGCTCACAACGTCCGGATTGCGGATGGCGAGCACGCGCGCGAGCTCTCCTCCGCGGCTCTGCCCAATCACCACCACGCGGCGGCCTGTGCGTTCAGCCAGCTTTCGCAGGGGGACCTCGAGGCGCCCGACCGCTCGCTCCGCGCAATCAATGTTCAGCCGGATC
>Ga0210405_10003990_pt1 | contig 14077 bp, 14 predicted proteins | sample IncBWH11MmetaG_FD_155492 | JGI IMG/M metagenome (GOLD analysis project Ga0210405, IMG submission 155492) | Forest soil microbial communities from Barre Woods Harvard Forest LTER site, Petersham, Massachusetts, United States - Inc-BW-H-11-M | ecosystem: Environmental > Terrestrial > Soil >... | reverse complement strand
TGTTGCCGCGGTTGTCGGTCGAGCGCGTGGCGCCGCAAATACTCGGCTTGATCAACCAGCCGCAGGCCTGGTTGAAATGGGCGCTGTTCGACCGCCGGCCTCTGTTGAACTGGTCGCAAGGCGCGGTGGCGCTGATTGGGGACGCTGCCCATCCGATGCTGCCCTATCTGGCCCAAGGCGCGGCGATGGCGATCGAGGACGCGGCGGTGGCGGCGCAGTGCCTCGCCCAAATGCCGGATAATGCGACAGAAGCGCTGCGCGCCTACTGCGCGGTGCGGCGCGCGCGGGCTTGGAAAGTGCAGCGGCTGGCGACACGCAATGGCGGCCGCTATCACTTGGCCGGCATCAGCGCGGTGGCGCGCAACACGGCGATGCGGATCGTGGGCGGCACGCGGCTGTTGCATCACTACGATTGGCTCTATGATTGGCGCCCGCCCGCAACACTATCGATCACCTGATGCTGTTTCCCACCACCATCGCCGGTAGCCTGCCAAAACCCGCTTGGCTCGCGGAGCCGAACAAATTATGGGCGCCGTGGCGTCTGCAAGGCGAAGAGCTTGCCACCGCCAAGGACGACGCCACGCTGATCGCGATCAAATTGCAAGAGGACGCCGGCATCGACATCGTCGGCGACGGCGAGCAGGCGCGCCAGCATTTCGTCCACGGCTTTCTCGAGGCGATCGACGGCATCGATTTCAACAAGCGCGTCGAGATGGGCATCCGCAACGACCGCTACAAGGCGATGTGCCCGACGGTGGTCGGCGAATTGAAACTGCGCCACAGGGTCCATGCGCGCGAGGCGCGGCTCGCCCGCGCTCATACCACGCGCAAGCTCAAGTTCACTTTGCCGGGTCCGATGACCATCGTCGATACGATCGCCGACGCCCATTACGGCGACCGCATCAAGATGGCGATGGCGTTTGCCGCTCTGCTCAACGAGGAGGTCCGCGGGCTTGTCGCCGACGGCGTCGACGTGATCCAGTTCGACGAACCGGCCTTCAACGTCTACATGGACGCCGCCGCCGGCTGGGGTATCGAGGCGCTGCATCGCGCCATCGACGGCGTCGATTGCACCAGCGCGGTACACATCTGCTACGGTTACGGCATCCCCGCCAATATCGAGTGGAAGGCAACGCTCGGCACGGAATGGCGGCAATACGAGAAATTTTTCCCGGCGCTGGCGAAAAGCCGCATCGATCAGGTCTCGCTCGAATGTATCAATTCGCACGTGCCGATGAGCGTGCTGAAATTGCTCGACGGCAAGGATGTGCTGGTCGGCGCCATCGATGTCGCCACCGATCGCATCGAAACGCCGGAAGAAGTCGCCGCCGTGATCGGCAAAGCGGCAGAATATGTTCCTGCGCAAAAAATCATCGCCTGCACAAATTGCGGCATGGCGCCGATGCGCCGCGAAATCGCCGCATTGAAGCTTGAAGCACTCGGCCGCGGCGCCGCCTTGGCGCGAGAGAAATTCGGTTGAGTCTGCTGCACTAGCATCATCCTACCATCGCCAAGACCTACCATCGCGATGACAAGCGACGACGTTGCCCGCCGATGCGGGCAGGCGATCGCTTGGTGTCGCCGCCAAATTGGCGACGCGTAGGATTTTGTTAAAGTTTTGCCGATTGATTGGACGCGGAAAAGTGCGAAGGGAAGCGAAAATGCAGGTGCCGTTCGTAACGACTGTCTCATTTGCCGACCGCGACGGCACGGCCGTGCATCTGCAATACGGCGTGTCCGCCGGCAACGCGCGCGAGGCGCGCAGCGAGCTCGAGCGCCGGTTGATCAATCAAGAGCTTTTCAATTATTCGATTTTGGAAATCCGGCGGGCGACGTCCACCGAAGCCGCTTCCCTCGACCTGCCGGCCGGCACTATCAGGCTGTTGAACTGATTAGTAGCCCGGATGAGCGCAGCGACATCCGGGTACAGCAAAGCGGCTTAAACACCGATCCCGGGTATCGCTTTGCTCACCCGGGCTACATCTTCAGCGGTCGCTGCGCGACAGCACGTCGATCAATTCGCTGACCTTGCGCCGCTGCTCGGCCTTGTTGCCGGACGCGATGGCGTGCTCGACGCAATGCGCCGCGTGGTCGGCGAGAATCTCCTCCTCGGCGCGGCGGAGCGCGGCGCGCGCCGCCGACAATTGCGTCACCACGTCGATGCAATAGCGGTCGTCCTCGACCATGCGCCCAAGGCCGCGCACCTGGCCCTCGATCCGTTTGAGGCGCTTGAGCACCGACGTCTTGGCAAGCGGTCGCATGCCGGCTATATACCCCTACCGGGTATCCGTTTCAAGGGAATTTTCTGCCGTGGACCATTCGACCCATACGCACGCCACGGCCATCGATCCGGTGTGCGGCATGATGGTCGACCCGGCGAAGAGCCCGCATCGCCATAACCACGAGCAAAAGACTTATCACTTCTGCTCGGCCAGCTGCCGCCGCAAGTTTGCCGCCGACCCCGATAAATATTTGCATGGCGCGAAAGCCGAGCCAGCGGCGGGCAGGAACACGATCTACACCTGCCCGATGCACCCGGAAGTCCGCCAAATCGGCCCAGGCGCTTGCCCGATCTGCGGCATGGCGCTCGAGCCGGAGGCGGGCGGCACGAATGACGGCGGCGAACTTGCCGACATGACACGCCGCTTGTGGATCTCAACACTGCTGGCGCTGCCGGTCGTGGCGCTCGATATGGGCGGGCACTTTGGCCTTCTGCATTTGCCCGGCCATATTTCGGCCTATGCGGAGCTTGCGCTGGCAACGCCCGTGGTGCTGTGGGGCGGCTGGCCGTTTTTCGTGCGCGGAGCCCAGTCTCTCGTCACGCGCAACCTCAACATGTTCACGCTGATCGCCATGGGCACCGGCGTCGCTTATGGCTACAGCATCGTCGCGGCGCTCCTGCCCGGCCTTTTTCCCGCGGCGTTTCACGATGAACATGGCGGCATCGCGCTCTATTTCGAGGCCGCCAGTGTCATTACGGTTTTGGTGCTGCTCGGCCAGGTCCTCGAGCTGCGCGCCCGCGCCTCGACGTCGGGCGCGATCCGCGCGCTCATTGCGCTTGCGCCGAAAACCGCGCGCCGCATGAGGGACGACGGCAGCGACGGGGACGTGCCGCTCGACGCCGTTGCGGTCGGCGATCGGCTGCGCGTTCGTCCCGGCGAAAAAATTCCGGTCGACGGCGTGCTGATCGACGGCAAATCCGCGGTCGATGAATCGATGGTCACGGGCGAAGCGATGCCGGCGACCAAGGAGCAAGGCGCCGACCTCATAGGCGGCACGCTCAACGGCAGCGGCGGCTTCGTCATGCGCGCCGAAAAAGTCGGCCGCGACACCATGCTGGCGCACATCGTCCAGATGGTCGCCACGGCGCAGCGCTCACGCGCGCCGATCCAGCGGCTGGCCGACCGGGTCGGCGCCTGGTTCGTGCCGGCGGTGATCGCGGTGGCGCTGATCGCGTTCGCGGCTTGGGCGGTCTATGGGCCGCAGCCGCGCTTGGCTTATGCGCTGGTTGCCGCCGTGACCGTGCTGATCATCGCCTGCCCCTGCGCGCTCGGGCTTGCCACGCCGATGTCGATCATGGTCGGCGTCGGCCGCGCCGCCCAGGCCGGCATCTTGATCAGGAATGCCGAGGCGCTCGAACGCCTGGAGAAAATCGACACGCTGGTCGTCGACAAGACCGGCACGCTGACCGAAGGTAAGCCCAAGGTCACCGCCATCGTGCCGGTACAAAACTTCGACGAGAACATTTTGCTGCGGTTTGCAGCGAGCGTCGAACGGTCGAGCGAACACCCACTCGGCGAGGCGATCGTTGCGGCGGCTGCCCAACGCAAGATCGATTTGCTCGCCGTCGAGGATTTCGAGGCGCCGTCCGGCAAGGGCGTAACCGGCGTGGTCGAGCGCCGCCGCGTCGCCTTGGGCAACGCCAATTTTTTCGCCGAACGCGGCATCGCCACGGCGGCCTTGCAAGGCGAAGCCGAGCGGTTGCGCGGCGACGGCGGCACGGTGATCTTTGTCGCCATCAACGGCGTGCTGGCCGGCCTCATCGCCGTCGCCGACCCGCTGAAGCCGACGACCCGCGCGGCGCTCGACGCGCTCCGAGCGCAAGGCCTCACCATCGTCATGCTGACCGGCGACAGCCGCGGCACGGCGCTTGCGATTGCCAAAACGCTCGGCATTGCCGACGTCGAAGCGGAGATCTTGCCCGAAGGAAAAAGCGCCGCGATCGAGGCATTGCGCCGCGCCGGCAAAATCGTCGCCATGGCGGGCGACGGCATCAACGACGCGCCGGCGCTCGCGTCCGCCGACGTCGGTATCGCCATGGGCGGCGGCACCGACATCGCCATGGCGAGCGCCGGCGTGACATTGGTCAAAGGCGATCTCATGGGCATCGTGCGCGCGCGAAATCTTTCCGCCGCGACCATGCACAATATCCGGCAGAATTTGTGGTTCGCGTTCATCTATAACGCAGCCGGCGTGCCGATCGCGGCCGGCGCGCTCTATCCGCTGTTCGGCCTATTGCTGTCGCCCGCTTTCGGCGCCGCCGCCATGGCGCTGTCGTCGGTCAGCGTCATCGCCAACGCGCTGCGGCTGCGACGCGTCGCGCTGTAAACTCGCTCCCCCCGTAAATCTCCACACTTCGCAATTGCCGGCTGAGCCACTATAGTTTCATGACCGTCCATTCCGCGGCGGCCCTTCGCCGCGACCGACGCCTGGCGCTCTTTCATGCTCACCGCACCGTCGCCGACCAGCGTGGCCTTGCTTTTAGGATTGAGCTTTTTCCTCGGGCTCGCGTTCGAGGATTTCTTCGCGCAAGTCACGCAAAAGCCCCCGGGCGGCATCCGCACTTTTCCGATGCTCGCGCTGGCCGGCGGCATGCTCTATCTGCTCGAGCCTGCGCACGGCGTTGCCTTCACCGCCGGCCTCATCGTGCTCGGCGCCTGGCTCGTCGTCTATTACTGCATGCACGTGGCGGCGCAAGACGTGACCGGCGAGGCCAAAGCCAATCTCATCGTGCCGTTGCTCAACGTCCACGCCTATCTGCTCGGCGCCGTAGCGCTGGCGCTGCCGCCATGGGTCGCGGTGACGACGACGGTGGTGGCGGTGTTGCTGTTGACCGGCCGCACCTGGCTGCACGACACGGCGCGGCGGATCGACATGAAGGAGATCGTCACCGCCGGCCAGTTTCTGATCCTGACCGGGATCGTGCTGCCGTTGTTGCCGAACGAGCCGGTGACGGCGCTGACCAGCATCACGCCGCGTCAGGTCTGGCTGGCGCTGGTGGTGGTCGCCACCTTCTCCTATGTCAGCTATCTGGCGCAGCGCTATTGGAGCGCCGCGGCGGGCGGATTGTGGATGGCGGCGCTGGGCGGGCTCTACTCGTCGACCGCGACAACGGTGGTGCTGGCGCGGCAGGCCAAAGCCGATCCTGCGGTCCGGCGCCACGCCCAGGCCGGCATCACGCTTGCCACCGCGATCATGTACATCCGCATCCTGGCGATCACCGCGATCTTCAACATCACGCTGGCGCGCCGACTGGCGCTGCCGCTGCTCGGGCTCTCGGCGGCGGCACTGCTGATCTGCGCACTGCAATACTGGGTTTTTGGCAAATCGGCGGACGGTCAACCAGCAAAGCAGGATCCGATGAAGCTTGCGGCCAGCGGCAACCCGCTGGCACTGGGCGCGGCCATTATTTTTGCCGTGCTGTTCGTCGTCACATCCTTCCTGTCGACCTGGGCGACCAAGGAATTCGGCGTGACCGGCATTTATTCGCTCGCGGCCATCGTCGGCATTTCCGATATCGATCCGTTCGTCCTCAATCTGGCGCAAGGCGGGCTGACGGGCGTGTCGCCCGACACGCTGGTCGGCGCCATCCTGATCGCGGCGTCATCCAACAATATCCTAAAAGCCTTCTACGCCGCGTTCTTCGCCGGCGGCCGGGCGACCGCGGCCAGCGCGGCGGCGCTCGTGGTGCTGGCCGCCGCCGGCGTTGCCATCGCCATGACCATCATCCGGCTGCAATCGTAACGCTCAACGGATGGACTGGTCGCTCTGAAACGTGGTGGTGAGCTCGCATTTCTTTTCGTTGGCCTCGCGCTGCACCAGTTTCTCCTCGGTCAGCACGCTCTCGTAATCGCTGCGGTAGGCGACCGCGCCGATCACCGCGCCGGTCCCGCTCTGGCTCGCCTTGTCCATCAACGCGCGCAATTCCTTTTCCCGGTCGGTCAGCTGCTTCCATCGCGTCACCAGGTCGTTGCAGTGGTAGGCCTCGTAACGGCCCGGGTCGACCAGCCATGAGCCCGGACCGTTGCCGCCACCGCAGCCGGCAAGCGTCATGCCGACGGCGCCAGCGGCGCACAGCAAAAAGCTGCGGCTCGATCGCGCGCGGCGCCGCGAGCTCAATGGGAAAAATGGCTTCGTGGCGATCCCCTGCTCTGCCCTGCCCGCGCGCCCCGACGCGTTCGACACCGTTCGTTCAAATCATAGCGCGTTTCGTTTGCAGTTTGGTGCGCCGCAAATAAGGCGATGGTTCAAGCCAAGGCCAGCGGACCGGCCCAACCTGGGACGCGCTATTCTTGGGGAAGGGGCGTTGGGAATTCGACGCCGGCAGCCAGTCCGTTGCGCCAAACCAGCCGGCAGTGGCGCCGCGCCTCGCCGCTGGGGGTGAGCAGCAGGATGAAGCGTTCCGGCAGCTCGCACTCGCACTGCAGCACGATACGCGCGCCGGTCGCCGAAATATCGGAGATGGCGCAGGGCTTCGGCGACGAGGTGCCGTCAAGCAAAACGCTGGCATTGTAATGGAATTGCCGGCGCGGCTTTTTGCGCAATTCGGCTTGGTTGCGGTAATTGCCGACAACGACCATCGAAGACTCCGCATGCCGCGAAACACACCGCCGGCACAACCCACAACCTTAGGAATATTACATTAAGGACCCGTAAACTCAGTCGTGCGTGCAGCGCAACCAAGGCGCATTTCATCAAATTTTCCGCGCAAGCCACCTGCCAAGTGGTGCCGGGACGCGGCTATCGCATCCTCGATATAAAATCCGGCACGTTCGAGTGACCGACGCTGCCTGACAATTCGCGCCACGCTTTGTGACACCGCCTTTGCGGCACTGACATTGGGCCGGCCGCAGTCGCCGGCAACGTTTGGCTTGATCTCGCCGTATATGTCAGGCGTATTACACTTTCGTGAGCGTTCGCTGACGCCCGCGGAGGCAACTCGATGAGTGTCGCGTGGCTCGACTGGTCAACCCCGGTAGCGATCTGGTGGGTCTTTTTGCTCCTCGTCAGCGCCGTTAACGTCGCGGCGCTGTTGCGGCTGCGCGCCCGCTTCCGCGGTAGCCGCGGCGACAAGCCGGCCGCCAAGTCGGCGGCAATTTGGCTCGAGCCGCTATTCCTCTTGTGCGCCGTCTATGTGCTCGGCTGCGCCTTCCGTTCCGTGCTGCCGCGCGCCGACGTGCAGCGCATCTGCCTGTTCGACACCTGGCTCTCCAGCGTCATGCTCGGCCGTTCCGTCGCCACCATCGCCGAGCTTTGCTTCGCCGCGCAGTGGGCCATCGTGCTCTACGCGCTGGGCAAGGTCGCCAACTCCGACACCGCGAAAAACATCGCCAAGGCCATCGTGCCCACGATCGTCCTCGCGGAAATCTCTTCCTGGTATGCGGTGATCAGCACTAATTTCCTGGGCAACGTCCTGGAAAACTCGCTGTGGACCATCACCTTCCTGCTCATCGGCATCGCGCTGTCGCGCCTCGTGCCGCGCTTCCGCGGCCCGGCCCAATTCGCCATCGCCGCCGCAGCCGCCGGCATCGCCGCCTATGTGGTCTTTATGGCCACCGTCGACGTGCCGATGTATTTCGGCCGCTGGCAGGCGGACCTCTTAAGCGCCAAGGACTATCTCGGCCTCATCGCCGGCCTGCACGACGTCGCCACCCGCTGGATCGTCACCCACGACATCGCGCCCTGGCGCGACGAGATCGCCTGGATGTCGCTTTATTTCAGCATGGCGGTGTGGTCGAGCTTGGCGTTGGCGGGTTTCGGGCTGGCGAAGCGCCTGTTGCCGCGCTATCGCGTGCGTGCGCCGCTGTCGCGGGCTACGCGGCGACCGGTTGCGGTGGCTGTGCAATCACCAGCACGAGGCCGTTAATCGCCATTTTCCGCGCTTCATTCCACGCGCTTTCAATGTGATGATACTGCCAAACCTTGGCGTCGCCTTGATGGCTTCGCGCCTGGCGCCTAGAGGGCGTGATCGTCCGGACGAAATTCGTCCATAGCCGCGTCAGTCAGTGCGTCTCGGCCAATGGGCTCATACATTCGGCATATATTTGCAAGACGACTGATCTGACGCATCTTTAGGTCAGTGGCGCCCCAGCCGAACAATGTCTCTACCCATTCTTGATCTTCGTCGTCATAAAGATCATGCCGTCTACTATACGCAACCCTCAAAAGCTCCTGCACGCTGTGGCCCGCGTATTCGGTGAACGATCTAGAAAAATGCTTTAGTTGCTTTAACTTCGCTTGCTGAGCGTCACTGTAAATATAATCATCGGGTCGCTGAACCTGATCCAGGAGGAATGTCTCCTCCCACTCCCTCTCCCACCAGTCGCTATGGCGCATGCACAAAAGCGATACGGCGAGCGCGTGGTATCGATCAGCTTCGACAAGCTCACGTCGGCGACGGCGTTTGGCCATTTGTGCGCTCCAGACAAGCAATCTGTGACGCTAAGCAACTGGAACGACGAATCAGGGAGTCTGTGAATCTATGTGATCTCATCCAGTTTCGGCAAGCCCGAGCGTTGAATCCCTCCCCAATCACCGCCCCTTTTGGTGTCGAGTCAAAAGATGGATGAAATCAGGCTATTTGCAAGGGTGTGGATATCTCAAGCCGAAGCGCGGCATCGCGCCCAGTAGCAATCCGAGTGCAAAAGCCGGTCTGTGAGGTCCAGCTTTCGCACTAGCGGAGTTGATAAAATCCGCCCTCGGTCAATCACCTAGGCCCGACTGCCCGGCGTTCAGTCCACTCCTGATTGTACCGCCGACAATGACCGTGCTAAAATGTGCTATGCACATAGGTCTTAGCGAACTCGGCGGCATTGTTGGTCTGATTGGCGGCTTGCTGGTCTTCTATGACCGGTATTACAAAGGTCGGCCGGTTGCGTCTCTCACAATAAGCGAGAAGTCCTCCGGTCGAAAGCTGGTCTGCGTCCGGATTAAGAACACCACGCCGTATGACGTTGCGATCCTCGACGCTAAAAACAAACAGGGTGTCTACTATCTTACGGAAGATGAAGCGACTCGCTCTCTCGTCGCCGGCGCGATGGGCGCAGCGAAATTTGCGTTCATGCTCAAGCCAGACGAAACACGCGAGTTAATCATCATGTCGCATTTTGATAGCGGGGTGCCGGTCGAGGTGAAAAAGAGATACGTCGAGTTTGCGATCTACTGGCGGCGCGGAAACGCGACGTGGCTGCCACAAGTGCCCCTTTTGGTGTGCTCGACTACATACGTTATTCGGCGGCTTGGTGGCGTGCAATAAAAAGCCCCGCGTTCGCATGGCTAGAATAGCGCTCAGTTAAACCCTTTTCTTAAACTCAACCACATTCGGCTCCAGCTTGAAGCTCGCCTTTCTGTCCGACTACGAAACTGCCACAGAAACGCAGGCAAACCCCACGTCAACTATAAGTTTTTCACTGTAACAGTTGCTTGGTGCGGACGGCCGGACTTGAACCGGCACGGGAAGTTACTCCCGAGGGATTTTAAGTCCCTTGCGTCTACCATTTCGCCACGTCCGCGGGAGCGGGCAGGTATAGCATATCCGCGAAGGCGGACAGCTATAACGCGCCGACAGTTCGTCATGGCCGGACTTGTTCCGGCCATCCACGTCTTCGCTGGCCGGGATCAAAGACGTGGATGCCCGCGACATAGGCGAGCGAAGCGACGCCGTTCTTCGAACGGCTATGCGCGGGCATGACGACGCGATTAATTCGGTCCAGCAAAATGCAGCCGCCACCCGCACGCACGGGGCGGCAGCGGAGCGCTACGGCTTATTCTTCGCCGTCGCTTGCGGCGCAGGGCGGATGTCGCCCCAGGGATCGACGGTGACCTTTTTTTCCGGGATCTTGTCCATCGCCGCCTTGTAATCCTTGTCGCGCTGCTGTTGTGCCTTGAGCTCGTCCGGGGTCAGTTTCTTTTCCTGGCCCTTGAACGGCGACAGCGCCATTTGCGCCGCGGCCGGCCCCGTCACCAGGGCTAAGATCGCGGCGGCTTGGATGAGGTTTCGCAGCATGGTCCGGTTCCCTTTGCACTCCTTCTGACGCCGCAGTTCGGCACAATCAGGGCAGCGAAGGTTTGTTTTTGGTCCTCGAACGCTTTGTTCCTAAAGACCTGGTTCCTAAAGACTTGGTCCCTGAAGACTTGGTCCCTGAAGACTTGGTTCCTGAAGACGTGGTCCCTAAAGACCTGGTCCCCCAAAAACCTAGTCCTTGAAGATATGCGCCCACAGGCTGTCCCAGTCAGCGCCGGAAACGTCGGTGACCCTGCCGTCCTGCTCGTAGAATTTGTTCGGCACCTGGAACATGGCCAGCATCAGCCCGCCTTCGGGCGTGCAGGCGACATGGCGGCTGCCGGCCTCGCGCCAGACGAACTCGCCGGGGCCGACGGTCAAATCCTTGGCCGGGCCTTCCTTGTCCACCAGCTTGCCTTCGAGCACATAGGTCTGCTCGATCTTGACGTGCTCGTGGTCGGGCAGGATTGCGCCGGGCGCGAATTTCATCAGCGCGGTGACGAGGCCGGAGTCCTTGTCGAACAGCAGGCCCTTCACCTCGCAGCCGGGGAAGCGCGTCTTCTTCCACTCCATCTGCGCGGGACGCACCACGTGGGAATGGGTGTCGAGCGTGTCGTGCTTGGCTTTCGGCGTAATGGCATCCATGGGCGTTCTCCCTCGGTCATACGGTCATCGGTTGCGGGCATCATAGCGGATTGCCAAAGTTTTGGCTCTACAATCCGCCTTCACGAATGGGGGGCTGGAAGGCGAGCCCGGTGTCCCAGGGAAAGTAGATCCAGGTGTCCTGGGACACTTCGGTGATGAAGGTGTCGACCAGCGGCCGGCCCATGGGCTTGGCGTAGACCGTGGCGAAATGCGCGCGCGGCAACTGCGCGCGCACGAGCTTGGCGGTCTGGCCGGTGTCGACCAGATCGTCGACGATCAGCACGCCAAGGCCCTTGCCGCCGCCGAGCGCGACGATGGCCGGCGCGACGTCCTTGATCAGCTTCACTTCGCCCTGGGTGGTGTGGTCGTAGCTGGCGACGCACACGGTCTCGATCAGCCTGATGCCGAGCTCGCGCGCCACGATCGCCGCCGGCACCAGCCCGCCGCGGGTGATGCTGACGATCGCCTCGAACGGCCCGGCGCCGTTGAGCCGCCACGCCAGCGCGCGCGAATCGCGATGGAATTGGTCCCATGAGACGGGAAAGATTTTTTCCGGATTAAGCGGCGGCGTTTTCGGTTGCGGCTCGGCCATAAAACATCCTCAAGCCTGGCCGGCCGCCAATTCCGCCCGCACCCGCTTCAGCATCGCCTCGACCGCGGTTTTCGCCGCCACGAGCTTTTGCTGATCGCGCGAGCGCACCACTACATTGGTATTGCCGCCGCGTTCGTCCATGAACGGATAGGAGCCGATGATCACGTCGGGATGCTTTTTGGCGATCTCGCCGAGCTCGGTGCCGATATCGCCTTCGCGGCAATCGGCGCGCACCGAGTCCGACAGCATTTTTGCGCCGGTTTTGAGCTTCGGCGCCACGTAGTCGAGCATCACCTGCATGATGTGCGGCACGCCGGCCATGACGATGACGTTGCCGATCCAAAATCCGGGCGCCGCGGACACCTTGTTGAGTATCAGCTCGGCGCCGGCCGGAACGCGCGTCATGCGCATGCGCGCCTCGTTCATCACCCCGCCGGTCTCGGCGACGCGCGCCTTCATCAGCGCGACCGCTTGCGGGTGATAGTCGATGCTGACGCCGAAGGCCTTGGCGACTGTCTCGGCGGTGATGTCGTCGTGGGTCGGGCCGATGCCGCCGGTGGTGAACACGTAAGTGTAGCGCGCGCGCAGCGCGTCGAGCGCGGCGATGATATCGGCCTCCTCGTCGGCGACGACGCGGACTTCCTTGAGATCGATGCCGATATTGGTGAGGTATTCGGCGATATAGCCGATGTTCTTGTCCTTGGTCCGGCCTGAGAGGATTTCGTCGCCGATGACCAGGATCGCGGCGGTGACGATGCCGGCGTCGCTGTCGGCCTTGCTGGCGGACATGGTATTGGCCATGGGGTCGGCCATTGGGATCAAAACTCCGTGCTGCAGCCTCCTCTAGCGCGGCAGCGAAGGCGGCTCAAGGCTCGCCGCCGCAATGGTCACAACGCCCATTTCGTGAGCAATAATGGGCCGGCGGCATGGCCCAAGCCGTCCCGCCGCCGGAACAATTTGGCGCGAAGATTGCTTGAATGTACCGTGGGATGGGCCAAAGGGGCTGGCTGAACTTGGCCGGCTTAAGCTTGCCTTGGGCCTATGTCCGTGAGGCTGGAGCGGGCCGGGTCATGTTCGACGAAATGCAGGACAGCGCCGGCGCGGTGCGGCCGGCCTACGCCGAGCTGAAGGACTGGCTCGGCCAGATCCCGCGCGACGTGCTCAATTACCGCCGGCGCGAGGCGGACCTTCTGTTCCGCCGCATCGGCATCACCTTTGCGGTCTATGGCGACCCCGAGGCGCAGGAGCGCCTGATCCCGTTCGACGTCATCCCGCGCATCATCGCCGCCAAGGAATGGGACATCGTGCGGCGCGGCCTCGAGCAGCGCGTCAAGGCCATCAACGCCTATATCAAGGACGTCTATGGCCGCCGCGAAATCCTCAAAGCCAACATCGTGCCGGAAGACCTGGTCTTCCAGAACCCGGTGTTTCGCCCGGAGATGAACGGCCAGAAAGTGCCGCACGATCTCTACGTCCATGTCGCCGGCATCGACATCGTGCGGGTCGATGCCGAGACATTCTATGTGCTGGAGGACAATGCGCGCACGCCGTCCGGTGTCTCCTACATGCTGGAGAACCGCGAGATCATGCTGCGGCTGTTTCCGGAATTGTTCTCGCGCTACCGCATCGCGCCGGTCGAGAATTATCCCGATGAGCTGTTGGCGACGTTGAAATCGATCGCGCCGAATTCCGCGCCGGGCGAGCCGACCATCGTGCTGCTGACGCCCGGCGTCTACAATTCCGCCTATTACGAGCATTCGTTCTTGGCCGACAAGCTCGGCATCGAGCTGGTCGAAGGCCGCGACCTCATCACCAAATCCGACGTCGTCTATATGCGCACCACCGAGGGCTTGAAACGCGTCGACGTCATCTACCGCCGCATCGACGACGATTTCCTCGATCCGCTGGTGTTCCGCCCCGACAGCGCGCTCGGCGTGCCCGGCCTGATGTCGGCCTATCAGGCCGGCAATGTCACATTGGCCAATGCGGTCGGCACCGGCATTGCCGACGACAAGGCGGTCTACAGCTACATGCCGGCGATCGTGAAATTTTATCTCGGCGAAGAACCGATCCTCAAAAACGTGCCGACCTGGCGCTGCCGCGAAGCCGAGCATCTCAGCTACGTGCTCGACAACATCGAGGAACTGGTCGTGAAAGAAGTGCACGGCTCCGGCGGCTACGGCATGTTGATCGGGCCGAAGGAAGACAAAACCACGATCGCCGCATTTCGCGCCAAGCTGAAGTCGGACCCGAAGAATTTCATCGCCCAGCCGACGCTGGCGCTGTCGACTTGCCCGACCTGCGTCGAGGAAGGCATTGCGCCGCGCCACGTCGATCTACGGCCGTTCGTGCTCGCCGGCCGCGACCGCATCCGCATCGTGCCGGGTGGGCTCACTCGCGTTGCGCTCAAGAAAGGCTCGCTGGTGGTCAATTCCAGCCAAGGCGGCGGCACCAAAGACACTTGGGTGCTGGACGGATAGATCGATGCTGTCGCGCACCGCCGATAATCTTTACTGGCTCGCCCGCTATGTCGAGCGCGCGGAATATCTGGCGCGTAT
>Ga0210405_10003988_pt1 | contig 14082 bp, 10 predicted proteins | sample IncBWH11MmetaG_FD_155492 | JGI IMG/M metagenome (GOLD analysis project Ga0210405, IMG submission 155492) | Forest soil microbial communities from Barre Woods Harvard Forest LTER site, Petersham, Massachusetts, United States - Inc-BW-H-11-M | ecosystem: Environmental > Terrestrial > Soil >... | reverse complement strand
TGACGCATTCCGGAAACAAGTCCAAGCAAACCTTCAGGATTCTGTCGGATCGCTTTCACCGGCTTTCAGCTTCAACTGAGTCACTGTGCATTCAGCGAGCTGAACGTCATCGCGCACTTTGCCAAAGTATTTCGCCTGAATGAGTTTTCCTTCTGGTCCGGGATGGCAGTAGAGGTAACGCACTTCCACAACTTGCTCCACTCGCGGGAGCGGATACCGATCAGGGACTCCCACCGTACCCATGAATCTCGGACGATTTCCATCCAAGAGGTATACGGCGATGGAGCGATGGCCGTCGTCCGCCTTTTTGTCGGGTTTCGGGCCAACAATGAAGGACGCCGTAGCAACAAACTTACACTTGAAATGCTGTCCCGCTCGGCCCCCCGCATAAGCGGCAAACCTGTTTTTGCAGACAAAGCCCTCGGCGTTCGCGTCGTGCATGGCTTTCACAAAGGCGCGTTTGGCTTTTGGTGTCATGGCCGTTTCACAGACGCGAAGGGTCTGGTGTACGCCGCGAAAGAGCCGGGTCAGGTGGACATAGCGGATTTCGTAGGGTTCGGTGCGCAGATCGGTGTCGTTCACACAGAGAAGGTCCCAGATATAGAAATGGCAATCGGTGATTTCCCCGTCCGCCAAAAAAGCCTTCGCTTGCACAAGGTCCAGCGGCTCGGAAAGGCGCGAGTCAATGGGAACGACTTGGCCGAGTTTGTTGATACCGGAATACTTTCCGTCGACCTTTTGCACGGCGAGCCGCCGCCCATCGAATTTCTGCTGGAACCAACGGGACGCATCGTCTGCCAACCGCAACGCTTCGGGTTCCTCGATGGGCGTCAGCAATTCCGGCACATGGCCGGACTGTTCCTTGCTGGCAGGCAATCCAACGGAGATCGGCGCGTCTCCGTTAGTCGTTGCCCGAGCGATTTGATAACCCTTGCCCGTTTTCTCCCGAAGGATGCGGTCGTACACACGCTTCGCTTCTTCGTAAGTGGCAGTGCTTGCCTTAACGTCGCTCTGCAAAGCGGAACCACGCCGCCCCCATTGGGCTTGGACAGACCACTGGTCTTGTGTGTTCTCCAACTGCAAGTGATATACCTTGTCGGAACTGCCTTGGCGGAAATACAGCTCTGCTCGTTCAGTTTGCATTTGTTCGCTCCTTCGTTTTGTTTTGCTTTTGCCCTTCGTGCAACGCGGAGCGGTGCATGAAAAGCAAATGCCCTTCATGGCGGTCCCCGGCGACTAGCCGCCCGCGCTGTCAAGGGCGCGTGGGGTTCGCGTTCATCGGAGCGAAGCGGAGACCCTTTACAGAGGAAGCGGGCGGTCTAGGCGCACTCTTTCCGCAAGAAGGGCATAGAGGAAAAAGCACAGGTCCGATGGGAACGCACAGAATAGCGTTGTGGTTGCGGTGACTTGGGTAGGCTGGTTACAGACTTTCGATAGAAACGCTTCGGCCATGTACACGATTCTGAACAAATGCCGGGACATCACGGCACTGGTGAGCGCATTTCAGATTATTGAAGTGGTGATGGGGATAAGGGTTGATATGTCGGCGAGATGATCGAACGTTATCCAGAGATGGAATGCATCGCATCCTGGCGGTCCGCGGTTGCGTAGCTTTGACCAGCGAACGCGAGGATTCAATTAAAGGCAAAACGCCCAAAGCGAGGTACTCGGCGGGTACATGCGATGGTACTTCGTTGCGGCTGCTGGGGGGTGAGTAATACAGGCCGACTGTGTAGTTACCGAGAGCGGCGTGGACGACGGCGTTGGCGACGCAGGTTTGACGACGCGATCCAAGCAAGCCCGCCTGCAACGACAATCCCGTGGAGAATAGCGTCTCTGGTCGGGCTACCGTTCTTTCCCGTGTTCACGCGGCTCACAAAATCTTGGCAGTTGTCGAGAGGTGCCCACCGTACTCCGCGTTTCGCTTCATTCAGAACGTTTTGCCAGACTCGCTCGCCGTCTTGGACAGAGAGAGGCAAGCGATATTGGAAAGGAATGTAGGCGTCGTTGAACTCTTCAGGCCACGTAATCACAACTCTTCCGTGTTGCTTCGAATTGTGGCCCACCACTTGTAGGCCCCACGGGGTGTATCCGACAGTCCCAACATGCGGCGAGTGTGGCCACAAAAGAACTGTCGTGCCCTTTGGAAGAAGATTCCCGAATTCATCCGTTAAAACCATGTTAGAAAAAGCATGCTACGAGAGGGGAGCGCAGGTCAACCGCTTAGTTCGCTGCCAGTGAAGTTCGGTTGTCGTTTGCCGAATACGGTATATGCGGAGCGTGAGTCTTGCCCTGGTTTAGAGCAGATTTCGGATCTCCGTTCCTGAGGGACCGCAAGTAGTTATCGGGGATGCAGAAGCGGACTTCAAAGGTGAGAGTCGCGAATGGAATTGCGCAGGTTAGGAACGTGGAATAAATCGGTATCGATTCGCCTTAGAAATAAATGAGGCGTCAGGCCACTGGCGGCGGTCAGCCGGAAGATGGATCTTTCCGAGTAGTTTCGTAAATTCCTCTAATCCCGTGTCAAGACGCGATCCGCGTAACTCGGCTTCTCGCTTGGTGTTTAATTTCATTTCTAGATCTTCGGTCAGGTAAATAAGCGCGGCATCGTATGCCCGATGTAAGGTAGGTGACAACGCTAGTCCGTTTCGAATGTGGTCGGCGCTACCGGGAGCGCCTACTGGCAGTATATGGGCTGCGTCTACTAATCGTAGTTGGGCGCGTGTCACGGCGCATCGATTTCCATAGGCGTTGAGAACTTGCAATCTAAAGTTTGCTGCCCGCGATAGCCGGCTAACGGTCTGCACGATCCGCTGGCGGGGCTCGGATAGAGCCTCGAGATCCGCCGAGGGAATGTTTTGCAGTGAAGATGCTTTGGTTAGTAGGCGAAGCGTAGCAGCTTCCTTACCATATTTGTGGAGATGGCTTGCATTCAATGAGTAGTTGAGAAGTTGATCAGGTCTGATGCCGATTGCAATTTCATCGTTGCTCTTTCGATCAAAGGCGATTCCGTCGTCTAGGGCTTTTCTAACGGCACGAATATCAATCTGAACAGATGGTGAGCCTGTTGTGAAAGTGCTGTGGCGATTGAGGTCGAATCCGGCAAACATCTTCAGGTTCGGTTCGTAACCAATCAGAATTGTGTGGCCTTCGGCTGAGATTTGCAGGGGTGAGTCGACGGATGTCATCTGTATTCGATACTCGTCAGGCAATCGAGTTCGGCCGCCGTGAGTCAGCGTCCAAGCGAAGACGAAAAGGTATATCTCGGCTCCGTCTTGCGTTGTAACCAAGAACTTGCGGGGGTGTTGTCGGATGCCCGATATCAGGACCGCGGAGTTTCCAGACTCTTGGATCCCTTCCAAGATCGCGTCAACGAGGATCTCTGGTTGTGTGGCTGGCAACTTTTCCACCGTTCTGCGTCAGAATCGAAGCGGGGGAATCGGACATGGTCGGGGCTTGTCCGACCGAAGCAGTGGAAAGACTAACGAGTTTCATGTTCGAGCACAATCGCGCAAATCGACGTACTGACTGACAGTAATCGGGCGAATATCAGGCGAAGAGAAACCACTGCACAACCAGTTGACAAAACCTGTCAACGGATACAATATCTTGTGGAACCGATGGCATGGTCCATACATTCCGCGATTCGTCTTCGCCGAGAACAACTCGGAATTTCTCAAACAGACTTGGCCGAGCAGCTTGGTGTGACGAAATCGCTGTTAAGTCATATCGAGGCTGGTAAACGGCAACCCACGCAGGAGCAAATTGGGAAGTTGGCCGGGGCTCTACAATTACCCCCGGATCTTCTATCACTGAGTGCTGACCGTTTACCGGAAGACGTGCGTGATTTCTTTGAGGCTGACGCCGCGATGGGTGTCGCAGCGGTTCGTCAGCGGAGTGAAGGAAATGTTATTCCCTGCCCGAGGATTCCCGAGCAATTGCCATCACCGAAGACCGGGGTGAGTTGCGAAAACGGATCTGTGCATTTGCCGGAACGGATTGATGTAACCAAGACCTCGACTTCCTATCGAGCGCATAGCTACCACACGAAGGTTCCTCCTGACGCTATAGTTCCATTCATTCGTGCGTTTACCCGGCCCGGAGAGACTATTGTTGACCCATTCTGCGGGTCCGGAATGACGGGAGTAGCCGCATTGACGGAAGGTCGCAACGCGTTGCTGTCAGACCTCTCCCCAGCTGCAGTTCATATTTCGAGGAACTATACGACAGCTTGTGACCCGGACGAGTTTGAGGAGGCACTCGTTCGGGTAGAGGAAATGGTCGACCCGACCATTGGATGGCTCTACCGGCCGGTGCGTTCTGATTCCCAGGTCGAATATACGACATGGAGCGATGTGTTTCGGTGTCCGGCATGTCGTAACCGGATCGTGTATTGGGAGGCGGTCAAAAAAACAGGAAGTCCGGATGGCGATGGACTGAATTGCACATCATGTGACCAGCGTTTCCGAAAAGCGGATCTGGAGTGGGTGGCTGAAGTCCCAGTCGTCAGCCATACGTCATCGCTTGGCAAACGGATAAATTCGCACACGCCAACTCCTGAGGAGCTGGCTCTTATCGACGGAGCGGCAACGGCTCCGATCCCGTATTGGATTCCGACAATTTCGTTTGGGCCAGAACGTGAGATGTGGCGGGCTGGACATCGTGCAATGGGTATTTCCGATGTGTCCGCATTTTTCACGCGTCGGAATTTGCATGCCCTCGCGGCACTCCGTCATGCGATTGCGTGCGCCTCTGTGGGACGCGTGCGGGAGGCATTGCTTTTTGCCTTCACGGCTTGTGTGAATCGTGCCTCTCGGCGGTATCAATGGAATGCGAAGCGACCAACCAACGTCATGACCGGGACGCTATATATATCGTCGCTTCGGTACGAATGGAACGTATGGAGCCTCTTCAAACGCAAAGCGTCAGGCGTGTTGCGCTATTACCGGGACTTCCCGAAAACACCAGGGCAGGTGCAGGTATTCCAGCGTTCGGCGACTGACCTTTCATGTTTGCCGGACGGCTGTGCGGATATGGTCTTCATGGACCCGCCGTTTGGGTCGAACATTTTTTATGCGGACTCGTCGTTGTTGTGGGAAGCATGGCTGGGGACTCTGACTGATGAAAGCGCCGAAATTGTGGTGAACAAACATCGTTCTTCGGCAACGGGCGGGAAAACGTTGGAGGATTATTCGGGGTTGATGAAGGATGCGTTTGTTCATGCCGCGCGCATTTTGAAGCCTGGAGGCCGCGCAGTTCTCGCATTCTCGAATTCGGACGACCGAGTTTGGCATGCGATTCAGAAGGCTCTAGTCGCGGCAGGATTTTCGACGTTGAGCGTCCATGTCCTGAACAAAGGACAGCCGTCCATTAAAGGAGTGAAGGGCGTTACAGGAAAAGAAAATGTCACTTGTCTGGATTTGGTTCTTTGCTTGAAGCACAACAGGAAAGGTTTGACGGCCGCGGTACCGTTTCCCCCGCCAGGAGGATTCGTTGATGGGGCGATACGGGAAGCGTTTGCAAGTGGACTTCGACGAAACGACGAAATTTACTCGGCTGTGATCCGATCAGTGGTTCAGGCCGATTATTCGGTTTCCGGGATTACTATGCCAACGATTGAGGCTCGTTCGAGAGATCTGTTGACTAGCCGCGGTGAAGGATTTCCGAGTCAGGAATCAGATGTTAACAAAACTGAGAATGCCGCCGTGAAGCTCATGGAAGGATATTTGCGATCGCGAAACATTCTGCCGCATTCAAAATCAAAGGCAAGTTCTAAGACGGCGATCCCGACGATGCGGATTCCGGGAGGGCGGAACAGCACTTTTTACATGGCGCATAGTTACCACACAAAGGTACCTCCTGAGGCCATTACGCCGTTCCTCGAATATTATACGAAAACAGGGGACGTGGTCCTTGACCCATTCTGCGGTTCTGGAATGACGGGTGTTGCAGCGGCGCTTACCGGCAGGCGAGCAATCCTCAATGATCTATCCCCTGCTGCAGTGCATCTTTCCTGGAATCATACGCGGCCCTGCGACCCCGAGGCGCTGGGGAGTGCATTCGAAAAACTGGAAGAGCGCGTAAGGGGTCGTTTCGACGATTTGTATGGAACCCGACACAAGGACGGCTCCAAGGGGATAATCCACTGGACTCTGTGGAGCACCGAACATAGGTGCGCTGAGTGTTCGAGGGATTTTTTGTTGTGGGATGCCATCGATCGAAAGTCAGGGCGGCTAGGGCGCACAATCCAGTGCCCAAATTGTTCAAAGGAGTTGAGCCGGTTCGGGTTGAAGACGCTTGGTTCCGTGCCGGCTTGGATTTCTTACGAGCTAAGTTCTGGAGGGCGCTGTGAAAAAGCCGCCTCTGCGGAGGACGTGCGGCGTTCCCTTAAGTTTACTCGCGAATCGATTTCGGCTTGGTTTCCCTGCGTACCTTTAGGACGCGACCGTGAGATGTATTTGCGGTGCGCGTTGCACCGGAAGGGAGTGAGTTCCGTTGCGGATCTCTATACCGCACGAAATTTGGACGCACTTGCGCTGCTTTGGCAAGAAATCGTGGCCGTTCCAGATGAGCGGGTGAGACAGGCTCTGGCCTTTGGCTTTACTAATACAGCTTGGCACGGGACGCGGATGCGGCGCTTCAACGCTCGCGGGGGCCAGCGCCCGTTGACAGGGACGCTCTATATTCCGCAGCTGTCGTCGGAAGTGAACGTTCTGGAAGTCCTGCGGAACAAGGTTAGACAGTTGCAGCGCTACTACCGAAACTTCAGACCGGATTCAACGGAATTGCCAGCCATCCTGCTCGGAAGCGCGACTGAGTTGTCGACGATTGGAGATTCTTCCATCGACTATGTTTTTACGGATCCACCATTCGGATCGAATATCTTTTATGCCGACTGCAACTTAGTCTGGGAATCGTGGCTTGGAAAACTGACAGATCCCGCGAAGGAGGCGGTCGTCAATCGGTCGCTTTCCATTGCCGAGGGCGGGAAATCGGTAGAGGTCTATAAATCGCTTATGACCGGCGCGATGCAAGAACTGGTTCGAGTCTTGAAACCCGGTGGTTGGGCCACGATCGTTTTTCATAGCACGGATAGCAAGATTTGGGAGGCGATTCGGGATTCGGCGGGGAAAGCAGGGTTCGAATTTCATGAAGCAACGTCTCTGGACCGGCGGCAGCAGAGCCACAAAGGTTACAAGGGGCGCGCCGGTCAAGAGGATGTGGCCCATTTTGACGTTGTCTTCAATCTGCGGAAACCCGTGTCCAAGATGAAAACGCACAAACCCTGGATGGAATCTCTAGAGATCGATCTCGAAAACTTGGTGGCGACTGTTGCGAGTGAAAGAGGCATCCGCGCGCGTGGGCTGCAGGGAATTCACGCCGAGGTTATGAGACGTCTGGCTTCAACGGGTACTTCAATTTTTGTGGATTATTCAGAGGTCCGTACGATTTGGGAGAGAGTACTGAAGGGACCGGCGGGACCCGCACAAATGGAAGCACTCTTTGAATGACGCTTCTAACTACCTCCCAGAGCAGCCGGGATAGCACGGATGAGCTCCACCAGCATGTCGTACAGGCTCTTGGAGCGTCGCTCGTTCGCCACTCGGATCTTGCACAGAAACCGCTGGAATTGGACCTTCGGTTCCCTTTACCTTCGAAACTTCGGGCGTATGTTTACAATGCAACGGTGCCTCCGGGTGGCCGGGCGACAGGTGAACACAAGATCCAGTTGATTGTCCCCGGACAGGCACGGGGAGAACGCGGCAACTTCGACCATTCGGGCGGCCGGATGCCCCTTCTGATCGGCTACCAGAATGAAATGGACGTTTTCGTGGTATGGGATGCCTTCCTGTACGAGGATTTTGCTTACTCGCGTAACGTGCAAGTCAAGGCAGAAACCATTTTCGAGGCCTTTGCCGGTAAGATTGGCAAACAGACCCGCCATCTTGGGAACGACCAGACGGAAATTGTTCTGGCAGCAAGGTCCCCACAGTTGGGGCAACTTCTCATCGAACGATACAACCTCATATTGACGCGCTTGGCAGGGAATGCTCGATGAGCTTAGGAGACCTCCAACTGAAGACTGGCTATCGGAAGGGTTTGGATGACATCGCTGCGGACTTCTATATGCCTTGCATGTCCCAGGCGACAGCGTATGACCGGGCCGTGGGTTTCTTCAACAGCGCAATCTATGTGATTTCCTGGTCTACGTTGCGCGATTTTGTAAGTCGCGGCGCGAAAATGCGGCTCGTTTGTTCGCCGGTGCTCGCGCCGAACGATATCGAAGCGATTAGCGAGGGATACAGTGATCGGGTCGAGTCGGCGAACGGGACACGCCTTCGGGAACAGATACAGACGATGCTCGCAACTCCTTATCTGACTAAACCGACCAAGGTGTTGGCATCGCTCATTTCCTTGGGGGTCATTGAGGTTCGCATTGCGTTCATGCAGCGAGTACCGAACCACGAACGGATCTTTCACGAAAAACTGGGCTTATTTCGGGATGAAGTTGGGAATACAGTGGCTTTCAAAGGATCGATGAATGAAACCTGGGCTGGACTATCGGCCGACGGCAACTTGGAGTCAATCGATGTCTTTGTATCCTGGGAACATGCTCGTGAGGCGCAACGCGTCAAGCAAGAAACGGCCTATTTCGAGGATCTGTGGAAGAATGAATTTGGCGGAGTCGTGGTGCGGCCATTTCCGGAGATTGCTCGCGAAGAATTGGTCAGCGCCGCCGACATAAAGAATTGGCCGGACCTGGTCGATGAAATCTGGCGTGAAATCGAAGCGGCGCAGCGGTTCAACGATTCAAAGAGCGGAACTGGCCGGAGACTGAGACCGCACCAGAGTTATGCATTGGAAGAGTGGGAAAAGCGCGGCCGGCGTGGGATCTTGGAACACGCCACGGGGAGTGGGAAGACATTCACGGCCCTGTGCGCTGTCCGAGAGGCGTTGAAACGGCAGGAGGTCGTTCTGGTTCTTGTACCGAGTGAACTGCTGCTCACGCAATGGCGGGAGGAGATCTCGGGAACGCTCGCGGATCAGCAACCACAAGTTCTGTTGTGCGGAGCTGGGCACGTGAGGTGGCGAGACGAGAGCTTGCTGGCGGCGTGGTCTCGGAGGGGAACTCAGCCCCACATTATTCTCTCCACGATGCAAACTGCGGCCTCAGAGGACTTCCGCAAATTGATGAGAGGTGGGCCGCAGGTGTTCCTCGTTGCCGATGAAGTTCATCGCCTGGGGAGCACGGAACATCTAAAGATTTTGAGTCTCGAGAGTGGACCCCGCCTAGGCCTCAGCGCGACGCCGCGACGCGCAGGTGATCCAACCGGAACCCAAACAATCTTCGATTATTTTCAAGGCGTTGTCCCACCCCCATTCACACTCAAAGACGCCATCGAATCGAATGCGCTTACTCCCTACCTCTACTACGTTCACCCTGTGGAACTGTCTGATGAGGAACAAGAGGAGTGGCATGCCCTAACTCAAAGGATCAAGCAAGACGCCGCTAGGAATGCGAGGAAACCCGAAGACCAAGGGAGCGAGTATCGCAAACGGCTTTTAATTGAGCGCGGCCGAATTCTGAAGGGAGCAGCAGGAAAGGTCCCACTGAGTCTGAACATTTTGCGCGATCGGTACGAGGAGGGCCAGCGTTGGATTGTGTATTGCGACAACGTAGATCAGTTACAAAGAGTGTTGGCTGAGGTTCGATCCAGTGGCATCAAGGCGAGCGAGTACCATTCCGCGATGACCGGCGACCGAAGCCAGACTCTTCGGCTTTTTGACCATCACGGCGGCATTCTCGTTTCGATTCGCTGCTTAGACGAGGGAGTCGATATTCCGTCGGTCAGCCATGCCTTAATCCTTGCTTCCTCAAGGAATCCGCGGGAATTCATCCAGAGACGTGGCCGGGTGCTCAGAAAAGCCGAGGGGAAGAGTGTCGCGTTCATTCACGATGCGATTGTAGTACCTTTAGTGACACGTAATGAAGATTCTGGTGTAGATATCCTTGCTGGGGAAATGACAAGGGCTATAGAGTTTGGGAAGAACGCTCTTAATCCGTCCTCGGTAACGGAATTGGAGAGGCTGGCGCTCCGATTCGGTATGGACTTCGAGCAACTCGCCGGATCTGGATACGAAGAGGATTGAAAGGACACATGGACCTCCTGTCGACAATCTTGGACCTGCGCCAGAAGCAATTCGCGCATCTCCCCGAAGACCTGGTCAAGGAAATTGTCAGGATTGAGATCGACTACGCTGAGGACCGGGCGGAAGCGTTGAAGCGAGTCGAGCAAGCGCTGGAACGGTATCTCAATAGCCTGCCGGAGAACAAGACGTGCTGAGAATCCGCAGCGTGCACTTGTGTGATTTCGGACCTTTCAAAGGGGAGCAGCGCATAGATCTGCCCAAAGAGGATGGCGTTGTCATCGTCTATGGCGAAAATATGCGCGGTAAGACGACGCTCCTGAACGCCATTCGCTATGCGTTGTTCGGCAGGGTTTTGACCCGTGGTTCCGTGGAGATCCAACTGCACCAGCTGGGAAACTGGGAGAGTGCTGCGGACGGGAAATATGGATTTCATGTAGTTCTTGCGTTTGAACAGAATGGCGACACCTACGAACTGACACGAGAATGTCGGGTGAGATCCGGAGTTTCGAAGCCGGCTTCAAACGCTGACTATATCGAGGAATCCTTTCTCACGAAGAACGGATCGGCGATGGGGCCGCAGGAGGCGGTTCTGGAGCTAGGCCGCATTATGCCGGAGACAGTGTCTCGCTTCTTCCTCTTCGACGGAGAGCTTCTTCAACAATACGAAGAGCTGCTGCGAAACGAAAGCGAGATGGGCCGTCAAATCAAAGAGGCAATCGAACGGATTTTGGGAGTCCCCGTCCTGACGAATGGCAGGGCTGATTTAGCACAGGTGCATAAGCAAGCTCAACACCAGGAGGCTAAAGCGGCGCAACGTAACCAGAAAACGCAACAACTCGGGAACCTTCACGCAGAGCTGCTTGGGCAACGTGAGGCGATGCAGCAGGAAAGCGCTCGACTGCGTCAAGAGCTTGATCGGTTGAGGGGGACCAAGACCGCGAAAGAAGAGCAGGCAAAGAAGCAGGAGATGCTTCGAGGTCTGTTAACGCTGCGTGAGCGTCTCCAGGAGGAAATAAATTCTCTAGATAGAAAGATTTCAGAGAAGGAAGACAAGAGAAAGACTCTGCTGACGACCGCGTGGCGAAGTCTTCTCGTCCCGCGAATCAAAGCGTTCCGAGAGCATATTGAGGAGCAGCTGCGCGTGGCGCGCGAGGAGACCGCACGCCGCCTTATCCATGCGGAGACGACGGAGGCAATACGGAAGGCATTGTGCACGGGAAGTTGTTCGCTCTGCGAGCAGCCGATCGCTGGAGAGACAAAGGAGCGTCTACAGAATCGGCTGACCGAGTTTGAAGGCACGCCCCAAACGGCTGCTTCGGATGATCGAATCCCTTCTCTGGAAAGACAGGTGTCAGAGCTTCGTCGATACCAAACCGACAGTTCGATTGCTGTACTTCATGAGATCTCTGGGGCAATCAACGATTTTCGAGTGACGAAGGCGACGAGCGAGGACCGCCTTCGTGAACTAAAGGAGCAGACGGCGGGTCTTGACGAAAGTGAGGTGCGTCGAATCTACGCGGAGTACGAAAAGGCAGTGCAGGAAATCGTCATTGTTGAAAACGGATTGAAGGTACATGACGCGGCACTGGCGGAGATCGACGGTAACATTAGTCGGATTGAGTCGGAGTTAGGTAAGAAGGGCGGAAGTGACCTGCAGAAGGAGCGGAAACGACGCGAAATAGCGGAAGGGTTGCGAAGCCTATTTGAGGAAGGTGTGAAGGTCTATCGCGACCATTTGCGAACTAAAGTAGAGAAAGACGCAACGACATTGTTCTTGGACCTAACGAGTGAGCCCGAATACGCCAGCCTCAGCATTAACAGCAATTACGGATTGACCATCGTCCATAAAGACGGAACCAGTATTCCCGTGCGATCGGCGGGCGCAGAGCACGTGGTGGCGCTTTCTTTGATGGGATCTCTTCAAAAAAACGCGCCTTTGCGGGGACCGATCATCATGGACTCGCCTTTTGGACGCTTGGATAGCGTGCATACGAGAAAAGTGATTCATACGCTTCCCAATATGGCGGGGCAAGTACTTCTTTTTGTCTACGAGTCAGAGCTTGAACCTAAACTAGCCCGCAATGAACTGAAAGGCGCTTTGCGACGGGAATATCGGATCGAGCGACAGTCCGCCCGATACTCGAAGGTGGAAAAGGTGGTCTGAAAATGATCGACGATAAAAAGACGATTGGGCTGACACCTGAGAATCGTTCTGTCATGGATCGAATCATGGAGAAGGGGTTCTTTCGAGAGCAAAAGGACGCCGCTCTCTTTGCGATGGCGTATGCGATAAACCAAGGTGTTCCCTCCGGGAACTGTGAGGGTGCAAACACGATCTGGAATGTCGGAAGCCTGGATCCCGAAGGTGAGATAAGGTCGTTGGTCGGGAACTTGTTTCCCGATGGGGTTCTTCCGTACCGATTGACCGAACACCTAATTAATGCGGGCCTAGCTCTGATAGGAGCACGCATGGCGGCTGACCCGGGACTGGATCTGACTGATTTCCTTGGAAAAGAACAAGCGTCGTTTACGTCACAATAGACTATGATTGTTGACGTATCGAATATTTAACCTGTGGCTGCCTATCGCGGTACCTCGTGAAATTCAAGTTGAGCTAATCGTCGAAAGCTACCACGCGCCGAGCATCTGAGGAAGTTGGCGTGAAAGAAGATAGGCGTGCGAACATCACGTTTCAGCTATATGCGACGGTACTGGGGATGTTGGCGTGACGCGATTCTCTGACTACATCCAGAAACAGTCGATGGGTTCGCACGAGCTCCCGTTGGTGCACACAACGGAGTATTTCCGCCTGGCCTCCATCCAGGCAAGCAACATGCTCCAGCCCAGTGACTGCGCGATTTTCAAAGAACCTCTGCTGTATTTCTTCTACGGTCGGCCGGCGTACCGAGATTCTTCTCAAACGATGCCAAAACGAGATGTTGGTTTTTATCCGATCTGCTTCGTTTTTCGGCCGGCGACGATATGCAAGAAAGCCAAACGGCTATATCCATTCGACACCGGCGCCTCTCAGTACGGGTTGTACGAGCCTGACGTTAAACGAACCGAAGCATTGGCCAACTATCGAGTTCTAGAGATTCTCGAGAATGCCAGAAAGATCGTCAGTTCCTTTTTCGATAGCGACGAAAAATATCTATCCCACAAACCTAAACACGGTCTGAGTTTTGCGTCGGACGAAAGTGACGTGGAATCCTATTATCACCTTATCAGTGGGGGAGGGGATCCTAGCTGCGATGATCGATGTTCTGCGGTGGAAATTCAAATCGCCGAGTGCCTGGATATCCGTCAGGGGGTCATCGCTGTTGCGCTACCAACCTGCTTCTTGGAGGATGCGAATTTAGCAAGCACGCTTCTGAAAGTGTGGGGGGCGGTTCCTTTAACTTACGACGCAGATGTAGGTATGCGGCCTCTCGAATTGCACGGTGCAATTCGACTTTTGGTCCGCCAGTTCTATCGCCAATCGGGGCTACTATGACGAGTCCTTCCGGACTTCCACTCTTTGGCTTCGCGAACCCGCGCGAACGGCTCCCGGCGTTTGTGGTGCCGATTTTTGGAAGTCTTCCAGATCTTTGGATTCAAGACGGCAAGGGTGACGGGTTGATTTTACGGTTTTCTCCGTGCACCCTGCCTTCAGAAAAGATCATTACCCAGCACAATCACAAGCATTGGGCAAAAGTCGGGGATGCACTCATCTATGCGTTTCAATTCTCGAACGCTCAAATCGACATCGGTACACAAGCGAGAATCCAAAAGCTATTGACCGAAAGATTGGATGAGTTTCGAGACTTTCCATTCTTAATAATCGACATCCTCAAATTCATTAAGCAGTTAGACGCCCTGCCCGAAGCGATTCAAAAGGCAAGGAATAAATTGGCTCTGAACGATCCAGAAATTGCGCAACAGTGGGCCATG
>Ga0210405_10003987_pt1 | contig 14082 bp, 16 predicted proteins | sample IncBWH11MmetaG_FD_155492 | JGI IMG/M metagenome (GOLD analysis project Ga0210405, IMG submission 155492) | Forest soil microbial communities from Barre Woods Harvard Forest LTER site, Petersham, Massachusetts, United States - Inc-BW-H-11-M | ecosystem: Environmental > Terrestrial > Soil >... | reverse complement strand
CGTCCGCGGGGCATGAGGGCAACATCTTAGCAGAGACCTCGGTAACCGGGCGGCCAATTGACTGGCCTCACGCGCCCCGATACTCTGGAGTTAGCCTCACTCTATCGGGGAACGCTACGTGGCCGTGAATTCGATCCAACTCGGGCAGGTCTGGCGCAGCGATGCGGACGGCCAGGATTATCTCGTCACCAAGGTTTACAGCGAAGTGTTCACGCAATATGCCATGCTGCGCCCTGCCGGGATCACCGCTCCCGACGCTCCCACCGTACGCCTCAAGGTGACCAAGACTCCACAAGGCGCGGCGCTCCCGGGCTATACGTTTACGCAGGACGGCTCATTCTAGGCGCGGCGGCCCCTAGCAGATTTCCGTTACACTTGAACTCGAGTACCCAGTACCCAGTTTTCGGGCTGAGAGGTTCTGACTGGGTACTAGGTACTAGCAACTGCCTCTCCCATGACCGAAAAACTCCTTGCAATCATCTTCGTATTCATCAACTCCGTAATCAGCGTAACCGGCTACGGAGGTGTGACGTTGCTCATGGCGATTGAGTCGGCCTGCATTCCGTTGCCTTCAGAACTCATCATGCCATTCGCCGGCTACCTGGTTTTTACCGGCACGTTCAAGTTGCTTTGGGTTGCAACGGCCGGAGCGCTCGGATGCAACCTGGGATCGTTGGTAGCGTACGAAATCGGATGCTATGGCGGCCGCCCGCTGGTCGAGCGCTACGGCCGATGGATTCTGATGGGCCGCCGCGAACTCGATTGGGCCGACCGCTTCTTTCTACGCTGGGGATATCTGGCAGTCTTCGTCGGACGGCTGCTGCCGGTGATTCGAACGTTCATCGCATTGCCGGCGGGTGTCGCGCGCATGCCACGAGGCCGATTTCACATTTACACGTTTCTAGGATCGTGGCCCTGGTGCCTGGGCCTGGCCTATCTCGGAATGAAGTTGGGCGAGAACTGGCGCGAGTTGGGAAAATACTTTCACAAGTTCGATGCGGTAATCGGAGTCGTGCTGGTGGCGGGTGTTGCGTGGTTTGTTTGGACGCACTGGCAGAGTAGAATCTCTCGTCAGACTTCGGCCGTCAGTGATCGGTAAAAATCCGAGTACTTCATTCGTCTCAGACCCGCTTCGCCAACTGCGACCCCACGATCTGCCACTTGCCATCACGCTTCACAACCACGTCCATGTAGATGTAGCCGACAGGGAAGCGACGCCCGCCCTGCTCCACATCGTCTTCTTCCGAGCCATGCACGATCGCTACATCTTGACTCAGGACGCGGATTCGCCGGCCCGTCGAGCTCATCGATAAGTATCGGATGACGCCGGTCTTGAGATTGTTCAACACGTCTTTCTTGGTGAAGACGTCGCCCGTCTCGTCGTATTGCAGGTAATCGTCGGCAAAGATGCGCGAGAGTTCGGCGACGTCGGCGGCGACCAGAGCACGGTCTCCATCTTCAAAAAGCTTCAGGATTTGTTGCTCGTCACTAGCCATATTCAAATCGTCATCCGAGAGAGCACTTTTGACCTGCGCGACTTAGTAGTGTACAAGCTAAGTCATTCCAATCGCCAAGGAGTGGTTCACCATGCATCACGCTCTTGCCGCTGTTCTGTTTTTTGCTGTTGCTTTGCCCATCGTCTCTCAGGCGCAGTCTCCCACGCCCTCCGACAAACCGTTCGTCGTCGAGTATTACTACAAAACTAAATGGGGACACGCGGATGAATTCCTGAAATTATTTAAGAAAAATCATTATCCCGTGCTCAAGAAAGAAACTGAGATGGGTCGCATCGTCAAGGTGTGGATGGATCAACCCCGCTACCACACCACCGAAGACGGACGCTGGGATTTCCGCGTCACCATCGTTTTCAAGAATGCAACCGTAGCCAACGAACCCTTTGATGAGGCGGCGCTGCAGAAACAGATGTATCCCGATCAGGAAACCTTTCAGCGCGAAGAACAGCGGCGCTTCGAGATTCTCGACGCGCATTGGGATTTGCCCGTGAAAACGGTGGAGTTGGACAAATAGTGCCGGGTCAGCGCTCGGTGCTGCGATGCACCGCGTTTCGGAAAAGATGTTACAAGCGGATGACAATCGTCCGGGAAATCCTTTATAGCTGTCATTGAAATTTGGAATTAGACAGAGTCCCGGTAGTGTCCATATTCTTAACCATGGACAGCTTATTATCGGTTGAGGACTCACATGTAGATTTGCTGCACGAAATCGGCACTCGTCTGGCCACTGCGGATGGCTTTCACGAAGTGCTGGGTCGTGTGGTTGATTTCGCTTCCGCGCTGGTAAAGTGCGATTCCTGCCTGATTTATGTTCTCGAGGGCGACGACCTCGTTCTGCGAGCTTCGAAAAGTCCGCATCCCGAGATTGTGGATCGGCTCAAACTCCGCGTCGGACAAGGCATTACCGGATGGGTGGCCGAACATCGCGAGCCTGTCGCGGTCTCCGAAAAAGCGGCGCTCGATCCCCGTTTTCAGTTTTTCCACGAATTGCCCGAGGATAGCTACGAGGCATTTCTGTCGGTGCCGTTGATGTGCCGCGGGCGAGTCGTGGGCGTGATCAATCTGCAGCATCGTCAGCCGCACGTTTATCGGCGGCGTGAAATTCGTCTGATCTCCACCATAGGATTTTTGGTGGGCGCCGAGATCGAGATGGCGCGACTGGAAGATGCAAACTCCAATTTGTGGGAACAATTGCAGACTCGCAAAGTTGTGGAGCGCGCAAAAGGAATCCTGCAACGCGAGCTGGGGCTGAGCGAGGAACAAGCCTACCTCACCTTGCAACGGCAGAGCCGGCAAAAGCGCAAGCCGATGAAAGAAATTGCTGAAGCCATCGTACTCAGCGACGAAGTGAAGGGTAATGCTCCCTCGCCGAAATTAACCTGAGGTGTGACAGCTTCATGTCACGCCGCTATATTTTTCAGCTCTCGGCCATTAGCAACTAGCAATTGGCAGTTAGCACAAGCTGGGGACCAAATGCTGATTGCTAAGTGCTAATTTCTAATTGCTCGCTACACAAACCGAGAGCAGATTTGGGATCTGCTCTCGGTTTTTGGCAGCGGCCGAACTAGCGGGCGGCGGATAGGGTCGTGGTTGCGACCGTCTTTGCTACCTCGCGAGTCTCGGCCGGTACGGCAAAGTGCAGGGTCATTCCGAACTCGGGAAGCTGCAGAGTACTGACAAAGCTCCCACCCGGTCGCGAGACGACCACGAGCCGGCTCACGTCAGAAGGGTGCGAGACCTCAGTGTCGGTAACCAGTAGCATGAAGCCGGTTCCGTGGCCGCTCACATCCCGCACCATCAGTAGTTCTGACGGCCCCTGGGTTCCCATGGTGAAGCGGTACTTTCCTGCCGGCACGATGGCATTCTGCCAATGTACCTCGTGGTCTAGAGTGAAGCTGCCGGCTGCCCCTTGCGCGGAAGCCAAGCTAGGCGCGAAGTTCAATGCACTCACAGTCAAAACCGCAGCGTAGACATACTTGCGAATCGATTTCATTGGCATCTCCTGTTCTCTTCCTCTCTAAGCGAGGAAGAGCGTGTCTGAAGAGCACACTACCGGCGCAAAGCCAAGTGGCGTGGGCTCAGATTTGAGTGGAGAACTACAGGGTCAGGAGAATTGCAATACCGACATCGGGGCCGGCACGCAAACATCAGCTTCATAACACCGGCTGCAGAGCTGGTTTACGAAGTGATTTCACTATGAAGCAAGTTCACGCTGGAGTCCAACGCAAAAAATCTATCGGAGCTATCTGCCGATTGCAGAACATGTCATGGCACGCGGCGCGGATCAGAGCAAGGAGTGTCGGCGACACAGCTATATAATGCCGCAAGAGGTGACTCGCCATGGATCAAGTACATCGTTCCGTAACTGCCAAGGGCGTTCTAGTACTAGGAGTCATCGTCACTCTCAATGTCTGTATCGCGATCCTCGAGCATTGGAAACACTTCGACTGGTCCAAGAGAGGCCTCGCGGTAGCCCTCCTGGCGAGCCTCGTCGGCATGCCCGCGAGAATGATGTGGAAACGAGAGGCAGGCAAGAGCATCGATTGGCAGAGCCTTGTGATCGCGTATCTCTGGGTGTTGATGGTAATCCTGCTGTTTGGCATGCGATAGACTTCCTCCAACCAATGTTGGCCTTGCCCCGTTGAGCCGATTTTCTGCGCGTTCGGCCCCTGGCGTTTGCCAAACTCCTGCCCGATACGCGAACATACAAGGTTTGCAATCCCTACCAGATACTCACTGAGGAAGCGGCCAAAATTATGGCGATCCGGAAGCAGTCTACAAAAGCAGCGTCGAAGTCATCTCGCGTCGAAGTAAACGACGTAAAGTCCGAAACGAAGGCGCGTGGCGGTTCCAAGCACAACGGCACGATCCAACCGGCGAAAGGCAAGTTGGGAGTAATGATTCCCGGCATGGGCGCGGTCGCGACCACATTTGTTGCCGGCGTGGAGGCGATTCGCAAAGGGCTGGCGAAACCAATCGGCTCGCTCACTCAGATGGGCACCATACGCCTCGGCAAGCGCACCGATGGCCGCTCCCCGAAGATCAAGGAGTTTGTGCCACTCGCTGGTCTCGATGACTTGGTTTTCACCGGCTGGGATATTTTCGAGGACAACATGTATGAAGCGGCCTCGAACGCCGGTGTGCTCGACCAGCGGCTGCTCGACCAGTTGAAGCCCTTTCTGTCGTCGGTGACTCCGCGCGCGGCGGTGTTCGACCACAACTATGTGAAGAAGATCGACGGGCCCAACGTGAAGAAGGGCAAAACGAAGATGGATTTGGCCGAGCAATTACGCGACGACATTCGCGACTTCAAGAAGACCAGCGGCGCCAGCCGTTTGATCACGATGTGGTGCGGATCGACGGAGTCTTATATCGAAGCGGGCGAGGCGCACCAGTCGGTGAAGTCTTTCGAGAAGGCACTGCGCGCGAATGACGAAATGATCGCGCCCTCGATGGTCTATGCTTATGCGTCGCTGATGGAAGGCGTGCCCTTTGCCAACGGCGCACCGAATCTGACCGTCGATCTTCCGGTGATGCTCGAACTCTCGCGGCAGAACGAAGCTCCCGTTTGCGGCAAGGATTTCAAAACTGGACAAACGTTGATGAAGACCATCCTCGCGCCCGGCTTTAAAGCACGAATGCTGGGGCTGAATGGATGGTTCTCCACCAACATCCTCGGCAACCGCGATGGCGAAGTGCTCGATGACCCGGGGTCTTTTAAAACCAAGGAAGAGTCGAAGCTTTCGGTGCTCGAACACATTTTGCAACCGGAGCTTTATCCTGAGCTTTACGGCGATATGTATCACAAGGTTCGAATCAACTACTATCCGCCGCGCGGCGATAACAAAGAAGGCTGGGACAATATCGATATCTTCGGATGGCTCGGTTATCCCATGCAGATCAAAGTCGATTTTCTATGTCGCGATTCGATCCTGGCCGCGCCGATTGTCCTCGACTTAGTATTGTTGATGGATCTCGCCAAGCGCTGTTCGGAGTTGAAGGGACTCGGAATTCAGGAGTGGCTGAGCTTCTACTTCAAGTCTCCGATGACTGTGCCGGGGCTGTATCCCGAGCATGACTTGTTTATTCAATTGATGAAACTGAAAAACACGTTGCGCCATTTGAAGGGAGAAGAACTGATCACGCATTTGGGGCTGGAGTATTACGACTAGTCTTGTGTGTCGGCGAGGTGCGCGCCGGAGATCTTCGGCGCGCTGATCGCCGTCGTCCCTCGGGTAAGTTACCTAGTATAAATTTCCTCGGAAAAATCGACTCTCGGCCTTGACTCCGTCCCCACGCGGTCTACCATAAAGGTAACGCTCCTCCCTAGGGCAGGGGACAATCCAACCAACAACCCGTAGTTCAAAAAGTGGAGGAAGTCCCCATGAAATTAAACGACAGCATATCAACCTATGACGTTGCCGAAGCTTTACAGGGCGAGACCGGCAAATTTGAAGTAACCAGCCCCAATGGAGAACGCTATTTCGTTACGTGTCAGCCGGGTCACTCTATCGTCAGTTTGGAGTGGGCCGGAAGTGAGCCAAACCTGCAACCCTTCCTCGTGCGCAAAGTAGCTCAACCCATCGCGACGGAGGGTCGCTCCAAGAGATCCGCGGCTGCCTGATTTTCCGGCGCCGTCAATAAAACCAGCCCAGCCCCGATCAGGCTGGGCTTTTGATTTGCTAGCTGGTAGTCGTAGGAGCGTTGACGATTGCGCGCGCAAGAAGCGCACCGCAAAACGTCGGCGCCCTTCGTTTTCTTCCTACCAAACCGTCCTGAGCAGCGGGCTTTTGCGGATTCTCTCGTCGTGAGTGACTAGAGTCAGGCCTTCCGCGCGGGCGGTGCCGCCGATGATGCGATCGGCGGGGTCGTGTGAGTAGTCATCGGGAAACAGTACGCCGAGGGAACAAATTTCGGGAGTAATTGGGCGCACAGCAACGTCCTCCAGGAATATCTGGATCGACGCTTCCAGGGTACCGTAGGCTCGTACTCGCCCCCTAGACAGGAGAGAGGAAATTTCCCAAATGGTGATTGCGGAGATGGCAAGACCTCCGCTATGTCGCGCTCTCCGAATCGCTGATGCAGCGGCTCGCGAAAGCTTCTTGGAATCGTCCACAGCCCAAACCAGAGCGTGTGTATCGATAAGAATCAAAAGGCGGACTCCCATGACTCGGGCGGATCTGAATCGAGGTCGCCGACAATCTCAATGATCCCTTTGAGTCTGCCGATGAATGGCCGGCCTTCCTTGCCCGCCGGCACCAGCTTCGCTACAGGCTTCCCTCGCTTAGTGATGACGATGGTCTCGCGAGTGCTGCTGACATCGTCCATCAGGGTAAGGCAGCGAGCCTTGAATTCAGCTGCCGAAATCGTCCTCATGACTAGCTCCTCTAAAACATGGTCATTGTAACATGGTCACTTGTCTCTCACGCCAGCTTCTTCTCCCGCTTGTACTCGTCGAACTTCTCCAGAAATCTGTCGATATCCTTCTTCTGCAAATAATACGGCGTCGACAGCCGCAGCTTGTTGGGGTCTGCGCCGCGAATTCTGATTTTGTGGGTCTTCCACATCCAGTTTTCTAAATCCATGCGTGGGACCGGCGGCACATTTACCGTCACGATCGCGCAACGCAGCGCGGGGTCGGGTGAAGTCCACGACTCTGCTCCGCGCTTCTTCATTTCATCCAGCATGTAATCGGCGAGTCTTCGATGGCGGCGCTCGATGCGGTCTAAGCCAATATCGTTTGCCAACTTGATGGAAGCGCGCAATCCCCACAGTGCCGGGACGTTCGAGCTGCCGATTCGCTGGAAACGTTCGGCGCGGAGTTTTGAATCGTCCCAACCTTCGGTCACAATCGTGTTCCACAAACGGTCGATCACGTCGTCGCGCACGTAGAGAAATCCTGAGCCTTTGGGCGCCTGCAGCCACTTGTGCGGGCTCGACGAGTACATATCGCAGCCGAGGTCGCGAATATTCAGTCGCATCATTCCTGCGACGTGCGCGCCATCGACGGCAGAGAGAATTCCCTTCGAGCGGGCGAGCGCGCTGAGCTCTTTCGCGGGAAGAACGACGCCGGAGAATGTTGTGATGTGGCTAAAGAAGATCACGCGCGTGCGTGGAGTGATGGCATCGTTGAAAAGATTGAGAACTTGCGCGGCATCCTTCACAGGGCGGGGAAGTATGACTCGCTTCACGACGATGCCGTAGCGTTTGGCCTTTAGATTCCAAGGGTGCTCGCCACCGGGATGCTCCTGATCGGTCATCAGAACTTCGTCACCCGGTTTCAGGTCGATTCCATTGGCGATGTAGCTGTTCGCTTCCGTGGCGTTGCGCAGCAGAGCAATTTCATCACGATGGCAGCCCACGAAGGCGGCGAGGGGATCGCGAAACTCGTTCCAGGAAGCATATCCCCAGATGGGATAGTCTTCGGGATCCTGCTGGTTCATCTTTTCCGTGGTGGTGTAGCCCTCGAAAACGGCGCGCAGCACCGGCGCGGGGCTGGAACCGACGGTCCCGTTGTTCAGATAAACTTCGTCCTCGGGAACTAGGAATTGCTTGCGCAGTTCGCTCCAATAGGCGTCTTCATTCTTATCGAAGAGAGCGGAGTCGGGCAGGGTCGAGGGAACTTTCTCAAGCTGGGCAATAAGATTTCCGCGAACGGCCAACGTGGCGGCGAGCGTGGTTGTGGTCGTAAGAAAGCGGCGGCGGTCGAGCAAGCGCACCTCCAGGGAACTGGAAGACTGAACGCGCTATGTTACGACCTGCACGGAAACCGGGCAAGGAGGGAATCAGCGGCTCGGTGATCTGACGCCGGTGGAGCCCGCTTTGAGCTAACGTTTCGAACCGGGATTCTGAGCCCCCGCCTACTCCCGGATAACCCGAAACGCAGAATGGCGCGTCTAACCCGATAGGGTAGAGTTTGCGCTTGGGGCTTGTTACCGGGGCGTATAATTCTGATAAGAGTACGTGGCCGCAAAAGGGGTATTTATGAAATTGCGTTGGGTGGCAATCTCCGTAGCATTGGCGGCGTTCAGCGCTGGGCCTTGGACATGGGCGCAGACACAAGATCCCGGTCAGAACAATCCTCCTCAAACTCAGCCGGGACCGACCCAGAGTCCAACTCAGACGCCGGTTCCAACGCAAGATCCCGACAACGGCCAACCGAAGGCTGGTGATGTGCAGAATGCGCCGAAGCAGGCTCCAGCGGCGCTGCCGACGAAAGATGACGACGCGATTAAGCACGACGGCACCAAAACCGACGTGGACGCGGTGGGAAACCGCAACGTAGGTTGCGGTCGCGGCGTAGGGAACTGGTATACCGTGGAAGGGCAGGTGGCGCGTGGACGAGTTTACGCGCAGCAGATCGAGTCGCAGATCAAACTGGTGAACGATCCCGTCGTTACTGAGTACGTGAACCGTATCGGCCAGAACCTGGTGCGCAACTCGGATGCTCAGGTGCCGTTCACCATCAAGGTGATTGATTCTGACGTGGTCAACGCCATGGCGTTGCCCGGCGGATTCTTCTACGTGAACTCGGGCCTGATCCTTGCAGCCGACGAAGAAGCCGAAATGGCGGGCGTGATGGCGCACGAGATTGCTCACGTTGCCGCTTGCCACTACGGTCGCGAAATGACCCGGCTGAACTTATTACAGATGGCTTCCATTCCAGCCATTTTTATGGGCGGCGCTCTCGGATACGGGATCTATGAAGGTATGGGACTGGCGGTCCCGATGACGTTCCTGAGGTTCTCGCGCGGCTTCGAGGCTGAAGCCGATTATCTGGGCGTGGAGTATATGTATCGCGCGGGCTATGATCCATCGGCCTTCGTCTCGTTCTTCGAAAAGATTCAGGCGATGGAAAAGAAAAAGCCAGGGACGCTTTCAAAGGCTTTCGATACGCATCCGCAGACTCCGGACCGCATCGAGAAAACGCAGGATGAAATTCGTAAGATTCTGCCATCGAAGCCGCAGTACATTGTAACGACCTCGGAATTCGATGAAGTCAAGGCGCGGTTGGCATCGATTGAGAATCGTCACAAGGTGCTGGATCAGAAAGATGGCAACAAGCCCAGCTTGCGCCGGACTTCGACTAGCAGCGACGGGAACTCGGGCGACACTAAGAGCGATGACGATCGTCCGACCTTGAAGCGGCGGGACGATTCGGCGAATTAGGGAGTGATTAGCCGGTTGAACGTGGTCGAGACCGACAGTCAGAAGTCAGAAAACCGGCGGCCTTGGCCGCCGGTTTGGTATTTGGGACGTGTTTTGAGGTCAAATCGGACCTTCAGGGGTTCAGGTTCCGCGTTGTCACAGGAAATAAATAGTGACCGTCGTCACCGCCGGGTGTTGCCGAAACGAAATGGGCTGAGCTACGCTATAAGAGCTAGCAAGGAGTTGTTCTTCATGCCGGAGAATACCCTCACCATCACAGACAATCGCACTGGCCAGAAGTATGACGTCCCGATCGAGAATGGCACGATCCGGGCGATGGATTTGCGCAAGATTAAAACCGGGCCCGAAGATTTTGGCCTGATGACCTACGATCCCGCGTTCATGAATACGGCCTCCTGCCGCAGCAGCATCACCTACATCGATGGAGACCGCGGAATCCTGCGTTATCGCGGCTATCCCATTGAAGTGTTGGCGGAGCGTTGCACTTTTCTCGAAGTCGCCTATCTGCTTCTTTTTGGTGAACTGCCCACAGAGCCTGAACTGAAGAACTGGGTCTACGAAATCACCCACCACACCATGCTGCATGAAACCACAAAGAAGTTCATGGAGGGTTTCCGCTACGACGGACACCCCATGGGAATGTTTGTGAGCACGATGGCGGCGCTTTCCACGATGTACCCGGATGCGAAGAATGTGCACGATCCAGCCAACCGGCTATTACAGATCAAGCGGGTGATTGGCAAGGCGCCTTCGATCGCCGCCATGTCGTACCGCCACAACGTCGGATTTCCTTATGTATATCCTGACAATGATTTGAGCTATACCGAGAATTTCATGAACATGTTGTGGAAGATGGTCGAGCCCAAGTACCTGGCGAATCCGGCGATCGCGCGGGCGCTCGACATTCTGTTTATTCTGCATGCCGATCATGAGCAGAATTGCGGCACCAACGCCATGCGCTCGGTGGCCAGCGCGCAAACCGATCCTTACCTTTCCACGGCATCGGCGGCCTCCGCTCTGGCCGGACCGCTGCACGGCGGCGCCAACGAAGAAGTGTTGAGGATGTTGGACGAAATCGGATCGAAGGATAAGGTTCCGGCCTACATAAAGAAGGTGAAAGACGGTGGCGAGAAACTGATGGGATTCGGACACCGCATCTACAAGAACTACGATCCGCGGGCGAAGATCATCCGGTGGTGCGCCGAGCAGGTGTTCGAGGTAACAGGACGGAATCCCAAGCTTGACATCGCGCTGGAGTTGGAGCGCATCGCTCTCGAGGACGAATACTTCGTGAAGCGCAAGCTCTATCCGAACGTCGATTTTTATTCCGGGATTATGTACCAGGCAATGGGTTTCCGCCCGGAGATGTTCACGGTGCTGTTCGCCATTCCACGCACTGCGGGATGGCTGTCGCAATGGCAGGAGTTGGTTGCTGATCCCGAGCAGAAGATCGCGCGTCCCCGGCAGATCTACACAGGGTACGATCAGCGGGAGTTTGTGCCGATGGAAAAAAGGGTCGCCGCAGCAGTTCCGGCGCGCTAGCTTAGGTGGGGGAGTTTAAGCGAACCTAATCTGATCTACGCTGCCTGCTTGGGGGCCAGCGAAGCAACGTACTCGCGCCGTTCGGCTGGCGACGTGATCACTTTCATCTCCTGCCAGTCGTAAGGAAATTCCCTTCCGCAATCCAGGCAAGCGACGTATGTGCCAGTTAAAGCACCAGCCTGCGGACGCCCTGTTCGCCGCATGGTTACCGGGAAGCTGTACCGCGAATGCCGGCAGCCGAAAAGAGCATCAATCAACTTTGTCATCATTGGAGCACCTTCCACAATGGGCCCTGTCCTGGGTTGGTATGCGGTTTCAGCCCGCGCGCCGCTACTGAACTACAGTATCTCACCTAACAATCTATTAGATTCACCTGAGAAGAAAATGGTTTCGTGTTCCGGTTGTGATCTCTGAACATCCGTCCGAAATAACCGGCAAGTGGCTGCCACAGTGCTACTTACAATCGAATGATTAAGGATTTGCACAGCGAGCGGTATTGAAATAAGCCGGGAAATGCACCGCTGGGTCACCTACGCGTGGAAAAAGGAACGGAGGCAGCGATGGCAGGACGACCTTCCGGTAAGCTTAAGCCAGATTCAATGCCTTCTTGATCGTCCCACGTTCGTTCTGGATTTTCTCCTGAAGCAGAGTGATGGCATACAGTAACTGCTCGGGACGCGGCGGACAACCGGGGACATAAACATCCACTGGGATAACCTGATTTACGCTCTGAACCAGCGCGTAATTTTGGAAGACGCCACCGGATGTGGCGCAGGCTCCCATCGAAATCACCCACTTCGGCTCCGGCATCTGCTCCCACAATTGTCGGATGACAGGAGCCATCTTGTTCGAGACGCGGCCCGCAATAATCATGAGATCGCTTTGCCGCGGAGACGGACGAAATACCTCCGCACCGAAGCGCGCCAGATCGAAGCGTGAGGCGCCCATCGACATCATCTCGATCGCGCAACACGCGAGGCCAAACGTCATCGGCCAGATGGACCCTTTGCGCATCCAGTTCACGGCGGAATCGAGCGTGGTCAGCACCACTCCCTCCGGCGTCGGATTGCCGAAGGTCAAATCCTTCACTACCTTCTTGCCATCTTCGAAATCGACGTAGGGGCCGAAATTTAATTCTGGAGACATAACATTATTGTAAACCAACCGATTGGCAGTCCGTCTGCCCTCTCTGACTTCTCGGTTGATGCGAGAATAAAATGGGTGCTAACTGTTATTCGAGATTGATACCTTCCCGCGGTTGTAGATCTCGAAAGCAAAATGCTTGACAACTCAAATCACGGATTTACCACAACCTTGCCGAACATCTGACTCTTCTCCAGATATTCATGCGCCGCGCGAATTTCGCTGAGAGGAAACTTGCGGTCAACCACCGGCTTCAACCTGCCTGCAAAAACGTGGCGCAGCACATCGTGCAGTTCGCCCATGGTTCCCATATACGAGCCTAGCAGCGTCAACTGCCTGCCAAACAGGTGTCGCAGGTCGAGGCCGACATTCGGCCCCGTCGTCGCCCCGCACGTAACCAACGTTCCGCCGCTCTTGAGGGAGCGCACACTCTCGTCCCAGGTAGCCGCTCCTACATGCTCGACCACGATATCGACGCCTTCTTTGTTCGTGATCTTCTTCACTTCGTCTGAAATTTTCTGCTGGTAATGGTTGATGCCGTAATCGGCGCCAAGCTGGCGGCCTCTCTCCAACTTCGATTCGTCGCCCGCGGTGGTAATGACGCGGCAGTGGAATAGCTTCGCAATCTGAATTGCAGCGATGCCGACGCCAGAGCTCGCTCCGAGCACCAGCACGGTCTGTCCCAGGCGAATGCCCGCGCGCCCCACCAGCATGTGCCAAGCGGTTAGAAACACCAGCGGCACGCTTGCCGCCTGATTGAAGTCGAGCGAATCGGGAATCGGAATCACATTGGCCGCGGGCACTGCGATCAATTCGCAGTTGCCTCCGTCGACCGCGTTGCCCAGCGCGGTAAACTGCCGGCACTGATTCTGAACTCCGGCAACACACTGCGCGCAGTATCCGCAGAAATGCATGGGCGCCAGCAACACCCGCTGACCGGTTTTGAATCCGCTGACGTAGTCGCCCGCCTCGACCACTTCACCCGCAACGTCGCTGCCGAGAATGTGAGGCAACTTTACGCCCGGCAGTCCCTTGCGCACCCACACATCGAGATGATTGAGCGCGCAAGCCCGTACCCGAACGAGCACTTGATCATCGCGCGGCACCGGATCTGGCACATCTTCGTACGTTAAGACTTCCGGGCCACCAAATTGATGAATGCGAACCGCTTTCATGGATTCTCCTGTTCATGAGGCTAGACAAGAATACGTGTCCTGATGGCGAATTCTCAATCCCGACTTCCATATGCACACTCAATGTCTATTTTATGAGCCCCTGAAAGATGAGTGATGAGCTAGGGCTTCTGCATTCGGATTCCGAGTTTGACTCTCTCCTGTTAACCGACTGATAATCACACCAGCGGCTTGGTTCCGCGCGCCTTCATGGATATTTACGAACAAATCGTGCAGCTTCGCCGTGAGGGACGTCGCGGCGCGGTCGCAACTATTGTGAATGTCAGGGGATCGATCCCTTCGTTCCACACGGCGAAGATGCTGGTGCGCGATGATGGGTCGATTGTCGGTACCATCGGTGGCGGATGCGTCGAGGCCGATGTGTGGCAGGCGGCGCGCGAGGTCATGGAATCGGAGAAGCCACGCACTCTTACCTTCGATCTGAATCAAGATCAAAAATACGATACCGGCCTGGTTTGCGGAGGCACGCTGGAGGTTTTTATCGAACCCGTGCTACCTCCAGCGTTACTTTATATTTTCGG
>Ga0210405_10003985_pt1 | contig 14092 bp, 7 predicted proteins | sample IncBWH11MmetaG_FD_155492 | JGI IMG/M metagenome (GOLD analysis project Ga0210405, IMG submission 155492) | Forest soil microbial communities from Barre Woods Harvard Forest LTER site, Petersham, Massachusetts, United States - Inc-BW-H-11-M | ecosystem: Environmental > Terrestrial > Soil >... | reverse complement strand
CGCGGGTATGGTTACCAGGGCGGGGCGGGGGCGCAATTCAACTTCAGTGCGGAAGGGTACGGAACATCGCTGAAGAGGGCTGTGAAAGAAGGCGAGTACGAGATTGGGCTGGGAGCTTTCGGCGAATCGCTGGCGCGCTGGGACAATTACATCGAGATCGACCGCGATTTAAAAGATGCGTGGGGAATTCCTGCGTTGCACATTAACATGACGCACGGCGACAACGAAGCCGCGTTGATGGAGGATGCGGGGGCGATGGGCGCGGAAATGCTGGAAGCGGCCGGCGCAAGAGATATCCGCATGCACGCGAACGTCGAAATGCCGGGAATGGCCATACACGAACTGGGGACGGCACGCATGGGAAACGATCCCAAGAAGTCGGTGCTCAATGCGTTCAATCAGGCGCACGATGTGAAAAATTTGTTTGTGATGGACGGGGCAAGCTTTGTGTCATCGGCGTGCCAAAACCCGACGCTCAGTATGATGGCGATCACTGTTCGAGCTTGCGAACATCTAATTGATCGTTTCCGCAAGAGCGACATCTAATGCGGACTCGCTTGCTCCTTCTCGTCGAGAAATAACACCCAGGGCACATCCGGCGACCTGCCCAGGCCGTTCATTTACGAGACCGGAAGTTTGCTAGTTGAAAAGAGAGAGTAAAACCGCGGAAGTGGTGAACCGGGGAGGACTCGAACCTCCAACCCGTTGTTAGATCCAGAAACGCTAAGTAGTTGGCTTTTCTTGCATTTCCGTGCGTCGTGATTAAGGGTTCCTCATGGTGTTTGGCAGGGTTTTGTTCCCAAACTTGTGCCCAGCTTTCGCAACCTTAGGAGGGTCGAACTATTTTGGGCATTGAACCAGGGGACCGCTCGACGCGCGCGAGGTAATATCCACTTCTGCGGGGATTTTGGGGAGCAGGTCAGCACAGTGAGAACAGCTTAGCGATATACTTATTCAGGATCTAAGCCCTCACAAAGCTGCTGCGACAGTAGGTATAAACGGAGGCCGTAGAAACGATTTCCGACCAACCATTCGCTTAATTCACGCCGAATACGGTCAAGGTGTAGATGAAGTCCGGTCGTGCGTCTCCGCGCGCGTCCAACACCCGGACAAAGAAGGTAACAGGTGAAGTGCCAGAGCCTGGAACCTGGAAGGCGTAGTAGTTATTAGATATATACTGGGCCCCGAGAAGACGATTGATACAGGGAAGGTTGTTCACCTGCCCAGGCAAAAGCCCATAGTAACCGCAGGTTTGGTAGCGTGTACCTGTGGAATCAACAATCTCGAGAACGGGCTGCAAAGAATTGGGCTCAGGAGGCTGCAGAAAATCGTTGTTTGGCGCCACGTATACTTGCACGATGGAGCCAGGCGCTGCGCTTGCGGAATAGACGTCGATGTCTGGTCCAGCCGAGCTAGGGTCGCTATACGGGCTGATCGAAGCCAAAAGGGTGATGTTCGACACGGGGGTGGCCGTAGCGATGGTGTCATTGCGCGTCATTTGTCCGCGGTCCTTCACCACCAGCATCAGCGGCTGAGAGGTCGTCTGGTGCAGAGCCCCAGGGTTCCCATCCGAGATTGCCAGAGTGAAGTTATAAGTTCCAGCCGTCGTTGGAGATCCCGTAATTGCGATTGTTCCGCTTCCTTGAAGTGGACCCAGGCTTAGTCCGGCAGGCAGCGATCCGGACGAAATGCTCCACTGGAAAGGAGCAGCCCCACCATTTGTAAGTGGTTGCAGCCAGACGCTGCTGCCGGTTGCAACCGGTGGTAAAGAAGTGGTTTGAATCACCAGCTTCGCCCACACTTCGAGAACAAAGTTGAAATAGTTCACTGTCTGCGGAGGATTACTGCTGTCATGAACTGAAATACCAGGGCTGGTATAGCTCCCCCCATTCGGAGTGCCACTCAATGTCCCCATCGTAGGGTCGAAAGTAAATCCTGGCGGGACGGGGCGCATTCCCCACGTGTACGGCGGAATACCACCCGTGACTGGGAAAGTGGCCGAGTAGCTCTGGTTGTATAGGATCTGAACAAAACCCGGCCCACTGATAGCAAGGGGATCGCTAATCCGTATCTGAAAGTTCTGGCTGGCGGTATTGGGTGTTTCGTAGGAGTCGGATACCTTCAGGGTGAATTGGAACGTGCCATCCTTGGTGGGAACGCCGGTCACGTTGAAAGTGTTTCCGTAAGGGGTCGTTGAAACTGTCAGACCATCAGGAAGTGTGCCGCTCGCTACTTGGAAAGTGTAAGGTGCCCTTCCGCCAACGATATATAGGCTCCCTCCGTAATTCAACCCGCGCGCACTATCCGGAAGACTTGTGGTTTGAAAAGAAAGTGGCGGCTGAACATTGATCGAGATATAGGCCTGGATGGTCGCAGGAGTAGGAGCCGAGTCGTTGATGTACATGTACATGGTATCGGTGTATTGCGAACTGGTGGTGGGCGTCCCCGAAACGAAGCCGGTGCTCGTGTCAAGAGTGAGCCCCGGCGGGGTAGAAGCGAGCGGAAAAAGCACAAAGTGATAGGGTGGCGTACCACCGGAGACCTTAATCTGTTCTTTATAAGGAATGTTTCGCACGGCATCGGGAAGAGTCGAATTGGGAACAACTACTCCATTCAAAATTTTCTGCGTAAACGTTTGGGAGATCTTGAACGGTGGCGTAAAACTGTCCGTTACTTGGACGGTAAAGCTGTAGCTGCCTGGAGCCGTCGGTGTACCTTGAATCAGCCCCACGCTGTTAGCATTTGTGAAAGTTAGCCCGGGGGGCATAGTGGAACCAGGTGACAGGCTGAATGTGTAGGGCTGGACCCCACCATTGACCGCGATGTACATGTAGACCGGCAAAGCGATGTTCTGATCCGGCAGGGCCGCCGCAGTGCTGAACGCAAGCGGGGCGATTACGTCCAACTCGATGGGTGCAGTGACCGTTGTCCCTTTGGAGTCGGTTACTGTGAAATTCGGGATGAAGGTGGCTTGCTGCGCAGGAGTTCCGCTCAGCGTTCCGTCGGAAGCTAGAGTCATCCCTGGTATTCCCAAAAGCCGCGTGCTCCACGTGTATGGTGGCACGCCGCCGGTGGCCTGGAGTTTCGCGGTGTAAGGCTGGCCAAGAACAGCCCGAGGCAGCGGCGACTGCGTTGTGATGGTCAAAGCAGGCGGCGGAGGGGGCGGCGGTGGTGGGGGAGTGTAGGAACTCGCTCCGCCTCCGCAGCCAAAGAGCATGAGCATAGGCAACAAACTCGCTGCGAGCAAACTCCATCTTGCGGCTGGTTTTCTCACGTGGTTTGCCGCTCGCTTACATTTTGCTCTCGCCGCAGCCAGACGGGCTTTCGATAAGGTGCCAAGAGAAATGCGCTCTCAAATGCATCGAATCGCGGCTGGGTCCCTTGCAGGGTGATGTTGAAGGAAGTTGTGGCGCCGGCAGTAATACTGACTGTGGCCGCCAAGGAATAGGTCCCTGGCGCTGGGATTGGAGGATCAAGCGAGCCAACGCTTGACCCTCCCGCAAACCCGACAAAAACCGACTCCGCTTGCAGCGTGTATGTTCCGGGCGGCAACGGGATTTCAAAGTGTCCAATCAACGCTGGATCACGGGAACCAAACGGATCTCCAAGATTGGAGCAGGTCTGTGGCGTGGGGGCGGCCGGGTTTACGCAAGTCACCCGCTGTCCTGGATTTCCCGTGAACAGATATCCGGAGACGGCTGAAGCCGTATTACGCCTTGGCGCATTGGCGTTGCGCGCGATGACGTTTACTCCTTGGGCTGGAGTCAGGCCGTCTGAGAAAAACACGGTTCCACTGAGTTTTCCGTAAGCGGAGCTGAAGCTCGCGGCCGGATAAAGTGCTGACATCCACGCTGCATCGTCAACGCCGATCATTGGCACCCCCGCGGTAAGTTTTGCGGGGCACACACCCAAAACAGGAAACATGAGAGGCATGCCGGCAGTATCATCAGGGGTACAGGTGTATGCCTTGCTGTTGATGGCGTCCAGGAAAAGATCTACGTTGATCTGCGAATGCCCAAGTCCTAGAAAATGTCCGAATTCGTGCGCGAAGGCCTGATCGAACTCGTCTTTTGTCAGCTCAAAGTTATTCGCGCCCGGATTGTTTATCCCGTCCTGAAATCTTCCGTTCAGGATTGCTCCGGCTGAAATGATCTTTCCAGTCGTGGGGTTGAACGCACACTGGAAAGCAAATCCGATGACTTCCGGAGGCAAACCCAGGCCATCAAAAATGGTGCCGTCCGCGTCAAACATAATCGGGCTTTGTCCGCCGCCGTTGCAGGAATTCGGATCTGGGGCTTGTCCACTTACGTCGCCAGCTACAGTCAGGAAGTCATTGACGGTTTTCACATCACCGTTTGCGGGAAAGCTGCCCACGGCAAGGAGACCTCCCGCATTGGTCAACGTAAGGCTGGCCGTGGGTACGGCTGACCAATATCCAAATAACCGGTTCACACGCGCGACGCCGGTTGCATTGTCAATCACTACTGGTCCGCCATTGGGCTGCTGGCTCAGAGGTCCGTTGTCCACTCGATATGCGATCGGTTTGGTGTTATCCCAAAGCAAGGGCACGCCGGAGATGCCTTCCGTGGGCCCACCAACTGCCAGCGGTCCGCCTGCGAACACGGCATTTGCCGGCGAGAGCAGAAAACTCAGCAGCACAGCTGCGCTTCTGGTCCACAATCCGGCAGATTTTCTCCGTGCGCTCATTTCGTGGAATCCGCTGCCGCAATCGTTCGAATCAAACTCTTCAACTGTTCCAGCGGGACAGGTCCGGTGCCGGATTTCATGAGCATGGTTTGAACTTCTGGAGGAACCCGCAGACCCTTGGATTGCAATTGGGAATCCAACCCGCGGAAAAGACCCGCATTGCCGAGTCCGTTGGTGGCCAGCAGCTTTCCCGGGCCACCAGCATTGATGCGAAACCGGCCTTGTTCCATCCCAGCAGTGCTGGAGAGGCCATAGGAGTTGGACTTGATCAAAATAAGCAGGAGGTGTTGTCCCACCTGGTAGCCCATTTTCTCTTGCACGTCCCGCTTGTCAATCACGGCCTGCGAGAAAGTGTAGGTCTTTACGGCCTCGCCCTTTAAAGCCTCTTCCACCTGAAGAGTAACCACCACGGTCATCAGGTTTTTCAATTGTGGGTGGGGTTCGAGAGCCACGCTAGTGACCCACCCCTGGAGCACAGTGTGTGACTCGTCAACAAGCTGGCCAACGTTTCTGGGCAGGGTTAGGGCGTTGCTTTGTGCTGAGGCTGGGGCGGCCATGAAGAACGCGTAAGCGCCGATCGCGAGGATTGCCATCGCGCGTAAACTGATGTTGCGATGGGACTTAGATACCTGAAAAGGGAGAGGGCTCATGGCAATGCAGCGTGTGACCCCAGCAAAGCGGCGGCTAAACAGCGGCGACAGTATCTTTGTTTAATCGCTCTGTCAAGTGTTGCAAAGATCCCCGGAAGTGTCTCTTTCTACTCGCAACTGTAGGCTAGCAGATGACTTGACAAGGCATGGACTTAAGGGCAGAATGCCCGCGATTCCCCGCTGACCCGTAAAATGGCTACCCGCCCTTCCCTGCGCCAACGGTTTCGCTACGAATCTAGAGCCAAACGTGGTCTGGCCCTTGGGGTCCTCGCCCTTGCCGCCGTTGTGGCGTTTGGGACGCGATTGGCGGGGAGCCGCGCCAGTGAACCGGCCCGCGGCGCCCGGCTGGCCCGCTTGCGCCAAGGACTGGATTTCCCGAAGCGAGAGTACGTGCCTGGCGAAGTGCTGGTGCGATTTAAGGAGGGAACTTCCGATCAACAAAAACTGAGCGCGCACGCTATCGTGAATTCGCAATTGGTGAAACGATTCGAATCGGTTTCCCATCTGGAGAAAGTTCGTCTGCCGGACGGGGCCGACGTCCACGAGGCGGTGGCGAAATACCGCGCCTACCCAGATGTTCTCTACGCGGAACCAAACTACATCGTGCACGCGATTCAGAGCCTGACAATTCCTAACGATCCGCAATTCCCTCAACAGTGGAACCTCCACAACACCGGACAGAATGGCGGAACCGCAGGCGCAGACATCCATGTGCCGGAGGCCTGGAACGTAACGAAGGGCAGCGCCGCCGTGGTCCTTGCGATCATCGATTCAGGAGTCGACTACACGCACCCGGACCTCGCCTCGCAAATCTGGAATGCACCTTCATCATTCACCGTCACGCGCACGCAAGGGGATGTGTTCACGTGTCCTGCGGGGTCGCATGGATTCAATGCCGTGGATGGAAACTGCGATCCGCGGGACGACGTCGGGCACGGAACCCATGTTGCGGGAATCATGGGTGCGGCAACGAACAACGGTGCAGGAGTTGCGGGAATCAATTGGAATATCCAAATTCTTCCTTGCAAGTTTCTCAACTCGCAAGGTTTCGGCGACCTGGGCGCTGCGATCACCTGCCTGGATATGGTGAAGTCGTTGAAAGATTCCGGCATCAACATTATTGCGAGCAACAATAGCTGGGGTGGTAGCGGTTTTTCGCAAGCGCTTTCCGACGCGATTGCCGCTCAGCAACCGAGCGGAATGCTGTTTATCGCCGCGGCCGGTAATGACTTCGTGGATAACGATCTCGCTCCGGGCTATCCCGCAGACTTCGCTCTGCCCAACGTCATTTCCGTGGCCGCCAGCACCAACCGCGATGAGTTCGCGGCGTTCTCGAATCTCGGCCGCAGGACAACACTTCTCACAGCGCCCGGCGACCAAATCCTGAGCACGACGCCAAACAATACCTACAGCGTCTTCAGCGGCACTTCGATGGCGGCGCCACATGTCACAGGTGTCGCGGCACTACTGAAAGCCCAGGATCCCAGCCGCGATTGGCGCGCGATCAAAAATCTTTTGCTGAGTGGAGGTGACACCGTCGCGGCCCTGGACAGCACCATCACCGGGAAGCGATTGAATGCGGCGGGGTCGCTCAATTGCTCAAATAAGGCGGTACAATCGCGCCTCCTGCCGGTAGCGGACACGATATCAGCGACGGCTGGCAGTCCAGTGACACTGGAGGCGCTGAGTATTAATTGCGCACAGGCAACAGGGCCTTTCAGCGTCACAGTTTCTCCGGGTGGACAGACTGTGACTCTCGCCGATGATGGCGCTGCACCGGATCAAGCTGCAGGAGACGGAATCTTCACCGCACATTGGACTCCACCCTCCATAGGCACCTATGCGCTTACTTTCCCCTGGGGCGATGCCGTACAAGTGGAAGTCCTCAACAGCAATTATTCTTTCCAATCCGTAAGCTCCTCTTACGTGAACATCGCCGGAACCAGCTTGGATCTGGGCGACGACTCTGTTGTCGCCGTTGCTTCACCGTTCCCGATTGCCTATGGGAGCGGCAGCTTCAGCCAAGTTTTCATCAGCAGCAATGGGACTCTAAGTTTCACGGACGCGTTCAGCGACTATCATGTTGGCCCGCTGCCACCGGAGATTTTTCCGCCGTTCGCTGTTCCCCCGCCGGTCACGCTCGTTGCTCCTTTTTGGCAAGACCTCTTTCCGGTGAAGGGCAGTGTGCAAAATGTCTTCTGGGCGGTCGTGGGATCCGCTCCCAACCGACAATTCGTGGTGGAGTGGCGAGATGTGCGCAGCTTTCTATGCCGTTCGGATGCGTCGGCCACTGTGAAGTTTCAGGTCGTCTTCTTTGAGGGAAAGAGCGACGTTCAATTCAACTACGCTGACACTATTTTCGGCGGCAATTGCACTGCGCAAGACAATGGTGCCGCCGCTACCGTAGGCTTACAGGAATCTCTCACTACCGCGCAGACCTTCAGCTTCCGCGAGGCGGCAGTCTGGAGCGGCAGCTCCATACTGTGGACCATTCCGGCGTCGCCGCCGGCACCAAATCCTTTGCCCGTGGTCAACTCGGTCTCCCCCTCGAGCGCCGTGATTGGCGGACCTGGATTCGCGCTGACCGTGAACGGGTCAAACTTTATGCTTGGTTCACGCGTTAACTTTTCCGGCGTCGATCGCCCCACCACCTTTGTGAGTTCCACGCAGCTCACCGCCGCGGTTGACGCTTCCGAACTCGTCCCGCCGTTTTTCTTTTCCGGACCGGCGCAAGTCTCGGTCATCAATCCGCCACCGGGGGGCGGCACTTCCGCGCAAGTGCCGTTCACCCCGCTCCGACCATCAGTTCCATTTCTCCATCGACGGTAACGGCCGGTGGAATGAGCTTCTCTCTTCGTGTGACCGGCACAGGATTCAACGGGGGTACGGTTCTCTGGAATGGCGCTGGACTCCAATCCTTTCCATCGGACTTGAATACTATTTATGCTTTTGTGCCCTTCGGGATGATCACAAATCCCGGCACTGCACCGATCACCGTGTCGGTGAGTGCACCGGGTGGCGGCACCTCCAATGCTGTTCCTCTCACAATTTCGCCGCCGCCAGCCGTGCCAGCGCCGTTTCTCCCAGCGGGTCTTGCAGCAAGTCCGCAAGAACAACAACAGCGAAGCGTTGCGCTAGATAACAGCGGAGGAGTCCAAGATCAAAAAGGCGCTTCGCCACCCCGCCCACTGCGATTCCTGGGGTGGAACTATGGCCGCAAAATGGGGCCTGCCTACCTGAAGCATTTCGCGCGTCCTCACGGAGGTACCGCCGTTCCCGTCGCGAACTCCGATACGGCCCCGACCTCGGTTTCCCCGAACCTCAATACCTTTGCGGCGCCGGCAGCGACTTTCGGCGCGCCAGGGACTTTGCCAGGCTTCGATCTGCGCAAGACTCTGCCCGCCGATTTCATTCCGACCAGCGTTGCCGTTGGCGACTTCAATAGGGATGGCAAGCTTGATTGGGTAGTCTCGAACGGAGGAAGCAATAATCTGTGGCTGTATCAGGGAAAAGGAGACGGAACAGCCCAGTTACCGGTCATTCTGCCGCTTAAAGGTGCGGCCCCACTGCAGGTGGTGACTGCCGACCTGCGCCACTCCGGCATCCTCGATCTGATCGTCGCCGAAGCCGACAGCGCCACGGTGGGCGTCCTTCTAGGCAATGGCGACGGGACGTTCCAGCCGGAAGTGTTGTACTACGCGCCAGCCCCGGTGCTTTCGTTGGTGACTGGGGACTTCGACGGGGATGGCAAGATTGATATCGTTGCAGGGCTGCTGGGAGATGCGGTCACCGGCCCTCTTGCCTTTCTTCGCGGAGACGGTGCGGGGCGTCTCGGGTCGCCGGTTACTCGTCCACCCGAGAATTCTGTTGGCTCCTTTGCGACTGTCACCCTCCAGGCTTTCGATTTCAACGGCGATGGGCTCCCCGACCTTTTGATGAACGACGAAGGTGGTGTCTTGGCAGGAGTCCACGTCTATTTGAACGAAGGAGCTGGCACGTTCAAGGAATCCGTATATCTTTTCGAGGCTGGCCCGTTCGTTCAGCCGCTCAACGCGATTGCTGGAAAGCTAAACGAATCAGGTTGTCCAGACATTGCTGTCTCGACCACGGCCGGCTCAGTCTACGTTTTTAACGGGCATTGTGACGGAACTTTTGACGGATTCCCAAATGTTTTCTTGATTGGTGCAGCCGACGTCGGCGCCGGCATCGCGCTAGCGGATGTCGATGGCGACGGCCATCTCGATGTGATTACCTCCGGTATCGATTTTGATGTTTCCCCCTATGGTCCCGAAACAGGCGACGCTGTTGCGGTTCTCCGTGGGGATGGGCACGGCGCGCTCAGCCCGGGAAAAATCTACCGGGGCGAGACGGGCATGTTCAGCATCGCGGTGGGGGATTTGAACGGTGACGGCCACCCCGATCTCATCACTACTAATCAAGATAGCGACTCGGCGAGCGTCTACCTGAATGACACGAAGGGGGCATTCGGAGACCCGCGTGGCGCTTACATTGGTGATGCCAATGACGGTGTAACTGGCGGCAGCATTAACAATCCATTTTGCTGCCCGATGGTGAGCGATATCAATGGTGATGGCAAACCGGACATCGCCTACATCATGTATTGGAAGGGCTTCCAGAATCCCTGGAGAATCGGAGTCCTGCTGAACGATGGCACCGGCCATTTCGGCGCTCCCATTATGTCGGATGCCTTCGAGGGCACCTTTCAGATTTATGACGTGCGGCTCGCTGACGTTCGCGGCCTGGGCCGGCCCGACCTCCTGATCCTCGGCAGCGATATCAATTCGTCATTCGGCTATCTGGGGTTCGCCCCCAATATGGGAGGCGGAACGTTTGGCCGCGTGAAGATCATCAAGCTCAGCCAGGGCCCGGGAATATTTACGGTTGGCGACTTCAACGGCGACGGGAAGCTCGATTTGGCAATTGGGCGCGGCAGCGGACGCGCGGACCTAGTAGAAAGAATCAGCGTAATGCTTGGAAATGGCGATGGCACGTTTCAACCTGGGGCAGACTTGGATTTCGGTCCGGCCGCCACCACCGGCGGTGGTCCACGTCGCATGGTCGCTGCGGACTTCAACCACGACGGCAAGCTCGATCTCCTCGTGGGCGTCAACGACAATGTCGTTGGCCCTGGCTCACTCCCCAAGCCACTCTTTGAGTTTATCGGCCGAGGGGACGGTACTTTCCAGCCTCCCACGACTCTTACCGCGGAATCCGTATTATTCGATGTCGCGGACTTGAATCACGACGGTCTGCCCGACATTATTGAGCAAGTTTTTCCGATCACCATACAAGGGTTCCAGGTTCCGACGTTCAAGATTTTGCTCGGCCGTCCCGATGGAACGTTTCAGGACGGTGCCACGTATTCCCCGTTCGCCGGTCTCTCCAACACGGTGTTGGGGCTGCGGGCGACGCCGCTGGAATTTCCTGGACTCTTGCTCGGCGACTTCAACGGGGACGGGAACATTGACATCGCCGTCCCGCAGTTCGGATCAGGCTACAATCAAGTCACGTTTTCGCGTGCGCCATCCTTCATGCAATTCTTACTTGGGAACGGCGACGGTACTTTCACACCAGACTACACCTTTCACAATTTTGGCAAAATCCCTCTGCCAACCGTGGTAGCCGATCTGAACGGAGACGGCCGTGCTGACCTGATTGAAATAGACCCCTGGCCTTCGTCCTATAACGTGCTGTTTTCTGTCCCGGGCTCGGCGATCCAGGCTCGCCTCGTTGCCGACCCGGTCATCGGAAATAAGGGAACGCTGAGGATCAACCTTGCTGTCGCGGCAGCTTCCGCAACAGCTGTGCAGATTTCTGCAAGTGATCCTGTCATTTTGCTGCCCCCCTCGGTAACCTTCCCGCCGGGCAGCATTTCTCAGGACGTTCCCTTTACGATTGGGGCCGGTTTCAATCGTGCGCACGTTTTCGCTTTGCAAGCGACTCTGGGATCCGATGTGGCCGTGGCCTACGGCACGCAGGCGGCACCCGGCCAAAACATTGGTTTTCATCTCTACATCAACAATCCCACGGAATCCGCACCGCCCGGCGGTACCACGCAAGATTACGGCCTCGGTGCCGCTTCAACCAACGGCTACGCCACCACGTTGAGCTTTTCGTGTCAGGGGCTACCCCCGGGCGCAGCATGCATTTTCACGCCTTCCGCACTAGACCTAGCTCCCAACTTTTTCGCGGGAATCAACACCACCGTTCAGCTCGCGAGTGGCACTCCCTTGGGAACCTATCCATTCACAATTGTAGCCAGCGACGGCACGATCAGCTCACAGGTTGCCGCGACGCTCGGTGTATCTGATTTCAGCATCAGTATCTCGCCGGCGTCGCAGGTCGCGTATCCCGGGCAGGGCGCGAGTTACACGCTGAACATTACGCCGCTAAATGGTTGGAGCCAGAGCGTCCAGATTAGCTGCCCGCTGACGCCGGCCGGCCCCAAATGCTCGCTGGACAGCGCGTACGTCCAGCCAGGCCAGACTGTTCTCAGTATCGATCCGCAGAGCGCACCCGTTGGCAATTACAGCATCACGGTCACTGGAACCTCCTCTGGCGTTTCTCACGGGACGAGTGCGCAGTTGAAAATCGAGGACGCCACGATTGCACTGTCCAAAACTGCCGCGACCGTCAATGTGGGCAGTTCCACAAGCGCGAATGTAACCTTGACGTCCCTCAACGGTTTCGCCGACCAGTTCACATTTAGTTGTCTTGGTGCTCCCGTGGGAGTGACTTGCTCCTTTAGCCCCTCACCGGCGCCATTAACTCCGAATGGCACCCTGACTTCCGTCCTAACCGTGCAGGTAAACTCACGCCCCGCGAGTGGCGTGGTTTTTGCTCCATTTACTCCTTCGACGCGAGAAATCTGGACACTGAAATACATAGTGTTCACAGTCTTCGCCCTCATTTTGGTCGTTCTCTTTGGAGTGCGTCGTGGCACGGGACGAATGGAGCTTGCATGGGGGAGGGTTACTTGCAGTTTGACTATTTTCCTGCTGGGATTCCTGGCTGCTTGTGGCGGTGCGGGCTCTTCAAATCCGCCCCCGCCGCCTCCTCCGCCGCCGGTAACTGTAACTCTTCAAGTGCAGGCGATCTCGCCCAGCCTCACGAGAACCTCAGGGTCGCTTACCATCAGCATTCCGTGAGCTGTTCCTGCTCTGCCATTCCTGCCATTCTCTGAAAACTGAAACTGAGAACCAGGAAGCGGCATGAACTCGATGACCCGAGTATTTGAAACGCACGGGAGTGGATTCGGTGCGGCCGTCCCCGCGGTCGATGAAGTCACAGCGACGGCGCCGGCAGCAAAACCTTTTTTGCCGGATGACACCATCTCCATCCTCATGGAGCTCAAGCCGAAGACGCCAGCAGAAAAACAGGAATTAACAAAGTTCATCTCCGAGCGATTCGATCTGGACACCCGGACACTGGAGTTTGTGACGCGACAATTAGCCGCGAGACACGCGGACCTCGAGAGGCAACACGAACAGGCGAAGGCTGCCGTACAACAACAAAAAGTCGTCGATGATCTGAAGGAACGGACAGCAGCAGGTTCTCAAGAGGCTTTGCGCGCCGAAAATCAGCTTCGCCGAGCGCAGACCGTAGAGTTCGATGCGGTGACCGCACTAAACAACATGTCCAGATTCAGCCCGGCCGCTGACATCGCCGAGGCTAAGCGGCGCGTCGAAGTCGCAGAGGAGAAAGTACGGGCCGCCGAGCGCAAAGCAGCGGAGTGGAATCAGCACATGAATCAAGTGAGGCTCGTGACCGCCCGCAACGCGGGGATAAAGCTAGACGAGTTGGTTAACGAAGTGTCGCGCATCGAAGAAATGGTCGCGGGGCGAGATCCGATTTTGCGCGAGTTGGGGATTACTTCCGCGTAAAAAGTTTTGCTGCTACTCCGGCGGCAAAAAGCCCACTTGCACGGTGTGCAGGGGGGACTGGGTGCTCACGCGCGCCGGTCCCCTGTTTATTCCTCGCACAGAAGCCTAGTAGCCGCACAAAACGCTGCCGTTAGAGTTGTCGCGTTAGGGTAGCGTATGGTCAGATGGAACAATCGCGTTTGGGTCAACGGGGTAACCTTTGGGCTCAAAGGTAAGAACCATGAGCAACATCTCAGCCATTTCCTGTTGGCTGTGAATCTTGGCCTGGAAATTAGCTACAGGCAGAGGCTGGTGTGAGATCACCAGGTCCGCTGACTTCGTGTAAACGCAGGTGAACGAGTGTCCATTTACGGTCTGCTCTTCCCGCCAGAGAATCTCCTCTTTTCTAATCGATTCTGTTGCCTCGGAAAAGTAAGGGCCCATATGAAAATCAATGGTCGGTCCATTCTCTTTCCATATCTTGCCGTTCGGACCATTGTCATAACCGGCCGCGGCTTGGAGTTTGTAGCCTGGAAGTAATCTGAGAAGAAACCGTATTCCGGCGCTCGTGTTAGGGGCGCGTGCTTCTTGAGCGGTGGCAGCGCAGCCCACTGATACAATCAGGGTTGCAATTAGGGTCGAGATGAGTCTTCGCATTCGTTTTCCTTTCCATTTTTCTTCCTGCTAGTTGGGCTTCCAGATTTCAAGCCCCTTCCTTGCGGTCTCGATTTGATCGGAGGTTTAGCCCGCCTTTCTCACGAGGGGTAGTTCGGTTGTAGATTTGGCGGCGAGTTGGTTCATTTTTCTTTGTTCGGGTTTTCGGTATTGGTTTTTCTATCAGACAGCCAGCCT
>Ga0210405_10003984_pt1 | contig 14093 bp, 8 predicted proteins | sample IncBWH11MmetaG_FD_155492 | JGI IMG/M metagenome (GOLD analysis project Ga0210405, IMG submission 155492) | Forest soil microbial communities from Barre Woods Harvard Forest LTER site, Petersham, Massachusetts, United States - Inc-BW-H-11-M | ecosystem: Environmental > Terrestrial > Soil >... | reverse complement strand
CACCGCCGCCACTTTCTCCTGGTCCCAATACCGCAAAAACCACGAATACCAAGCAGCCCTAGGTTTCCTCTTCCTACTCCTGGCCCTAGTCGTGATCTGGCGCCTTCACGTAGCCTGAAGCCCCACCCGTGGCTCAGCCATTCCTGCCTGCCCTGAGCGAAGCCGAAGGGGCTGTGCGCTTTTCTCTTCTCTGCGTCCTCTGTGTCCTCAGCGAACTCTGCGTTAATTCTTTCCTTCTTTCTAACTTCACCGAGTCCCCGCAGCCCGATTCAGCTCCTCCCCTCTTTCACAACCCACAAAACAACTCACTCGAATCTTGTGCCCATCCGTAACCACCTGCACCGCTCCCTCCTGATCTGTCCGCAAAATCCGCGCCCCGCTCTCCCTCAGCCGCTCAAGCAGCTCCGGGCTCGGATGCCCATACGGATTCTGCTCCCCCGCCGAAATAATCGCGATCTGCGGCCCCACGCTCTCCAGAAATTCCGGCGTCGTCGAATTCTTGCTCCCGTGGTGCCCCACCTTCAAAACGTCCGCGTGAAGTTTCCCGACCTCCGTTTCCGAAAGCATCGCATACTCCGCCTGCTTCTCCGCGTCCCCCGGCAACAGCACGCTGCGTTCCTTGTACTGCAGCCGCACCACGAGCGAATCATTATTCCTCGCGCTCGGCGCAATCTCCTCCGGCGGAATCTGCGGCCACAAAAAATCCACCTGCACGCCATCCCACAAAAAACTCTGCCCCCGCAGCTCGTGTTCGATCCGAATCTTTCTCTCTTCGGCAATCTTCTTCAGTTGGCCGAGCGCCGGAGTCTCCGTCTCCCGCCCTAACCACAGCCGCCTAACCCGAAAATTCTCCAGCACCGCCTTCAACCCTCCGATGTGGTCCTGATGCGCGTGCGTCAGCGCCACCGCATCCAGCCTTTGTATCCCCCGCGACCACAAATACGCCGACACCGCCTCTTCCCCTGGGTCCGGCCCCGGAAACTCCTCGCGACCTCGAAATCCAGCAAATCTTCCACCGCCATCAATCAGCAGCGTGCTCCCCCTCGGCGAAATCACCAGGATCGAATCCCCCTGCGCCACGTCCAGAACATCCACCTCCAACGCCCCACGCTCCACAACAGCAGGGAAGGGATACGTCGCAATCACAAGCGATGCCAGCAGCAATCCCGCGGCGACAACCCGCTTCATCCGCTTCCCAAGCCATCCCCCCGCACGCAGCCCCACCGCCAGCAGAATCCCGCCCGCAAAAAATAAAATTATCGCCCACAGCGGCGGTCCCGGAATCCGATAGCTCCCATGCGCGAATCCCGCAAACCACCCCACAACACGCCCCTGCAAAGCAACCAGCCATCCAAGCGGCCAAGCCAGCACGCGCGCCATCGGCGGTGCAATCACCGCCCCGCCCAACGTAAAAAATCCCAGCGGCACAATCACGCCCGTCAACGGCACCGCAAACAGATTCGCCAGCGGCCCCAGCACCGTCACCCGGTGAAAATCCCGCGCCATCAGCGGCAGCATTCCAAACTGCAGCACCACCGACAGCACGATCATCTCCGCGCCACGCAGCGACCACCCAAGTCCTTTCACCCCAAAATCCTGCACCCGCTTTGCATCCCGTGCGGATAACCTTGAAGTCATGGACGCCGCAGCCGCCCGCAAATCCAGCCGGAACTGCACCTGCCGCGCCGAAAACGCCCCGTCGCGCGTCACATCACGCCAACCGCGCAGCGCCCCAACATACGGCTGCACATGCCGTTCCATCCACGGCACCGCAATCCCCGCAATGCACCCAATCGCCAAAAACGACAACTGAAAACTCGTATCAAAAACCTCCGCCGGCTTCGCCGCCAACAGCGCAATCGCTGCCACCGCCGCCGAATTCAAAATCTCCAGCCGCCGGTAAAAAAAACTCGCGAGCACCACAATCCCCGTCATCAACCCCGCCCGCAAAACCGGCGCCCGCTGTTCCACCACCGCGATGTAAGCGAAAAGCGTCGCCAGCAGAAGCACCGTCGCCAGCGTCCGCGGCAATCGCAAGCGATTCCCAAGCCAATACAAAAAAAACGCCAGCGCCCCCACATGCAGCCCTGCCACTACCAGCACATGAAACACGCCGGTCTTCTGAAAATCGACCGACTCTGTCTGATCCACAAAACTCCGGTCGCCCAAAAGCATTGCGCGCAAAATCCCCGCCGTCTGCGGAGCATTGGGATAAAGCGCATCCAACCGCTCGCGCAGCAAAGCTCGCAACCGTGCCAGTCGCGTCCCCATCGTCCCCGGCGGCGTCGAAACTCGCTCCAGCAGGGAACTCGCCCGCAACGTCGCCAGCAAATGAATATTCTGCTGCGCCAAATATCCGCGCCGGTCAAACGCCCCCGCATCCCGAAACACCAGCGGCAGCCGGCCCTGCGCCATCACCGACACTTCATCCCCCGCATGCACTTCCGGCAGCTTCTCGCCTTCCTTCGGGGTAAATCCAATCCGCATCCCGCCCGAAACCGGAATCATCCCCTCGGCCGTTTCCACGTCAGAAAGTTCCATCTCGATGCCAACACCCCACGGCAATCGCGCCGGCTCGCTTCGCAAGTGCCCGTACCACCGCAGTGGCGTCTTCAATTCAATCTGCCCGGCCGCAATCCGACTCAAAACGTGCTCCGTCGGCAACGGCCGCGAAGCCACAACCATCCCAACCGCGCCCAGTCCAATCCATCCAAGCAGCGAAAAAATCGCCGCCGCCCAAAGCTTCGAGCGCCAAGCAAACAACAACGCAGCAATTAGTAAGGAGAAGATTCCAAGGAAGGAAATTCCTAAAACGCCATGCGCAGGATGCAACTCCCGGCCAAGCAAAATGCCGCCCGCAAACGCAACGGCAATCGCTACGGCCGGAATCCTCATGTCACTCTTCGCAACCTCACTAGCGTTTCGATGTGATACGTCTGCGGAAAAAGATCAAACAGCTGAACTTCCGAAACCTCATACCGATGTCCGGGCGCCACTTCCGTCTGCGGCTTCCGCCCCGAACCCGTCAATACCGCCAAATCCCTCGCCAGGGTCGAAGGATCGCACGAAAGATAAACAATCTCCGGTGCCCCCAGCGTCGCCAGTCGCGCCGCCGTCTCCGCTCCCAGCCCCGCCCGCGGCGGATCCAGCACCACAAAATCCGGTTGCTCCGTAAACTTCTTCAAAAACTCTTCCGTGTGCTCGTTCTCGGACACCACTTCCAGGCCGGCAGCTTTCACGTTTTCTCGCAAATCCTGAGTCGCCGCCAGGTTCGCATCCACGCTCACCACCCGCGAAAAAGCCTTCGCCAGCGGCAATGTGAAAAATCCCACGCCTGCATAAAGGTCCAGCGCAAACCCGCCCTTCTTCCCGCCCACCACCGCCTGCAGCAACTCCTCAATCAGAAATCGGTTCACCTGAAAAAACGACAGGTGATTCACGCGAAACGTAAATCCCCCGGCCTGTTGCTGCAAATACCCCGGTCCGAACAATTCAAATCGGTTCTTGCTCTGATCCAAAAGCAACAAACTTTCCAGATTCGGCAGCGCCGCCCTGAAATCCGCGATCAATCCCTTCGCCGGTTTCACGAACCGCTCAAACGCCGCATTCAGCGCAATCTTCGTATCCGTCGAATCCGCAAACGCCTCAATCTCCAGCAACCCCGTCGGCAAAGTATTCGCCCGCGCCATCTCCTGCAATATCTGAAACGCCGCGTGCAAAGCCGGCGAAAGCACCGGACACTGGTCAATCGGCACAATCCGCGCGCTCTCCGTCTGAAAATATCCCAGCGCCCGCGGCAGCGCCTCCCGGTAAGCCCACTGCGCCCGATTCCTGTACCCGTAAGGCTGCGCCGTATGCTCCGCAATCGCCCCGTCCCACGAAATCCCTCCCAGCCGCGAAAGCGTCTCTTTCAGAATCTCTTTCTTCAGCCGCACCTGCTCCGAAATCTCAATGTGCTGGTAATCGCAACCGCCGCACACCTGAAAGTGAGGGCAGGGTGCCGCGATCCGTGCCGTCGCGGCCTGTTCCACCTTCACCAAACTGGTATGAATGAGCTTCTTCTTCCGCGTGCGCACCGCCGCTCGTACCTGCTCCCCCGGGAGCACGTAAGGTACAAAAACCGTATTGCCATCGGCGTGCGCCAATCCCTCACCGCCATAAATAAGCTTCTCAATTGATAATAGTAACTCATCAGCCATAAATGTCCACTCTCATCCTTTTTCCTGGAGCTCGCTTTTGTAGCGGCCACCTTCAGTGCTTGCTCTGACGAAAGAAGGGTGGCGCCGCTTTCCCGGGTGGCCTACCCTTTGCGAAGTTTGCAAAGGGTGGGCTCCGACTCTGCTCTTGCCTTTGTAGCGGCCGCCTTCTGAGGCGGGCGCTTTCTGTATTAGGCGAAATAAAACAAACTCAACCGCGGCAACCGGTACTCATCCAACAACCGTTTCTGCAAATATTGCTTTTCCACCACGGCCAATTGCGCCGCCTTCATTTTGCGCCGATACCCTGACAATTGCGAATCCACCTCGCGCCGTATCTTCAGCATCAGCTCTTCGCTCGCATGGCTCATCAGCGACGCGTGCAGCTTCTCATCCAGAATCGTCAGCCGCCGCTCCAGGTCTTCCAGATCCAATTGCCCCGGCGCGTCTAGCAGCCTCATCGCTCCGGAAAGGGAATTGGCCACAGCACCAAGTAGCGCGGCCACCGGCGGCTGCGAATCGCCAACCTTCTCCGCCGCTTTCCTCAACAATTCAATATTTCTTTCGAGATACGCCCGCACGTCTTCCCGTGAAAAAACTTCTTTCGCTGGCTGGTTCCCATTCGCCGGCTGCGCCCCCGCAGCCGCCTCCTGGCTCTCTTCCGCCGCCTCCAGCACCGCGTCCGTGCAATAAGCCAAACTCTTCAAGGGCTTCCCAGCCCCGCGCCGCGACCTCTGATAACTCTCAAACGCCCGGTCAATCCCCTTCAGCGCCGCTTCCAGCGGCACCCCGGCCTTCTGCCACGTCTCCATGATCGCCCAGTCCAGCGGCGACACCAGCAGGTGCGCCCCGCGCTTCTTCCAGAAATGTTCCTCAATTTCCGTGAAGTAATTAAAGTAGTTCCAATTTTCCATTTTGAGTGCGAAAGCGAAGCTTTCGCTTTTACGGCATACGAAAAGCCACCCAAATCTTCCTTATCGACTCAATCCCCAAATCTCTAAGTGGCACAGCCACCGCCGCCCCATCCCGCGCATTTTGCGGGATGATTCCTGTTTACCCTGAGCTTCGAAGGGGCTGTGCTCTTCCGCACCGATGTCCGTATTCTTCCCTCTGCGCTCTCAGCGCCTCTGCGTTAATCTCTCTTCTCTTAAACTCTTAAACTCTTTAACTCTTCAACTCTTTAACTTTTATTTTCTTCTCACTCCCCGCCCCCGCTGCCTCCCCGTGCTGATTCTTCTCCCAAATCAGCCGCAACCCAGTCAACGTCAAAAACTCATCCACATGCTGAATATGTTTCGTCCCCTTCGCTACTAGCCGCGCCTGCCCGCCCGTAGCCACCACGGTCGCTTCGCTCCTCAATTCCGCCTTCATCCGCGTCAGCATCCCGTCCACCATATCCACCGCGCCGTAGTACAGCCCCGCCTGCATATGCGTCACCGTATTGGTCCCAATCACTTTTCCCGGGTCCTTAATCTCCACGCGTGGCAACCGCGCCGCCCTGCTGAACAGCGCCTCCGACGCAATCCCGATCCCCGGCGCAATCACCCCGCCCAGGTATTCGCACTTCGCCGAAATCACGTCAAACGTAATCGCCGTCCCAAAATCAATCACAATGCACGGCCCGCCATACTGGTGAAACGCCGCCACTCCATTTACAATCCGGTCCGCTCCCACCTCCATCGGATTGTCCACCAGCACCGCCATCCCCGTCTTCACCCCGGGCTCCACAAACAACGCCTTCTTCCCCAGATAAATCCGCGACATCTCTGCCAATGTCCAGTTCACCGGCGGCACCACCGAACTGATCATCACCCCGGTAATCGCTTCCTGATTCAATCCCGCATACGAAAACAGATTCCGCGCCAGCACCCCATACTCATCCACGGTTTGCGCCCGAGCCGTAGTCAACCGCCAGTTCGCGATCAACTCCTCCCCGCGAAACACCCCCAGCACCGTATTCGTATTCCCCACATCAATCGTCAGCAGCATCCCGTCCCCGTAGCGGCCACCTTCAGGTGGCCCAGCAATACAACTCCTCAGCCTGTCGCGAGTTCCCACGCCCAGCGCCAGAGGCGCGAAAGAAGTTTGCCCAGTGCGTAAGCACTGGGAAAGCTTCGCTCCAACGCCCAAGCCCCAGAGGGGCGACACCCTCTTCTAAACCTAACCTTACTTCACCTCGCTCACATCCCCCGCAATCACCGTAACACTCCCTCCACCCTCTTTCTTCACAATCAACAATCCCTCCGCGCTCAACCCCGCCGTCGTCCCCACAAACGTCTCCCGCCCCGTATCCACCTTCACCCGTCTCCCATTCGCAAATTCCGAAACCAGCTCAAACCGCTGCACCACGTACGGCGCGCCTTCTCGCAGGAACCGATTGTAATCGGTCTCGAATTGGCTCAGCAACTTCACCAAAACTTCCAGCCGCGAATGCAGCCGCCCCGTCTCCTTCCGCAAGGAAGTGGCCGTAGCCGCAAGTTCCCCGGGGAATTTTTCCTGCCCAACATTAATCCCGATCCCAACAATCACAAAACGCACCGCGTTCGGCTCCGCATGCATCTCCGTCAGAATCCCGCCCAACTTCTTCCCGTTCAGTAACAAATCATTCGGCCATTTCAACTCCGCCGCCAACCCCGTCTGCGCCAGCACCGCCGTATGCGCCGATAATCCCGCCAGCATCGTCAGCAGCGGCGCCTGCACCGGAGAAAGTTTCGGCCGCAGCAGCAGCGTCACATAAAGCCCCGCTCCCCGCTCCGAATGCCAACTCCGTCCTGCGCGCCCGCGCCCCGCCGTCTGCTCCTCCGACAACACCACCGCGCCTTCCGGCTCGTCCGCATATCCCAGCTCCATCGCCACCCGATTCGTCGAATCCGTCTTGAAAAAGTGATATACCCGCTTCCCGAACAAGCTGCCTTTCATCCGTTTCCGCACCATGTCCGGCGTCAAAATGTCTGGAACTTTTTCCAGGAAATATCCGGTCCGCGGCTGCCCTTTCACTCGCACGCCGAGCTCGCGCAATCGCTCCACCCACCGCCACACCGTCGATCGAGACACCCCAATCTCCCGCGCAATCCGCGCGCCGCTAATCACAATCGTAGCGTTCTCGGAAAGCAGCGTAAGCAACGCCGCCAGTCGCCGGTCCGTCGTTCCGGGAAGGGAATCCGCCTGCGCCATCAGGCCGTAATCCTATGCATCACGCGCCCTAGCTTACTTGCCCATCCCCCACTCCACAAGCCCGCGTGTGCCCGTCCCCTTGTAGCGCCCGCCTTCCGAGGTGCGCACTTTGCATCCCGGATGTTGTTGCGAGGCGGGCCACTCTCCGGCATTCCGTCTGCATGTAGGGGCAACTTTACGCCGCCTTCTTTGTGGCACAACACTCCTGGCTGTGCTCTTCGAATTCTCTGTGTACTCTGTCCTCTTCCTCTGTGCCCTCTGTGTTAAATCTCTTCCTCTTCTTCCACCAGACAATCCCCTCGCAACCCCCGCGCAATCTCCCCCAACCGCCGCGCCTCTTCCGCACTCACGCCCTCCAACAACACCGCCTCCGCCCCAGCCGCAATCGCCTCGCGCAATTCCTGTTCATTCCTAACTGAAATCTGCACCACCATCCCAACTCCATCTTCCTCCGAAGGCGCGCTCCCCACCGCCTCATACGCCGTAATCGCCCGAGGCGTCATCCGCATCGAAGCAGCACTATGCGCCTCATCCAGCGCCGCCTTAATCCCCCCAGCCCGTGCAATTTCTTTCCGTCCCACCACGATCTTTCTATCGCGCCGCCGCATATCTTCATTTCTTTCTTGAAGAGTGGGTGCCGCACCCTGCGCCTTTCAGGGTGCGGGTGTTCTCGGTGCCCTCTGTGTGCTTCCCTCTGTGCTCTCTGTGTTAAAACTCTTTCTCTTCTCTTCAACCTTCAACTTTGAACTTCTGAACTTCTTCCTGTCCTCACCCCTCCAACTGCCGTTTCCTGTCCAAAAGTTTCTTCAGCTCAATTTTCTGTTCAGCAAGTGCCTCCTCCATCTGCTTGATGATGTTCTCCGGCGCCCGGCTCCGAAACGTCTCATTCCCCAACTGCTTTTCCTTCGACGCAATCGCCTTCTCCAGCCCCTCAATCTCCTTCTTCAAACGCGCCAGCTCCGCCGCTACATCAATCGTTTCCTCCGCATAAGGAATCCGCAAATCAAACGATGCCGTCGAGCGCATCCCCCCGCCGCCCTCCGCCAGTTTCCCCGCCACCACACTCAACCCCGAAAGGTTCCCCAGCCGCTGAATCGCCTCGCGGTTCGCCTCGATCACCGAACGCGTCCTCGCATCGGAACTCGCAAACTCCGCCGCTACCTTTTTCTTCGGGTCTAACTTCATCTCCGACCGCACCGTCCGCAATCCCTGTATCACTTCCTGGATCAACCCAAACTCTGCCAGCGCCCCCGCATCTATCCACCCCGCCCGAGCCTCTGGAAACGCATCCAGTGCAATCGACTTCGCCTCCGCCTTCTGCGGCAGCTGGTGCCACAACTCCTCCGTCAAAAACGGCATGAACGGATGCAGCAGCCGCAGCGCCGCATCAAATCCCGCAAACAAATTCTTCCAAGCCACATCCGCCCGCCCGCGATCCGCATTCTGCAAATCCGGCTTCACCCACTCGATGTACCAGTCGCAAAAATCCCCCCAGAAAAACTGATAAACCGCCTGCGCCGCTTCGTGAAACCGGTAATTCCCAAGCGCGTCATTCACAATTTCTACTGTCACCGCAATCCGCGCAAACAGCCATCTGTCCGCCAGCGGCACGACGCCCCCATGTGCATACGGCGCCTTTTCCCGCACCTCCGGCCTCGCCAGCGTCTCGATCGAAGCCCCGCCCTCCTCATACTTATCCAGATTCACAAACAAAAACCGCGCCGCATTCCAAATCTTGTTCGCAAACGACCGCGCCCCCAGCAACCGGTCATCCGACAGCACAATATCCGTTCCCGGCGCCGCCATCGACGCCAGGCAAAACCTCATCGCATCCGTTCCATACTGCTCATTCAGCGCCACGGGATCCAATCCTGTCCCCTTCGACTTCGACATCTTCTCCCCGCTCGTCGTCCGCACCAGCGAGTGCAGATACACCGCGCGAAAGGGAACTTGCCCCGTAAAGTGAATCCCCAGCATGGCCATCCGCGCCACCCAGAAGAACAAAATGTCGTACCCGGTAATCAGCAAGCTCGTCGGGTAATATTTCTGAAAGTCCGCCGTCTTTTCCGGCCACCCCAGCGTCGAAAACGGCCACAACCCCGAGCTGAACCACGTATCCAGCACATCCGGATCCTGTTTCAATTCTCCGCAGCCGCATCTCGTGCACTTCGCCGGCTCCTCCCGCGCAACAATCACCTCTTTGCACTTCCCGCAATGCCACGCCGGAATCCGGTGCCCCCACCAAAGCTGCCGCGAAAGCGTCCAGTCCCGGATATTTCGCATCCAGTTGAAATATTCCTGCCGCCGGTTCTCCGGCACGATCAGAATATCCCCGCGCTCCACCGCAGCAATCGCCGGCTCCGCCAGCGGCTTCATCCTGCAAAACCACTGCGTCGAAGCCCGCGGCTCCACAATCGTCTTGCTCCGTTCGCAAATCCCGATCGCACTCACGTGATCCGTAATCTTTCCCAGCAATCCCTGCGCTTTCAAATCCTCCACAATCTTCTTCCGCGCAATAAACCGGTCCAGCCCCGCATACGCCCCCGCATGCGCGTTCATGTGCCCGTCGTCGGTCATCACGTCAATCTGCGGCAACCCGTGCCGCATGCCAACTTCAAAATCGTTCGGATCGTGCGCCGGCGTAATCTTCACGGCTCCCGTGCCAAACTCTCGGTCCACCATCTCATCGCCAATAATCGGAATCTCGCGATTCATCAGCGGCAGCATCGCCTTCCGCCCGATCAGATGCTTGTAGCGCTCATCCTCCGGATGCACCGCCACTGCCGTATCGCCCAGCATCGTCTCCGGCCGCGTCGTCGCCACCGTCAGAAACTCGCCGCTCCCCACCACCGGATACTTGATGTACCAGAGATGCCCCGGACGCTCCTCATGAATCACTTCCAAGTCGCTCAAGACCGTCAAACACACCGGGCACCAGTTCACCAGCCGGTTCTCCCGGTAAATCAACCCTTCCTCGTGCAGCCGCACGAACACTTCACGCACTTTGCGCGACATCTCCGGCGACAGCGTGAACTTCTCCCGCGACCAGTCGCAGCTCTCCCCGATCCCTCTCATCTGCTGCGTAATCTGCCCGCCGGCCTCTTCCTTCCATTTCCACACCTGTTCTTCGAACTTTTCGCGTCCCAACTTGTGATAGTCGATGCCTTGGTCGGCAAGATACTTCACCACCACGCGCTGCGTCGAAATCCCCGCATGGTCCGTCCCCGGCAAATACAAGGTGTTGTATCCGCGCATCCGGTGCCACCGCGTCAAAATATCGATCTCCGTATGCTCCAGCATGTGCCCGATGTGCAGCGACCCGGTCACATTCGGCGGCGGAATCACAATCGAAAACACCTGTCCGGGCTTTCCCGGGTCGGCCTTAAACAACTCCTCCTGCACCCAGAACTCCGCCCAGCGCGGCTCAATCTGTTTCGGTTCGTAAGTTTTAGCGATTTCCCGCGGCATCTCGATACGTTCTCCCAAAATTCCCGCGCACCTCCACAAGGCGCGCTCAAATCCTCACAAGGTAATCCTTGAATATAAGGTCACCCCGCAACCCCCGTCAATTCACCTCGCGTAGCGGCCACCTTCAGGTGGCCCAGCCCTTGTAGCGGCCGCCTTCCGAGGCGGGCGTTTTTTTTCGTTCTGTCCGCTCTTCACTTCGAGCGTCCCAAAAACAAAAAAGGCCACCCAAAGGATGGCCTTCTCCCACAAAAACTCCTAAATCCAAAACTCTTATCTCTTCGACGCCAGTTCGTCCTTAATCAACGCCTCAATCACCGGCTTCAAAATCTCCTGCGTCACCCGCTGCAACACCTCCGGGCTCATCTTCGCAACCACCCGCGCCACCAGCGCGTCCATGTCCGGCTGCTGAACCTCGGCCTCTGCTGGCGCTGACTCCGGAGCTACCTCGCGCACCAGCTCTTCCGCCGTTTCCGTTACGTAACTCGGCTCTTCCGCAATCTCTGGTGTTTCCTGGTGCGAAACAAAGTCTGCCTCCCGGTACGCGGGCACTTCCTGCGCCTCATTCACTTCCGCTGGCGCGCTCGCAGCATACGGCGATTCCGTAACCGCTTCCGGCGCCGAAAAATCCAGCGCGGGAAGTTCATACGATCCTTCCGGACTCTTCGACTCCAAACTCTCTGCGGATTCTGCCGGTGCCTCGGCATGCTGCTCCTGGCTGAATTCCGATGCCCCATGGAACGAACTCTGTTCTACAAACTCATTCACCACCGCGCTCGGCTCTTCTGTCACCGCCGCCGCTGGCTCTTCCTGAAAGAATTGCTCTGCCTCTGTGACGCTAGGCGGCATCGAAGACGCCGGCGCATCCCACGTCGCCGCAAGCAGCGACGCTTTCTTCGCTTCCACTTCCCACGGCGTCTCCGTCACGCTCGCCCAGTTCGCAGGTCCAGCAACCTCTGCGGCCTGAGGTGCCGGTTCAATCACCGTCGCGTTCACGTCTGCGGGGGCAGAAACTTCCGCTGACGGTTCACTCGTACCCACAATCTTCTCCTGCACAGTTGTCGCCAAAGCCGCCGCCCACGCATCTCCCGCAAACGGCGCTAGCGATCCGAGCGGCTTATTCTCCAGCGTCGAAACTCCCACTCGCGGCGCTTCCGCCGCTTCTTCCCTCGGAGCCGCTTCCACAGGCGTCCACTTGTGCCCCGCGGCGCCGTTCGCCGGCGAGCTTCCATGAAACGCCTCATCCCGCCAATCCTGTTCCTTCGCTTTGCTCTCGGACGTCGCAATCTGTTCCAGCGATTCTTCCAAGCCGGCCGGCCGCCACGCCCCGTGCCCCGAACCCTCTTCGTCTTCCTCTTCTTCTTCTACTTCGTCCGATTCGTTCGCCGTACCCCAATGCCTCGCCGCTTCCAATTCCGGGGCCGGCTTCGCTGTGAACGCGATGTCGTCTTCCACTTCCGGCGTTTCCAATAGGCTTCCGAAGGCCAGCGGTTCGTTCCCGGCAGCAAACTTCACCGAAGCAGGTCCAGGCTTGGAATACGATCCCTGGACAGGTTCCGCCTCGGCTTCAGGCACCGCTGTCACAGCCGCCAGCTTGGCACTCGCCGCAGGACTCAAAACCTCTTTAGCTACGCGGGCTCCGACCGACGGTGCTTTTTCCGTCGCCGCAGGTTCGTTCCCCAATGGAACACCGGCCCGCGCCAACGCAGATTTCACCATCGCTATCAGCGGATCCGGTGGCACAAAGGGCTTCTTCAAAACCCCATCCGCACCCACCCGCTGCGCTTCCTGCTCATCCAACGGGTCAAACGCTCCAACCAGCAGAATCACAGGAATATGAGAAAGGGTTCGGTCGTCTTTAACGTACTTGCAAACTTCATAGCCATTGCGCACGGGCATAAACACGTCCGCCAAAACCAGATCAGGGTGAATCTCGGAAATCTTCCGAACCGCGGCTTCACCGTTGCCGACGGCGACGACGTCGATGCCCTGATCCTTCAGGGCCAGCCCGACCATCTTTTGTATATTGCTGTTGTCGTCCGCAACCAGAATCTTGGCCACCGAACGTCCTCCTGACACCCATTCCAACTGGGAGACAGTGATACAAAATGTATTGGAGCACCGAGCGTTGATGCCGTCAATCAGGACAAATACGAGTGTGTCGGAAGCGGCTATGCAGTGTGCTAAAGGAACAACCTGTCCCAACGGACAAGGGGCGTGGCGCCTAATACCCCGTAGCGGCAACTTTCAGGCTTGCCCTGACGCAGGAATGGGTGGCCCCTCTCTTTCGTAGCGGCCACTTTCAAGTGGCCCCTCTTACCTTTGTAGGGGCAGGGCTCGCCCGCCCTCTTGGGTTACTCTTGCCTGTATAGCCGCCTTCCGCTCGCCCTGACGCAGGAAGGGAGGTGGGCGCATTTCTTTAGTAGTGGCCCACCTTCAGGTCGGCCAACCCACCCTTACCAGGGAATCAGCTTCTTCAACCCCTTCTTCTTGCTGCTCGATTCCTTCTGGTTGTTATTCGCATCCGAAGCAGCGGGCGCTGCCGTTTTCGAGGCATCCGTCGCGGCAGTGTCCGTTGCCGGCGCGTCCGTCTTGGCCGGGTCAGTCGAAGCTGCCCCGTCTGTCGTGCTAGCCGCGCTCCCGTCCCCGTTTGTCGCGGCTGTCCCGCTCGAATTATCACTCGTCCCCGAAGTTGTATCCTCCGCTCCCGCTGCCTTTGCAGGCGCCGGGTCTCCCGGCCGCACTGTTTCTACAACGGCGGTCGAACCGGCCGAACCAGATGAACTCCCTCCGCCCGACGATACCAGCGTCGTACGGTTTCCCCCGCTCAACGTATCCGTCGGACCGTTGTCCGATTCCGGCTCCATCTGTGGATTCCCGTGATACGCGGCGGTGTGCACGTCAGGCCCGCTGTGGAGCATTCCCATCCCTCGATGTATTGGAGACTCCTTCGGCCGTGGCGTATTTTGTTCCGCGGTCATCCACGCCAGCGCCTTTGCATCCGGCTGCGGAATCGGCACCCCGAACGACTTCAATTTGTTTTTGGCCAGCGGCGCCTTGTCGGAAAGCGGATAATTCTTTACCAGCAGCGTATAGTAGCCGCCCGCAACATCCTTCCGCTCGCTCTTTTCGAACACGTCGCCCAGCATCCACAGCGCTTCATCCGATTTGCTGTACAACGGATAGCGCGCCACCATCGGCGCCAATCTTCCCGCCGCCGCCCGCCGGTCGCCCTTCACGTAATAATAGTAGGCAATG
>Ga0210405_10003982_pt1 | contig 14101 bp, 18 predicted proteins | sample IncBWH11MmetaG_FD_155492 | JGI IMG/M metagenome (GOLD analysis project Ga0210405, IMG submission 155492) | Forest soil microbial communities from Barre Woods Harvard Forest LTER site, Petersham, Massachusetts, United States - Inc-BW-H-11-M | ecosystem: Environmental > Terrestrial > Soil >... | reverse complement strand
CGTCCCCTGGACTCGATGCTGCATGGAGAAGGTCGACGCCGCCTTTCCGCGAACCCAGAGAATCCATGGCCGTTGTCGCCGGCGAAATCGCCGAGGTCTGATCAATGAGAGAGCGAGCTCAGATCAGACTGCTGCCCGACGGCCGTCGGTTGCATCTGCACGATGGACCCATCGATCTGATCGTCGGGGCATTTGGAGTCCCTGCTGAGATCAACGCGGCCTATCGGGCGGCAGCTGAGCGCTTTGTCACTGTGCTTGATGAACTCTGTAGCGAGCTCACATTTCTGAGGCAATGCGCGCGAGGAGGCGGTCGGCCGGCAGTGGGAGTGATCGCAAGACGCATGGTGGCGGCAGTTGCGCCTTACGGCGAATGGACGTTCATCACGCCTATGGCTGCGGTGGCTGGTGCAGTGGCTGAAGAAATCCTGGACACCATGACATCTGCGGCAACTCTTTCTCGCGCTTACGTCAACGATGGTGGGGACATCGCGCTGCATTTGGCAGCGGGGGAGCATTTTGTCGTAGGCATGGTCGAGCGGCCGGATCGTTCATCACTTTTTGGCACTGCCACACTCGATTCGACCCAGCCGGTACGGGGTATTGCGACCAGTGGTTGGCGCGGTCGCAGTTTCTCGCTGGGTATCGCCGACGCTGTGACGATTCTCGCGGACCGTTCGGCTATGGCGGATGCTGCCGCAACCATCATTGCGAACGCTGTGGATCTGCCGGGTCACCCGAGCATTACACGCGCGCCCGCTTGCGATCTCGCCCCTGATAGCGACCTCGGCGATCGGCTTGTGACGCAGGGGGTCGGCGAACTTTCCCTGGGCGAGATTGCCGACGCGCTCGATGCGGGTGTGGCTGTTGCCCGGTCGCTTCTCTCCTGTGGGCTCATCCGCGCGGCAGCGCTGTGCCTGTTTGGCGTGAATCGCGTCGTTGGTGTAAGTGAAGCGTCGGAAGCGGAGTCGGATGCCGCTCCAGAAAGAGCCAAGTCCAGCAGGAGTCTCATTCATGCCTGAGGTTCAGGTCCGAAAAAAGTTCACGGCGGTCGAGGAAATCTTCCATGAGGGAGGCCCAGTCTCGCGCGTGCCACTGCGCCGCGCAGCCGCGCTGGCAGTTATCCGCAATCCCTTTGCAGGTGCTTACGTGAAAGAGATTTCAGGCTTCATGGATGACCTCAAACCGCTGGGTCTCGAAATGGCACGTGCCCTCGTCGTCGCATTGGGCGGAGATGCCAAAGTCGTCGAAGGCTACGGTAAGGGAGCCATTGTCGGCGCAGCCGGCGAACTCGAGCATGGTGCCTTGTGGCACGTACCCGGTGGCTATGCTATGCGTGAGATTCTTGGAGACGCGAAAGCGATTGTAGCTTCGACCAAGAAAGTGGGCAGTCCTGGCACTCGGCTCGACGTGCCCATCACGCACATAAATGCTTCCTATGTAAGAAGTCATTTCGATGCCATGGAAGTTGGCTTAGCCGATGCTCCGCGGGCCGATGAGATTTTACTCGCGCTGGTGATGACCACGGGCCCCCGCGTTCATGCCCGCGTCGGTGGTCTCAAAGCTTCGGAGATCAAGGGGGAGGACGGACTGCGATGAAAGCCAGCATCCGCAAGATTGCGACATTCGTTGAGGAGACGAGCAATGAGATGGGCCGGACCATCGTTCCCCCGACCCGGCGTGCTGCCGCAGTCGCGGTAATTGAGAATCCTTATGCCGGAAAGTACGTGGAAGACTTGTCGGAGCTAATGCTGATCGGCGAGGAACTTGGCGAACTCCTCACGCTGCGCGCAGTCGCGGCTCTGGGCATACCACCAACCAGCGTGGAAAGCTATGGCAAGGCCGCCGCTGTGGGTGAGAACGGCGAGATCGAGCACGCGGCCGCGATTCTGCATCCTAAACTTGGTGCGCCGGTGCGAAAGGTTCTCGGCGGAGGCGCCGCGCTTATTCCCTCCTCCAAGAAACGGGGCGGCCTTGGAGTAGTGCTCGATATACCGCTCGGGCACAAGGACGCTGCTTTCGTTCGCAGTCACTTCGATGGCATGGAGGTTCGAGTCAACGATGCTCCCCGAGGCAATGAGATCATGGTCGCTGTAGCAGTCACTGACAGTGGAAGGCCCCTCGCTCGCGTCGGAGGACTGGCCAAGGACCAGATCAAAGGTGAAGATGGACTACGGTAGCTGGGTTCACAAGCTTGGAGCTCCCGGTGCATCAGCATGGCAAAGCCGCGTTAGCCCTCCGCGATCTTGGCTCACTTAACGTTCGTTTCCTGAACGTGCAAGAGTTTCCAGTCGTAGCCCTGATTAATCCACACCTCGCCGTAGGCAGTGCCTGGATCGGTTGTCCGCCAGCTTTAACTTCATAAGCGGCGGCGCTGGGCTTGTCATGAGCAGTTCAGGGTTTCACGACTTCGGGAACCATTCTCGCGGGCGGGGTGTTGCGGCTGCGTTGCGCGCTCACGACGCCGTCGATAATCACCATTCCAACGCCGGGCAAATCTCCGCGCTGGATGCTTTCCAGCACAGTTTTTCCGGGCGAATGCTGCGCTTTGTCGATCAACACGAAAGTAGCGGCGCGGCCGGGCTCGATTAGACCGCAGTCAAGGTTTCGGATTCTGGCTGTATTCCCAGTCGCAAAGCAGACGGCGATTTCCCCTGGTGTATCTCCGAGTGACGACAGCATTGAGATTATGCGCAGTATGCCGAGCGGCTGCACTCCGGAACCGGCCGGTGAATCCGTGCCCAGGATCACTCGATCAAGTTGCTTCAGCTCTTTCGCTGTCCGCAAAGTGAGCAATGCGGCGCGCTCGTTGCCGTTGTGAACAATCTCCAGAGCTCGCGACGACTTCTCGCACAGGGTAACGATTTGATCGTCCGGCAGTGCCGTATGGCCTCCATTGATGTGGCCGATGACATCCGCGTCGGCCGCCAGCACGATGTCCTTATCGATCAGGCTGGAGCCCGGAATCGAAGGCCCGCCGGTATGAATGGTGCTTTGAATCCCAGCCTCCCGCGCCCAAGCCACCATCTGACGGGCCGTAGCTCCGTCTTTCACGCTCCCCAGGCCAACTTCTCCCAGCATAGTAACGCCGGCAGCTGCAAGGTCCTTAAAGTCCTCCTCAACCATCCCATGCTCGATCACCGGCGCACCCGCGTGAATCCTCACGCCACCTGGCCGAAACGCGGAGAATGCCCGCTGGGCGAAAATCGCCATGGCCTTCAGGCCGACCACATCCTTCGGACGGCCGGGCGTGTGCACTTCCCCGGCTGAAATCATGGTGGTGACTCCACCGTGCAGGTAGCTGTCGATCCAGCCAATCTGGTTCTGACGCGGCGTCCAGTCGCCGGCAACTGGATGGACATGACTGTCGATCAATCCAGGCGCCAGGGTTGTGCCCTTAGCGTCGATGACGAGGGTCGCGCCTTCCGCGTCGACATCCTTCTCCTTGCCAATAGTAGCGATCTTCCCGTCCACAGCAACTACCGTGTCAGCCTCCAGAATCGGTTTCTTCAGGTCACCACTCAGCAGGAGACCGATATTACGAATGACAAGCCGCGCTTGCGTCTTCGTCGTGACGGGATCATCGTTGGCCATGGGCACCTCTCGACGTTCGAATTTGACGGAATTCTCGCTATCCGCAAACAATGTTATAAGCTGGCTGGCTTGCACAACGGTGATTAGGCGGACGCGGTATGTTATCTCGCAATGTGGTTTTCTGGGAAGTCGACACGCAGGCCGATTTCATGCTGCCCGGCGGCAAGCTCTATGTACCCGGCGCCGAACGATTGCTTCCCAACATCCGAAAGCTTGCCGATGCCGCCCGTCAGGGCCACGTCTTTCTGGTGTCTCACGGTTGCTATCACGGGAAGGACGATCCCGAATTCAAGACGTTTCCGCCGCATTGCATCAAAGGGACAACAGGTGCCGGCCTTGTGCCGGAAGCGCTGACCCAGCGAGTCATCACGGTCGCAAACGAGCCCACGGCTGCGCTGCCGTACGATCTTTCGCAGCACCAGCAGATTCACCTCAAAAAGCAAACGCTCGACATTTTTGAAAGCCAGCACGCCGGGAAGCTTGTGGAGCGCCTCGATCCCCACGCGGAATTCGTTGTCTTTGGAGTAGTCACGGAATACTGTGTTCGTTTCGCGGCCAAGGGTTTGCTCGAGCGGGGCCGGCGCGTTTCCGTCGTCCAGGATGCAATTGAGACGCTAAAAGCCGAAGACGGACACCGGACGGTTGCCGAACTTCAGGCTCTGGGAGCAAACTTCATTACCACGGACCAGGCTCTCAAGCTGGCCCGGCACCAATAAATCTGTGCTGAAGGCTCCTCCCAGATCGGCGGTGCCTGTGTTAAAACAGCGGCGGAGAGAAAATGGAAAACGCAATTCTGTCTGTGGTCGGGTGCTTGATGTTATGCGCCCGGTATTTCCCCAGGAGCAGCCGCGGGAATTGAGGGGCGGTGGCCACTTGCTCGGCGAGACCGCGTTGCTGATGTAAAGCCATAGAGCTCAAAGCCCCTCAATGAGCGTAATCGCGATTACGCTCATCTGTCTTTCCCAGAAGGGGATTTGAGTGAAATGGCCTGATTTCGACGTTGAGAGGAGACCAGATCTGCCTCAGTCGTGAAATCTGGGATTGGCCTTGAAATCGATCTCTGTTAGCGTGGGCAGCTCCGCTGCGGCGGTGGAATAGGACCACGCTAGCCATGCATGGGAATTACTTGCTCTCCAGCACCACCCGGTCATAGAGCGGCTGTGATGGTCGTGCATCATGCCGGTACAATTTCGCAAACTGCTCGATCTCTTTTCCCGTAACCGTAACCGGATGTTTCAGCACGAACCAGGTCACGTTCTCACTGCAGGGCGGGGTGGTGAGTGACCCTGAGAATGTGTAGTAGCCGGTGTCAGCAGGCAGAAGATTCGCCACGTTGATCGTGATAGTGTCCAGCCGTTCTTCTTTCTCCTTTTCCTTGGGCAAGTCGTTCCATAGTTCTTTGATGAGCGGGTTGTCTTTACCGCTTTCGAGCAGGATGGCGACAACGGCCAAGTTTCCGTTCTGGTCGGCGTGAACTAGGTGCACCACCATTTCGTAAGTCTTGCCGTTGATTTTCTCTTCGCTGGGCCGGTGAAAATGGAATTGTTGCAGGGCGTATTGCTTGTCGCGCACGCGGATGGAACTACCTGGAGCGTAGTTGATCATAATCGTATGACCGTTATCGATGATGTGCAACGGAGAAGGGTTGTAGTCGAACCGAATGGGCGGCAGGTTGGCCTTTTGTGGATTGCGAATGTCGATGGGGGACTGGCGGTGTCCATTCTTGCATGGAGCGAACTCCGGGTTCAGGTCGCCCCAGTGGCTGGGGCCTTCGTCCCCGTCGTAGCTCCAGTGGCCGGATTTGTGCTCCTGGCTGTAGGCAAGCGCGGTCGATAGTAAAGTTAACGCCAGAACTGCGCTTGAGAGATGCGGGTGAGTGTGCGGTGGCGCGATCTTTGCTATTGACACGTTGCCTCCGAAGAGACCAAATTTGCGCTGTGTTTTCTCTAGACGGCATTGTACGCGCCAAGTTCTTCGGGCACCTTAGACGTGCACCACAGCACAGCCTGAGAGTGCAAGACTCCTGGGCAATGCGGTTCTTACCCAATGTCACCGAACTCGGATAGCTAGCGTAATATCTGGGTTACACTCATTGACTCTGGCGACAAAATTCACTTGCCTTCTTCTTTTCCCCAGTTCTTTCCCAATCGAAGAGGCGAAAATGCGTCGCTGACAATTCGGCAAGGGCCGCACCCGGACAACCTCGACTTTCCAATTTTGGGCACTCGGAATTTACGCGCGTTGGAGGGCGTTAGAGGGGGTGCGGGATGCACCCGGCAAGCCTTAGGGATTTCCCTTGTTCGCCCTTGATCCGGGGACGCCGTTGCCTTGGTCTGTTTGGGAGTGTGCAATATTGACCAGACACACATCTGCGAATTGTCTAAAATTAGTGTAACCACTAAGACCCATCGTGCCGCACTTCTGCCAACCTTGAGCCTTTGCGATTGAAAGAAAGGCGCTGGCACGCCTCAGACCTAAAAGGAGAATCCCATGCGGGGCTTAGTTCTCTCGCTTTCGCATCTTTCTTCGATTCTGCAGGTCAGCTTGTTGCTGCTTTCCACACATGTTCTGTGGGCGCAGAGAACGTCGACACGAGAGGAGAGCGCTGTCCAACTTCCTGATGCCCCATCACGGGTCGCAACGCTTTCGGAGGCCCAAACACGTCTTCATCTCACCTACAAAGGATTACCATTAAACTTCAGCCAAAATCAGGGCCAGACCGAGTCGTGGATGAGATTCTTCTCCGATAAGACAGGGTACTATCGTCTGTCTCTCAATACCAATACCGTGCTGAACCACGACAGAGGAACGGCTGAATTCTGGGGCAAGAACAAGAACTTCATCGGCAGCGCTCCGACCAGGTGGATGACGGTTGCTCCCACCTTCGGCCACGTACTTCACGAGACGATCTATGACACCAACGACTTGGAGTACTATAGCCACCACACGCCATGGGCTGGCTCCGTCATCCTGCGAATCGGTCAGCAGGCTAGAGCTCACCCCCATATCACAAGCGTACTCAAGACAGTCCATCCACGATTCTGATTGTTCGCCTGTTCGTCGCTTAGCTGCCCCTCACCATTTCCTCACAAGCGCTAACCTCAATCGGTGAAACATCTCTATTACATTCATCTGCCTTCCCTGAGGGGATTTGAGTGAAATGGCCTGTTAACAGAAGTTGACTTGGAAACGGCTCGCAAGTTCATCCAAACGGTGGGAATCCCGGCTTTCAGGACCTCGGCAAGCCGATGTATACTTCCGGCGTCCTTTGAAGACAACAGGCGATGCATCCTGTGATCTTCGCCCCCCACTGGAAGGAGTCTGTCCTCAGGACTGGCACCGGAGGAACCCATGTTAGAGAAAAATTCTCTTAGGAAACGACGCATCATTCTCGTGCTTCTTTTTTTTGGTCTATTACTGGGTGCAACGTGGGCCCAGACCGAGACTGTGCTTTACAGCTTCTGTGCCCAGAAGAACTGCGCTGACGGGGCCACTCCCGTCGCAGGGATGGTCCTCGACCAGAAGGGAGACCTGTATGGGACCACCCAGTACGGCGGAGCCTATGGAGCCGGCACAGTATTCAAGCTCACTCCAAGAGGCAAGGAGACAGTCCTCTACAGCTTCTGTGCCCAGCAGATCAACTGCGTCGACGGGGCACAGCCCCTAGCCGGGCTGGTCTTCGATCGGAGGGGAAACCTGTATGGCACTACTGTTGCGGGCGGGGCATACGAACGGGGTATCGTATTCAAGCTCACTCCAAAAGGCAAGGAGACCGTCGTCTACAGCTTCTGTGCGCAGACCGGCTGCGCCGATGGGGCAGATCCCTCTTCAGGACTAGTCTTCGACAAAAAGGGAAACCTGTATGGGACGACCTCCGGGGGGCTCGACAACCGCGACTGCCACGAAGGATGCGGAATCGTATTCAAGCTCACTCCAAGAGGCAAGGAAACCGTGGTCTACAGCTTTTGTTCCCAGCAGATTAACTGCGTCGATGGATGGGGTCCTGCAGCAGGGCTTATCTTCGACCAGAATGGAAACCTGTATGGGTCAACCGCGAACGGCGGCTTCCACAACAGCGGCTTGTGCTACTACGGATGCGGCGTCCTATTCAAGCTCACTCCAGAAGGCAAGTATACAGCCCTCTACAGCTTCTGTGCGCATGTGCAGGGCAACTGTGCGGATGGGGCGTATCCCGGCTCAGGGCTAATCTTGGACCAGAAGGGAAACCTGTATGGGACGACCTACGGCGGCGGGATCTACAACGACGGCTGCCCCTACGGATGTGCCGTAGCATTCAAGCTCACGCCAGATGGCAAGGAGACGGTCCTCTACAGCTTTTGTGCGGAGACCTACTGCGCCGATGGGCTGTGGCCCCATGCAGGGCTGATCCTCGACCAGAACGGGAACCTGTACGGGACGGCCTCCGAGGGCGGGGCCCACAACGACTGCGACTACTACGGATGTGGTGTTGTATTCAAGCTCACCCCCAAAGGCAAGGAGACAATCCTCCACACCTTGGAGGGTAGCGACGGTGCAGCCCCTGGTGCAGGGCTGGTCTTCGATCGGAAGGGAAACCTGTATGGCACTACTGTTGCGGGAGGGGCATACAACAACTGTAACGATAACCGCGGGGGATGCGGCGTCGTATTCAAGCTCACTCCGTGATTCCACGTCCGCTGAAATACGGAGGCCGAGAGAAAAAAGGGGCGCAATTTGGTGTTAAATCCCCATATCACTCATTGACCAGATATCAAAACGTGTAATTGCCTGACGCCACATTGGTATCATTTAGGTACATATCTTCTGGTGGAATGTTTATCGGCAATTTCTGCAAGGGGGAAGCTATGAAATCGTGGCTTCACGTCGTCCTACATCTAGGCTGCGTAGCTCTGCTGATTTCGCAGGGCTATCGCATCCATCATTTGCAGCAAAGCGAACTGGAGCACCACAAGAAAGCCCTACAGGTGCGGCAATTGTTTTTCGGTTGCACGGAGACGCTTGAAACTGTGAGCCCTGGAATTCAAGTTGATCCCGAGTTCCACGAGGCTTACTGGCAGATTATCGGTCCGGCTCCAAACTGGTAATGATCGTAAGTTCAGCTATAGAGCTGTAAAAACCGCAGAAGTATTGTCAATTGTCGAAAAATCGCGATTGCACTCATCGAGGGGATTTTGAGGCCCCGGCCTAGTTCCGTCACTGTCGGCTGAAATCCAGTTGTACAATGGCAGCCTCTCGCGGGCCGATAGAGTCCGCTGAAAGGTGCTTCATATGACATCATGCGGAAGGGTTGTGTTTCCTGTCATCGCGCTCATCTGCGCATGCGTTTTCGCTGCAGCTCAAGAACAATCTGCTCCCTCAGGAGAATGTATCGCTCGGGAGGAACCCATTTACCACGCGGAGAAGGATAAGGTTAAACCGCCGAAGCTTGAAACCAAGCAAGAAGAACAATCGCCTCCTCAAATAAGAGGAAACACTTGGTTAGAATTGCTAGTCAATTCTAAAGGGCGGTTGTGCGAAGTTCATATATTGAAGACGACAGATCACGATGCCGCCGTGCAAATCGCAGCCTATGTCGCCAAGCACTGGAAGTTCAAGCCTGCAATACATGACGGCAAACCAGTTGCGGTAGTCTTTCGTTCAAACTTCACTCAATTAGTAGTGACTGCACCGCAGGCAGTTAGTAGGTAGCTGGCGTAACATCTCGATCTACGCTCAAAACCCCCTCAATGAGCGAAATGGCCTGTTTTCGACAGTTAGCGTGGTGTCCCGGTGCTCAGGTCGTGTAACTTGTCGGCGCGCAAGGAACACCACGTACTCTGCGCGAGCGTGAGACTCCATTCGATCACTATGGCGAGAGCTGGATGCTCAAGCTTCGATATCGAACATCGTCACGGTCGGATTTTGGATGATTATTTACTTGACAAAAGTATGGGTCTTGGTTCATAATCTTATCCATGAAGTTAAGTCTCACTTCTTCTTGGGTTTGGCAGCAGACGCAGACGCCCGCAACTGACGCCGCAAGTCCTTCTTTATCGACGCCAGCAATTTCCGCGTCGGAACCCTCCGAAGTGCCTCTTTCTTCTCTTGCTCAGATGGGGTGCGCACAATGACTCTCCCTGACGTTACAGAATTGTTCTCTACCGATGACAAGTGCCGCGAACTGTTGGAGCGGTTGCGCTGGCCCGAAGGCCCCGAGTGCCCACGGTGCAAAAGCCGTGAAGTTGTGCGGCTCGTGACTGCCGCGAAACTGCTCTACTGTAATGAGTGTGAATACCAGTTCACGGTCACCGCTGGTACGATCTTCCATGATTCCCATCTGCCACTGACGAAGTGGTTCATGGTAACGCTGCTCCTCTGCGAAGCGCGAAAAGGAATCAGCGCGAACCAGATCAAGCGTACAGTCGGCATGAGTTATAAAACCGCATGGTATCTCTGTCATCGCATTCGTGCAGCCATGAGCGAAGCAGAACGTCCGATGTTGGACGGTACTGTCGAGATGGACGAAACCTATGTCGGCCGAAAACAGCGACACCCCGGACGCGGGAGAGCTACTACCAACAAAGAAGTGGTTATCGGAATCCGGCAACGTGGCGGAGATATCCGTTTCTTTCATGCAGAGGACGCACGCAAGGGAACACTGGCGAAATACATCCAAGAGAACATCAGCACTGACGTGGACGTGATCGTCGCCGATGAACTGCCCGCGTATAACAGTGCGGTTGGAGATTTGAAGCATGAAACGGTTAACCACGGCCGCAAAGAGTACGTGCGGCCTGGAACCGACATTCACACCAACACGGTAGAATCCGCATTCTCCTTGCTCAAGCGAGGCATCATCGGATCGTGGCACAAGATCAGCGCAAAGCATCTTGCTGCCTACCTCACGGAGATGGAGTTCCGTTTCAATCGCCGGAAGAACGCGAACTTGTTTCTGGACACCCTTCGTCATATGGTTACGGCCCCAGTGCTCACATTTAACAAACTTACCGCCTAAATGGAGCGCACTATGACAACTGAGGAACATTTACTTGTGCTCACATTAACCGTCAAACAAAACCAACTCATTAAATTATTACTCGACATTCTCAAGAGTCGCGGGATTTTGACTGGGGACGACGCCCGCGCTTTTGAATTTTCTGCGAACGTAGATGTTGCTTCCAACGTCGCCTTATTTGCAGAAGCGAAGCGGAAGTATTTGATTCTTGCGGAAGGTCTTGGAATAGAGACTGGCCTAGAAAATTTGCCACCGCCCGACGAGGGTCATTTTCTTCCAAGGGCTCCCTAGCTTTCTTTTTGGACATGCGCACTCCTGTACAATTGGAATTGCGCAACGATTTAGTTATCCGGCCCCGATGCCAGTCGGGGCTTTTCACTTTTTGCGTTTCCTTTTGCTGCGCGGTCTGTCAATCGTTAGGCGTCGCATGAATTCTGAGTGTAAGACTTGGGATCGAATGGGACGTGGCCCCCATTTCTTAAATTCCTTCTCAAGTTGCTGCATATACTCGGGCATCAGATAATCCCATTGCGTCTGACCGTGTCGCCCCGGAAAAGTAATACCCATGGTAAATTTCTCGCCCACGCCGGGAGCGTGCGAGCCGAGTCGCATGGCTTCGTACACATGATAAACAGCATCCGCTAGTGATGTTATTTCAGACTGCTCGCGATGGAAAAGCGATGACTCAGCAATATACATCCCGCTCCCGATGGCCGCGAAATGTGAACACAACTCCAAGGTTCCATCATCGCTCAATCGCAAAATTGATGGCTCGCCAGTGGCCCAAGAGAAAAACACAACAAGCAGATCACATCCTAGCTTGATTCGAGTTACATCATTTACGATCTCACGATAGGTTTCAGGCGGTATGGATTTATGAACGGATTCGAGCAAGGTATCGTAGGAGATGCCAAGGCGGGCACATACATACTCATCTGCAATCACGTGCTTCTGTCTCCGCATGGCTTCCCTACAAAGCCGCATGAATTGAGCTTCTTCGGTGATTTTATATTTGGCAGTATTCCCGCAATCAGCGATTCGAGCTAGCAATTCCGTTGCCCGACTGCTGGATCCAGCAATCAGGACCGGATATTCCCGATCCCCGACGTACATGAACTTGTTTTGAATTTCCGCCGTAGCAATTTCAGTCTCCACGGCATAATCAGCAGCAAGAACCACCTTTGTACGATTGCCATCAACGCCTAGTGCAGCCACACACAGAGTCATCTTTTCTCTCCATGGGAGCCGCTCAGGTTTTCGGAAGAATACAATAGGATGCGGCTTAGGGATCACAATGAACCCCCTTGCCTACTTTTGTCAAGTAAACGATCTTGGGATTTTGAAAACCGCGCCGGCATTCATGCCGCTGCCGATAGTCGTGCCGAAAAGCGTGCCTCCCTTGCCGAGGAGCACAGCGCCGGCGGCGAGTTGGTCGTTGCTGAGCTTGAAGCTGAAAACCACGCCCTCGAACCAGATTCCGCCCTCTTGTTTCAGCGCGAAAATGTTCCACCGCGCAAGGCAAACCGGGCACAGTTCCTCGAAAGTGACCAGATGAATACTCCACCGGCGCCGCTAACTAGTCACTGTAGGGCATTGGTACGAGTAACAGACGAATAGCGCGAAAGTAGCACTCTCCTGAGCGAGAACAGCCCAGCCGAGAAGCCGAAATGTTGTATGGCCTCACCGCCCCCTCCATGGCGTGACCATCGGGAAAACGATGATTGGGGGAGTGGGCAAACCGTCCAATACTCCTGTATTCACGCGCCGTAGTAGCCAAAAGTTCTGATTGAGTTGCGTTTCACGTAGGAGCGCTGTCGACAGCGAGGACTGCACTGCTTCTGCCAGGGCCGCTTCAGCCGAAATTTTCGACCGCAGCTACTACAGGCACGCAGCGTGGTTTGACCATCTTTAGTCCGTCCCATGCGTCACCACCCGCTCAGAGAGACGGAATGACGCATTTGTGGCCATTATGTCGCATGCCAAGAGTCTCCTCTCGGCCTCATGAAGGTCTCCCATCTTCCCAACAGCCGCCGAACAGCAGATTGTTCATTGCAATCTCCGGGCGACAGTCTCGTCGATATCCCGCAACCCGCAGGTTAGGCACTGGTAGTCGCCGATGTTGTTTTTTCGGTATAGGGCATAACTGGAACAACGTGGGCAATGCGGGAAGGAAGACCTGTTTGGAGCGTCGCCCTTTTCTACCGACAGCCTGGGTGTGCGCGTCACGACTGACTGCCCACGCTTCTGAAAAAGCCCAGGGATAGAACTGACAAAACTGACGCAACTAGGTTTTGACGGTTTTGTCGGCTGCGGGTCGAGGCCTTTTTGTATTTCTTGGTCCTGCGGAGTCCAGACAAGCCACCGGGAGGGGCTCATTTTGTCCCCCTCCCAACCTTTGGGTTGATGGCGTAGATTTCGCTCGGCCGTCCCTCTCTTCCGCACTGCATCTCGGGAAGCCGGACCCAGCCGGCATCCTCCAATATGGCGAGAACGCGCCTGACCGCCTCAGGGGTTGTTAGGTTGCGCCACTCATTGCGGTACACGTCCCTCACCGTGAACATCCCTTCGGCACCCTTCCAGCCGGCAGCGAGGTGCCGGCCCAATTCGGTGGCGCCCTGTCTCTCCGGCGAGACAATCATCGAGTAGATGCGCCTGGCATGAGACTCCAAGTAATCGCACCACGCAGCGGCCTGCTTTGCATGTTGAAGTAAGATTTTGTCCCTCCCGTCATCTGCCAGTTCGAACAGTAGTGCCAGCGAAGGCATCAGGCTCCGATACTTTGCCAGGTGGCTGGCAAGCGCCGGATGTAAGCCGACGTCGCGCAGCTTGCCTTCCAAGTCGGTCAGCCACGCAACAAATAGCTCTTGGGAGTCGCCATCAAATCGGAACCTGAGCGGCTGTGCGGCGTCCAGGTGGGCCAGTCTGTGATACATGAGCTGCGAACTTGAGATCGCCTCCTGCCGTGGCGCACGATCCACATAGCGCCAGTCCCTCGGGATGTCGGGATAGACAAGCACCTGAAAGCGCTGGAGTAGACCATCATTCAGCGGGCCATCACGTAAAGCATCGGCCAAATAGCTCCGCAGTCGCGCCGGCTGTATCCCGCCAAGCATAGACACGCAACAGGCATCCACATGAATGCTGCCCCGTCCGATGCGATCCATCGTGTATCCAGTATCTCCATTCCAAGCCGACAAAAAGAAGCCGCGCTCACCCTCGCGTCCCGGCTTGTCCAGCGTGGCCAGCCATCCCGACAGCTCGTCGCGGATCACGAGGACGCCCGCAGGGTTGTCGCGCATAATCTCGTGGAGTTTTTCCGATGTGGCATCCTGCGTAATGAGTCGTGCGCACAACGGCTCTGCAATGGAGTCGTCGGGGCGTACTGGCGCATCCTTGCCGCTCTTCTGCGCGGCTTTGTATTTCTCTCGCCAAGCCGCCTGCCGTAACTCCGCTTCTTCTTGCTGTTGCCGATAGTCACTCGTGGCGGAGTCATACTCAGTTCGCCATAACGACTCG
>Ga0210405_10003980_pt1 | contig 14103 bp, 13 predicted proteins | sample IncBWH11MmetaG_FD_155492 | JGI IMG/M metagenome (GOLD analysis project Ga0210405, IMG submission 155492) | Forest soil microbial communities from Barre Woods Harvard Forest LTER site, Petersham, Massachusetts, United States - Inc-BW-H-11-M | ecosystem: Environmental > Terrestrial > Soil >... | reverse complement strand
CAGAAACTATTTTGATTAAGGTGGACTTTCCGGATCCATTTTCTCCGACCAAACAATGGATCTCCCCATAGCCTATCCCCACACTAACATCGTGTAAGGCGCGAAGTCCCCCATAGCTTTTGCTAATGCGCTCCAATCGCAAGAGATACTCGGACGGAGTGTGGTGCGAGTCGCCAGGCATGGTGTTTCAACGCGCTTTTCGCGATGGCTCATGATTGGCTGGAGATCCGCCTCCAGCCATCTTCAGTTAACCAATCAATTCAGACGCGACACCTTAGAAGTCGTAACTTTTGCGATTGCTTTTGTCGAGTATGAGCGGTCGATCATAGGTGATAGTGTTTCCCTGGAGTGACGGGATTTTTCCGATCATCGGAATCTCCGTTCCCTGCGTAACTTCCTTTTTATCCAAGACCTGTTTGGCCAGCCAGACCATAGCGTAGCCGGCTTCGCCCGGGTCCCATAGAATACTTTTCGTCATTGAGCCATCATCAAGATACTGGGCGGCCTGGTTCGGAGAGGTCGTTCCGATCACCACCGCACCCTGGACGTGCTGGTCTCTAACAGCCTGCGCAGCACCAGGTCCACCCTGACTGCCAAAAGCCAGGAAACCGTGGACATTCGGGTAAGTTCTCAACACCTCGAGTGACTTTTGCCGAGCCGCATTTTGATCTTCCGAGACCGGAAAACGATCCGCAACCACCTTCAGATCTGGATATTTCTCTTTGGCCAATTTTAATGCAGCATCAGCCCAGAGGTTGTGAGCCGGGACTGTCAACGAGCCGACGTAAACAACAAAGTCACCTTTCCCGCCAAGCCCCTGAGCCAAAAGCTCAAGTGCGGCTTGCCCGAACTTTTCGTTGTTGATCATCTCAATATCGAAATCGGCGTTCTTCTGATTTGGCGACTCGTGAGTGATAACCGCGATTCCAGCCTGTTTGGCCTGAGCGAACACCGGCTCGAGCGATTGAGCATTGTTGGGCACAACCAAGATAGCGTCGACGCCACGACTGATGGCATCCTGAATCAGGCGAGCCTGCTCCGCTTCGTCGGCTGAGGCTGGCGCCTGCATATACGTTTTGACGCCTAAATCCTGGGCCGCCTTTTTGGTTCCGACCTCAAGACGGTTAAACCAGGGAGCGCGTAACTTAGGGATCACAGCGAACTGATACTCTTTACTGTACGCGGTCCCGAGACCGCTCACTAAGAGTAGACCGAGAACGAGCCGTCCAAAGGATCGGCACAACCATGGGTTTTGCATAAGGCGTTTGGATTGTGGGGTTTGATTGCTGTTTAGGGGAGAGGAGGTTCGGGCTGGGGGATTTTTTTTCCCCGCTGTTTCTGCTCGAGTGAATCAGTGAGATAGGAACGAGATAACGTCAAATGCCTGGATTTGTCAAGTGAGCGTCTATTCGCTCATATGAGCGAACTCACCCGAGATTAAACTTCTTTGTACCGAATAGCGGGCGCGGGGCAGGCAGACGCGCTAATGTAGGTTTGTGCTGCCCTTTTGCACAACTTTTAAATTCAGCCGCAGAGCCCCGGTTCCTTCCTCCTCTCGACTTCATCTTGGTGCCAAGCGAGTGATCGCAGAGAGCCGTCACGGAGCCTCAGCGTCGCCGGATCATAGACGGACCCGTCACAATTTCCGGCCCGGAAGATTACTACATCATCTGCAATGGCCAAAATCTCCTCTTCCTCACTCGATACCACGACAACCAGGACTTCGTCGTTCTCTTCGGCCAGACGACGGATGATCCGATGAATCTCACCCTTGGCGCCGATATCCACACCCTTGGTGGGCTCGTCAAGAAGAAGAAGTTTCGGTTTTTGGCGGATGGCCCGCGCGAAAAGCACTTTTTGCTGATTGCCACCAGACAGCCTGACCATCGGGCCATCCAAGTTGCCCCTAATCTCGACGTGGTGAAGTGCTATGGACGTATCACGTCTCATAAGGCCACGCCGCAACCACTCGAATTTGACAAAGTCCTTCAATACCGGCAGGGCAACGTTCAACTTTGCATCGAGCTGAGGTATAAAACCGTCCTTTTTCCGGTCCTCCGTGACTAAGACCACACCGCGTCGGGCGGCGTGTCTTGGATTCTTGGGCCGGTACGGTCGGCCAAATAGCGTGATAGAACCGTCGACCAGCGGTTCCAGACCAATGAGCGAGCGCAAAAACCTCGAGCGCCCGGAACCGACTAAACCGTAGAGACCCAGCACCCTCCCAGGTCTCGCTGTGAGGTCGACGCGCGATAAATGAACTGTTTCAAGACCGCTTACTATGAGCGCGGGTTTCTCTGGTTCGACAGTCAATATTCGTTGAACTGCCCCAGCCCCTTTTGAGACTTCTTGCACTACTTCTTTTCCAGTAATGGCGGCGATGAGATCGGCCCGCGTAACCGCATTCACTGAGTCGCTGAGGGCGACCCTGCCATCAATAAGCGCAGTGATGCGATCCGAGACAGCAAGCATCTCGTTGACCTTGTGACCGATCAATAAGATGCCGACTTTCTCCCGGCGTGCTAGATTCCGCAACCATTCAAGCAGCCTGTCAACTTGGCCAACCTCGAGCGAAGCCGTTGGCTCGTCCAAAAGAAGAAAACGCATCTTTCGATGTACGGCGACTGCGATTTCCACTAATTGCCGCATGGCAACGCCGAGGTCGGCGAGTTTCATCAGCGGATCGATATCGAGTTCGAATCGTTCGAGCAGCTCGCGGGTCTCGCGTTCCATCGCATGCCGCCTAAGAACCCCGACTCTAGTCAGTTCCGCGCCCAAGAAGGTGTTCTCGACAATGGTCAGTTGGGGGAGCAGCGACAATTCCTGGTAGACGGTCGAAATGCCGGCACCTATTGCATCCGCGGGACCGTCGAAGGAAACGTCTCGTCCGGAAATTCTGAGATGCCCTCTTTCGGGGCGCATGACGCCGGCGAGCACCCGAAGCAAGGTACTCTTTCCGGCGCCATTGTGGCCAACGAGGCCGTGGATTTCCCCCGGTTCCACAGCAAGAGAAACTCGATCGAGGGCCGTGAGATCTCCAAATACTTTCGTTACCTCGATTGCTTCCAGCCCGCTTTTGGACTCAGTGACCACTGTAAAGAGCCTCCCTTTTCTCCGTGTTAGCCAACCTCGCCGGGAGCGGGCTTCCCATGAGTAATGATCTTGAGAGGTCGAAGGACCTGTTTGGGAACCTCCTTGCCGTCAAGGTAATCTCGGATCTGCTTAAGGGTGATCTTTGCGTACTCGTACGGTTCCTGAGCCGCGGCCGCAGGATACAGCGCCTCGATTGGAAACTCGGAGATAGCGAATCCGTATACCTTGGCATTCGCGTTCAGGCTCTTCACCGCACGGAGCGCTCCCTGGGCGGCTGGCCCTGTGTCTGCCCAGATCAGGTTGATGTCCGGATGAGCCTCGAGCATCTCAGTGGTTTTCTGCAGACTTACGTCGGGCTTGACCAGCCCGTTCACTTCCTGGACAACTTTCACGTTCGGATTCCCGGCGAACACTGACTTAAAGCCGTTCGAACGTTGGACAGTCGGGACTTCGTTCGGTTCGGTCACGATACCAATCACCAGTTTTGCGTCGGGTCCGTAATCCTTGAGAACCTGCTCGCCGATTTGCTTCCCTCCGGCGAAATTGTCGGCGCCGACGTAATCGACAATCTCTGCGTGTTGCGCCGCCAAATCCTTCTCTGAAACAATGACGTTTACGGTGAATACCGGTATACCGGCTTTGTAGGCAGCCGCAGCCTCTGCCGCAGCCGGTCCCGATTTTACGCCGTTTAGCGCCAGTGCACATATTCCCTGCTGGATAAAGCCCTCGACCTGTCCAAGTTGAGCCTCATTGTCGTCGTTAGCGATTTGAATATTCACCTGGAAACCAAGTTCCTTGGCGCCGTCGATGAAACCCTGCCGCATCGCCACGTAGTACGGATTGGTGGTGTTCGGCAACGCCACGCCGATAAGTGGCGTGCCGGACTGGCATGACTTTGGCATCAACCGTGGACTATCCGCCGCCATCAGCGCAGACGCTACCGGGACCATCCCAAGGATTACAGATACCCATCTTAACATTTTCATATTTCCTTCTTAAGTTATACTTTTGTTCGACTCGAATTCGTTACCCTTTTATTCCTCTTTACCTAACTTACCGTCTTGGTTTTTCTGCCTAGCTACTACGCTTCCGTCCCTCTTCTCACGATCTGTCTTCTTCTCGTGACCCGGATGTAAAATTGGATTGTGAATCACTCTGTTTTCCGGTGGCCTCCCCGGCAACTGGCACCGTAGCGACATGTTCGTCCTGAACTGATTTCCCCACGGCTTTCGAGCGCAGCACCTGCACCGCACGGCGAACCTCGCTAAAGCGCCGACGATAAGTGTCAAGGATGACACCAAAAAGGATGATCAATCCAATCACCAGCGGCTGCCAGAAACTCGGGACACTCAATAACGTCATGCCGTTCGAGATAGTGGCAATCAGAAGAGCACCTAGCATTGCGCCAAGCACGGAACCGACTCCGCCAAACAAGCTAACCCCGCCAACAACGGCCGCGGCGATGGAAAAGAACAACTCATTTCCCGTCCCGGCTGACGGGTAACCGACCATGAGACGCGAAGTGGTGATGAGGCCACCCATACCGGCACAGAAACCACTGATCGCATAGACCGAGATGGTGGTACGGGCCACGTCCACCCCAGCAAGTCTAGCTGCTTCAACGTTACCTCCGACGGCATAGATATGTACACCCAATCGTGTTCGTTGCAGCGTGAGATAGCCAATGAGGGCCGCAACCGTCACCAACACGACCGGCATAGGAATTGTCAGGAATTGACCGTTACCGAGCACGGAGAAACGCTCGTCTGCAACGGTTATGCTTTGCGCTTCGGCGAGAATCATCGGCACCGAAGTTGCCACGCCGTAGGTGGAGAAGGTTACGATGAAAGCTGGAATCTTCAGATAGTGAATGATTGCTCCGTTAAACAAACCTAACAAGGCTCCAGAGGCTAGGGCAACCAAGGACGCGAGAGGCCAAGGCAGTCCGAGCTGCATCATCACAGCGCAAAGCACGCCGGTCATCCCGACCGTTGAACCTGTCGATAAATCAATGCCGCCAGTGAGGAGGACAAACGCCTGACCCAAGGCAAGAAATGCTATCACTGAACCGTTTAGGAGCAGTACGCGGATGTTGCTATACATCCGGAATCGGTCCGAAAGCAGGCACATGATCAGGAACACCACCAGCCAGACCGAAAGAATCCCAATTTCCTCACCTAGCTTTCGACGACGCAAACTTGACCTCCTTATTAACCAATTTCCGATCGCGGTTCCGCGGTTCGTGGCGCGTTTGATCGGCGCGGGAATCGACGCGAACCGCCTGCGCCGGTGCCCAGCATTGTTGGACTTCGATTACCGGGACCAGCCGAAATCGCCGGCGGTAGCTGCTCGAGTTAGTGCTAGCGGCTGGATCGGTCATCGGTCCTTACCGAAGTGATTGTGCACCGCAGTCCGGTAGCACTCGCGGACGGCCTCGCGCGGAAACTCGAGATCCGGTTCCGCAGCTAACTCAAGGTCCGGCGCCCATCTCCTGGCGATTTTTGATATGGGCTCCCCAAAGAGAGCTGCAGCGGCTTGCACCCCGGCGCCAGCCGCCGCAGCCTCCGCGACCGTCGCAACCCAAATCGGTTCGCCGGTAAGATCAGCTAAAGTTTGTCTAAAGGCCTTTGATCGTGCCGCGCCACCAGTAAGGATGAATCGCCCGTCGAGTCGTATCCCTTGTTTGGCTAACAAATCCAATCCTTCAAGCAAACCGCAGAGTACACCCTCTACCGCTGCACGAGCCACCTGAGCTTGCGTAGAATTCGAACGAAGATTTAGCAGTCGACCGGTCGCATCAGGAAGGTCAGGGGTTCTTTCCCCGTCGAGATAAGGGATGAGAATTAGTGATTCGTTTGCCTGTCGCGGCTCCAAGGCCAAAGAATCAAACTCCTGGATGGAGACTCCAAGTAGCCGGCGAATACAGTCCGTCACCTTCGCGGCGTTGAGAGTTGTCACCATTGGCATGAATCGCCCTGTTGCGTCTGCGTAACCGTTGATCGCGCCCGATCCGTCTTTAATGCCGACCGGCGTCACGCTGTAGACCGTGCCGCTGGTACCTAGCGACATCACCGTATCGCCTTCCTCGATTCCCAAGCCGAGCGCAGCGGCCATGTTATCACCCGTCCCAGGTCCTACCAGGACCCCGTTGAGTTCTGAAAATGGAATTTGCGTGACCTTGCCGGCCGCCTGCGCTGATTCAACGATCGCCGGGACTTTATTTGAATCTATGCCGGGCGTTGCGAGACCAGCCAATTCCAGGTCCCACTTATTGGAAAACGGATTGAAATATCCTGTCCCGGAACAACCTCCACGTTCGGTGACTTTATTCCCACTCAACTGATAGATGATGTAGTCGAATGGCAACATGACGTGCGCAGCGCGACCGATTAGTCCCGGAAAACAGCGTTCGGTCCAGGCGAGCTTCGAAACCGTCAAGGCAGGCCCCGGTACGGAACCGGTTCGCTCAGCCCAATCGGCAGGCGGCAGCAGCTTGCGAAGCCGTGCGGCGTCGGGTGCTGCTTCCGTGTCGTTCCAGAGTTTTGCGGGGCGTAATGCGACGTTATCCTTACCTAACAAAACCAATCCGTGCCCCTGTCCACCTACCGAAATTGCCGCGATCTGATCGAGCTGAGGTTGCAATTGTTTTAATGCGTCCATCAGCGCATTCCACCAAGAGGCTGGGTCTTGTTCGCTACGAGGTGGATTGGTCGGTGGATGCGGAGCGCGCGCTTCTCCGACAACTTTGCCGTCAGCAAGCTGTCGCAGAACGACCGTGCTAGACTGCGTGGAAGAATCGACTCCGGCCACAAGTGTGCGCGCCATCGTTATGCCTCATCCTGGTTAAGCCGATGAAGAGCTTGTTCGGCGTTTTTCCCGACCGCTCCGGACGGATGCGTGAAAAAGAAATCGCTCCAGGAATATCCGCGGGCAGCGCGCGTAACTTCCACCAGCGCGTCAAGCAAAGCAGCGGACGCCAAGGAACTTCCTGTGGCCACCACGGTGCCAAGATCCGATTCGGCCGGAAGGCGAAGCTGCAGCACATGATCGGCCAAGTGAGCGAGTTCAGATTCTGGCGCGGCGGTGACGACAATCACCGCTGCTGCCAGTTCGCCAGCTCTGGAACAAAACTGATTCAATTCTTCGGATGCCCCTCCCTTTGAGATCGCGATTACGATGTCATTTTTTTGTAGGACGCCGAGGCCACCGTGGAGCCCGTCGTTGGGCGATAGATAAAATGCAGGGGTTCCACCGACCGAAAAGAGGTGCGCGGCGCGCCTGGCGATCGTTCCGGAAGTGCCGCTGCCGGTGATCAACAATTTACCGGAGCACGCGAGAAGAACCTGAGCCACAGCGGCGAAATTCTGGTCGAGTGATTCGGCGGCGCTGAGCACGGCGGCGGATTCAGCGACGATGACCTGACGGGCGCGTTCGAGGAGCTCTTGAAGGTTTTGGGGCAGACTCATTGAGCGAGATAACGGGAGATAACCTGAAAGGGACAGATTTGTCAAGTGAGCGTCTATTAGCTCATATGAGCGAAATCATCTGAGGAGGAATCTCCATGCATCGGGATTTTCGAGTAGCCGGTGATTTCCGCTGCCACAGCCTGCATCGGTCACAAATCTCTAAAGATTTGTGACCGATGCAGGCTAGCGGCTACTCCAAAAGCCGATGCGCAACACCTGCATCGGTAACCAGCGTGGTGATCCAGTTTCCTCGCAAGGCCGCGAGAATTGCGTTTGCCTTCTCCAGGCCACCTGCGATGCCGATGATCTCTGGAATTCGACGGAGTTGCTTCGCATTTATGGCCAGACCGACCTGATCCAACGGACTCCGGACGACTTGACCGGCGTCGTCGATCAAAGTGGCACACACATCGGCGCGCACGCCGGCGGCGAGCACCTGTTTTCTCCAGGTTTCGGAAAACGTGTTGTGTAAACAGGAGACGGGCGGATTCCAGGAGCCAATGCCGGTGACAAGAACGTCGATTCGATCGTACCAATCCAAAACTTGAGCGACAGCCGGCTCGGTCCTTAACCGCTCAACGAGAGAGGGATCTTCTACCCACATCGGCAAAAAGACCGGGTACGCGGTGCCATGACCGGCGCTAGCCATGCGATACACCAAATCAGTCGAGTTTTGAGGGAACTCCAATGCCGCTAATCCACCTGCCACTTGCACCACATTGACCTTCGGCAATCGGGTGATTGCATTGGCCGTCGCGGCGAGCGTGCGGCCCCATGCGACACCTAACACGCAACCATCGGTCAGCATTTCTTCCAGCAGCGAAGCTGCCACCCGCCCCAGCGGCTCGATCAACGCGCTGCAGGGCAGATCGGGACCCGCAAGCACCAGCGCGCTTCGCAGTGAATACTTTTCCCGGAGACGGTCGGACAGTCGTGCGTCAAGTTCACCCGCATCGTCGATTTCAAACCGCACGAGACCCTCTTCAATCGCCTCATCGATCAGTCGAGCTACTTTGAATCTTGAAATCGCGAGATCTTCAGCAATCCTACTTTTCGTGTGTCGCTCGAGGAAGTAACGCCGGGCGACCGTAATCGCCTGGATTCGCTGCAACGGCCGTCGGGGCATCCAGTGTCCTTTTCGTAAGAGAGTCAGTAGATTCGAAGCCGAGTCAACTCCGGGGTAGCGGAGTTGTCAACTTCTCCCATTCCCAACGCGTCAGCGTGGTAAGCGAGTGCGCCTTAGCCACGCCTCATAAATCTCTCTAAATATCTCTTTCAGGTTCTTTCTGATTTTCCACTTCGGAAAATGCGCTTTGATCTTCGACAAGTTCGAAATGTAACAGATATGGTCCCCTCTGCGGTTCTGATCGACATACTCATAGGACATCTCTTTTCCTGAGGCTTCTTTGATCAGGCGGAAAGCCTCCAAAATAGAAATTGAATTATCCCGTCCGCCGCCAAGATTGTAGACTTCGCCGAATCTTGGAGCCTCGATGAAGCACTCTATGAGCTGCGTCACATCGTGGGAATGAATATTATCCCTCACCTGTTTTCCCTTATAACCGTAAACTCTGTAGGTCTTGCCTTCGAGATTGCAACGGATCAGGTAGCTCAGAAAACCGTGCAACTCGACTCCCGAATGATTAGGTCCAGTCAAACAACCGCAGCGCAAGCAACAACTCGGCATCTGAAAATAGCGTCCATATTCCTGCACCATCACGTCTGCGGCCACCTTTGAAGCGCCGAAGACGGAGTGCATGGAGTTATCGATGGGGAAAGTCTCTTTGATGCCATCCAGGTATTGCTGATCCGCATAGTCCCACCGCATTTCTTTCTCGACCAGATTCAGCTGATTCGGAGCGTCACCATAGACTTTGTTGGTCGACAAATGGATGAACGGAGCTTCCGGGCAAGCCCTGCGGGCCGCCTCGAGCAGATTTAGCGTTCCACCGGCGTTGACGTCAAAATCATCGAAGGGCCTCGCGGCAGCCAGATCATGGCTTGGCTGGGCCGCGGCGTGCACGATGGCATCCGGTTTGATCTCGCGAACGAGGTCCAAGACCTTCGCCCGGTCCCGTATATCAACTTCGTGATGGCGAAAACCGGCAAACTCTTGTTCGAGTCGTTTCTGGTTCCAGGACGTGTCTCCCTCGGGCCCAAAAAAATCCCGCCGCATGTTATTATCAAGACCGTTGACTTCCCACGCCTGACGACAAAAAAATGTTACGACTTCGCTGCCGATGAGGCCGCTTGAGCCGGTAACCAGTAATTTCTTCACCGCATTGTTGATCTACAAGAGTTCGCTACTCGTCAAGCCCGTGGTGCACCACGTCTGAAGAATGGATCTCGGGGATTAAAAAGAAACTTGTCACTTAATGCCCTTCAGCATATCTGGCGGTTTCACTTCATGAGACTTCTCGTCACTGGCATTTGCGGCTTTGTCGGTTCGACTCTGGCGGTTCGCTGATCGCCGATTCTTTGATCACGACCGGGCCGACTCTTTCTTTCGTCATCATCGCCGTTTCTTTTTCGGTTTCGACTTTGTTGCCTTTGGTTTTCCCTATTGGTGGTACCCCGACTACTATTACGGATACCCTTATGGTTACGCCTCTTACGATTACTCGCCTGTATACTACGACTACAGGTATTGGCACGGTCTATCCACTGCAGTGCAAGCGGAGCTTGCCCGGCGCGGTTACTACCACGGATCGATTGATGGAGAGATCGGCGCCGAGAGCCGCGAAGCCATTCGATCTTTTCAAAAGGCCGAGGGTCTCCCGGTGACCGGCCTCATTGATCCCCGGTTGTTAAAGGCTTTGAAGCTACCGGCGGTGCCGCGCGTTTCGACGTCTTGACGGTTCGGTTCTTAGTTTCGGATGCTAGTGCGCTCTCTAGCTTATATTGGAAGCAACCCGAGAAATAATAGGGCTTAGCCGCTCGGCCGTCCGCGCAGGTACGGACGCGCTCCCGCCTGGTCCGCGTGAGCACGTCCGATGGTCATGGCCGGTGTACTGCCTCCGATGGTAGAGGCACTCCGGCGCGTCCGGCGTCGCAGGTCTGGAACGCCTCTGTGGAAGTGCTGCGCCGGACGCGCCGCAACGTGCATACGATCAAAGGCGCTGCACCGGGTGTTACTATCGGACGTCCTGCCACGGATCGCTCGGGAGCGCGTCTCTACCATCGCCTCGGCGCCGCCTAATCAGATCGTCAAACGAAGGGCATCTTCGCCGGGAACGCTCCCGATAGGCCCGGGCAGCGGCCGCAATCCGAGACTGCCTGTCCCACAAACCGTTATTTTGGACAGCAATGACTCGGCACTAGCCTCCAGAATTTCCTCCGGCGTGTAAGCGAAGGCTCCAGCCTTTGCGTTCATGGTGTGCCGCCAGGCAAAGGCTGGAGCCTTCGCTTACACTTTTGGAGTTTGGTTTAAAGCTGCAAGGCCGACTTGAACGTCGGCCTTGCTGGCTTCATGAGGTGTTGAACTACTTTGCTAGGGTATGGGCTCCGGCAAAGAGCCCGAAATCCAGGAACGCGCACGTAGGATGCCCGGCCTTCCCAGGTTGTCAGCTCTTAGAACTCGCGTTCGAACTCGCGTTCAGCCCTATCTGCATCCGCTGCCAAATCGGTAATCAGATCCGTAAACGCATCCGTCTGGCCGATGAAGAGTCCGTCCGCAGTGAGGGCTTTGACCGCCCCCATCGCAGCTCCCTTCGTGGCGGTCGGGCGAATAATCGAGCAGATCGGGAACGCTCGGTTAAGGAATGGGCAGGGCTCCGGCATGATGAGGTTGGCCTGCAACAACTCCTGCTGGTTGACAGGGAGGAAATGGAGGTCCACAAACGTCACCGTCGACTTATTTACCGGGTCAAAGACCGTCAGCGGCGGGTTGCCTGGAGGCCCATTAGGGTTGGTATTGGCATTGCCCGCCTTGTCTTGCCAAGTCTGAAAGTGCATGGTCTCGGTTGGACCGATACTGAGCAGGATTCGCAAAACTTCTGGATCGGACACCCTTTGAGCCAGCGAAGGGTATAGGCTGGTGCCACCCACCTCAATAAAGGCAAAGTGAAATCCCGCGGTGAAGGCGATCGCGTTAATGAGGTCGCTGTTCATCGTGTCGGCGTCAGTTCTGGGAATTGCGGTGTGCTGCCCAACATTCAAAGTTGGGACTGGTCGATCTGCATCGGTGAAGGTGTCACCAAGATCAGGGTTCCGGTTGTCGGCGCGGTACCGGCCCCAGAAACTGGTGTCAATGGTGAGTTGGGTGAGGTTGGTGAGCCGTCCCTTTCTTGAGGACCCTGTGGCCGTACTGCCGGGGAGCGTGCGAAACGTAGGGCCAGCAAGCAGATCAATTTCTGCGGTGCTTGCGCCTTTAGAAACCAAGTAGGCTCTGATGAAGGCCTGGTGGCTGAACTCGTCATCCGTGTTGTCAGTGATGTATTGAGGCATATCACCATCGAGAATTTGAAGGGCGGCGATATACGCTGCGTTCCCTCCGGCAAAGCTCGGCGGGGGCTCTCCGAGAGGAGTCTCAACTGTTTCCCCGAAGGATACTCCTCCGAGCTCCCAGTATTGCTCCCAGAGATCGCTTTCGAGGATTTCGGCCGCGGCCAGGAACCGGAGAATTGCCGCGTCGCCTCTGGTAAGGCTTCCGCTTTGGTCTCCCGGATTCGCACGGACTTTGGTTGCCAATAGTGCACTGGCTGGCAGTAAAGTTGCGCCCGCCAGGCCTAAACCTTTTAAAAAGGAGCGCCGTCCGACTTCGCGACGTCCACGAGAGTCGAGATTTGCATCTGCCGAAGGAATCATCAAAGCCTCACTCGATGCCTTCCGGCCGTTGTTTCGTTCTTTTTTCATAACGGTATGCTGCAGGATTTTCGGGTTGTTCTCGTTCCCACGAGATTGCTGTAACAGCTCTATTCGGCTGTAATATCTATACCCGTACCCCCTCGATTTTATTCCATAGGCATCGCAAAAATTTTTCTTTGAGCACGGTGGCACGGGCGTCTCGCCCTCGTGGCAAGCGGTGCAAAATTCAGACCAAGAAGACTGGTAATTGAGATGGTAACAAATGTGATACACGTGTTACATTGTTGGCACAAACGAATAGGGCACACGTGCGCGATCCGGGAATAAAGGGAAGCGCATACGTGTTAGGCAAAGAAACATTCATGTCACAAAACGATCCAGGTTCCTGGTTGTTCCTGCTATTCAATCTCCCGGCAAAGCATTCGAGTGACCGGGTGAAAGTTTGGCGCCGGCTCAAGAAGTTCGGCGCGATTCAACTCAAGACATCAACCTACGTTCTCCCGGATGAGGTGATTCACTACGAGCGCTTCCAATCGCTGGCTAAGGAGATCGTCGACAAAGGAGGCGAGGCCGCCCTTGTTCGTGTCAAAGATATTGAAGGCACGCCCAACGCCGCCGTGGTCGCAATGTTCGACGAAGCGCGAGCACGCGATTATGACGCGATCGCGGAGCCTCTAACTCTCCTCATCAAAGACGCCAGAGGTCGGAAAACTTCTCTGGAAACAGTCGCGAGCCAGATGCAGAAACTGCGCCAACGCTTTCGGGATATATGCGATATCGACTTTTTCCAAAGCTCGCGTGGCGAGGACCTCGAGAGGCTCTTCCAGAAAGCAGAATCGCTCGAATCCAACAATGGAGAGGAGGAGCGAAAAGAACGGCTGCGAGCCGAGAATTACAAGGGCAAAATCTGGATTACCCGGCCTCATCCCGAGATCGATCGCGCGAGTTCAGCCTGGCTAATTCACAACTTCATCGATCCGTCGGCCAAATTCGTCTTTGTTAAGAAGCCCGCGAAATATCACGGAGCATTGCCGTTCGCGATGATGGATTCAGAGTTTAGCCAGGATGGCGACCGCTGTACTTTCGAAACGCTAGTCAAGCGGTTTGATATTCGCGAGCGAGCGGTGCTTCGTTTAGCCGAAATCGTTCACGACGCGGACCTGGGAGATGACAAATTTCATCGCGCCGAAGGATTTGGTCTTGATCAAATATTGAAGGGTTGGGCGAAGCAGGGCATCAGCGACGAAGAGATCCTGGTGCGGGCCTTCCAGTGCCTTGACGGCCTCCATGCCCACTTAAAACGAGCGTAGCCGCCGTCACCTCTCACCTCTTACCCCTCACCTCTCACCAAATCCTTTGGTTGCGGCTTTGCTGCGCTGTGTGATCTGTCTGCACGGAGAAAAAATCGGAAGAGTTTACGAGTATGGCCGGATACGTGATTGCAAATGTCGTCTGGAAAGATCCAGAGAGCTTGGCCGTGTATAAACGTTTGATGCCTCCGTCTGTCGAAAAATATGGGGGTCGCTTTTTGGTGCGCGGCGGAGCTTCCCAGGTGCTGGAGGGAGATTGGAGTCCGGCGTTGGTGGTAATCGAATTTCCAACGGTTCACCAAGCGAGGCTATGGTACAACTCCGAGGAGTACCGGCCGGCGCTCGAGGTCCGGCAACGCGCAGCGGACAACGAACTCATGATTGTAGAGGGAACATCTTCGCCCGCGGTCTAATCTAAATCCGCAAGA